>Ga0172379_10001695_pt1 | contig 42579 bp, 36 predicted proteins | sample GrowelOW334metaG_FD_119756 | JGI IMG/M metagenome (GOLD analysis project Ga0172379, IMG submission 119756) | Groundwater microbial communities from an aquifer near a municipal landfill in Southern Ontario, Canada - Groundwater well OW334 metaG | ecosystem: Environmental > Aquatic > Deep... | reverse complement strand
TTTTAACCAGAAAAAATACACTTCACACTTAAAAAAAACTGGTAGATGAAGAATTGGTCTTCACCTGCCAGTTATCCTTTTATGGACTACATGAAATAATAGATACTTTTTCAGTGGCCTCCCTATTTGGCAGCCTTTTTTATTCCTCCCCCTTGTATTTCAAAAAAAAAATGCCATATTCCACTTTCAAATTGATGTAATAATTTTGCTTGTGAGCAGCTGGATTCTTGTTGTTGGTAATGACTAGGGATATATTGAAATGCTTACGCAACCACAGCTAAGTTTGAAATAAAGCAGCAAAAAGGATTCAGATTAGAATACTTAACGCTGCTTACGGCAAATACTTGAAAATATGCCTATATTAATACCCTGATTGTGAGCTGCGGATTGGCTTCTTTTCGGTTTCTTTTACGTGTTTAGGCAAAAGCTTGATTAAAAGGATAGAGTATATTTAGAAGATAGAGTTTTTTGTATTAATTTTGATAAAATAATTTTAGTTTAATGCTGTTTGTTTTTGAATATAGGAGTTAAGGGTTTTATCAAGACCAGTAAATGATGAATGGTATTAATTTATTAACAATAGTAGTATGATTCGAAGTGTGGTAGTACCTGAAAACAACAAGCTTTCATTCAATATTCCCGATAACTATATTGGAAAGAGAGTTGAAGTTATTGCATTTATGATAGACGAAGGAAATGAAGCGGCTCAAATAACAAAAAAGGCTGTTAGCTTCAATGCAATTGAGCTTGATACGAGAGGTTATAAATTCAATAGGGATGAAGCAAACGAACGCTAGAATATTTCTGGACACCAATATCCTTGTTTATGCTTATTCAAAAACAGAATTGGAAAAACAAGCCATTGCCCGCAAGCTCATTTCAGAATGTAATACATTTGTTAGTACTCAAGTTTTACAAGAACTCACGAATACGCTTACCAAAAAATTCCACAATTCTTGGCATCAGGCTCAGGATACAGTACACGAAGCCTGTAAAAATAACCAACTCTATGTAAATGAAAGCGAAACTATTTTAAAAGCATGTACTATTGCCGATAAATATAAATACTCGTTTTACGATTCCCTTATTATATCGGCTGCCCTATCATGCGGTTGTGCAGTTTTATATACAGAAGACTTGCATGATGGATTGATGGTTGAAAATAAACTGAAAATCATAAATCCTTTTAGAAAAACATAAATCAGCAGCAAATTATTAATTGCGTTAATGCTGTCCGTTAATTGCCTTTTTTATTTATCCCCTTGCATTTTCCAAAAAAAAATGCCACATTCCACTTTCAATTATTACTAATAACTATCGCTTGTGAGCAGCCGGATACTTATTGTAGGAAATGATACGGAATACTACGAATTGCTTAGTAATTGTTGCACTAAGTATGATATCCTTACGTTAAAAAGCATCCATTCTTTAAGTGAGTTTGTTTCATCGCAAAAAGTTGATTTAATTCTTTCAATTATTTCCGACAACTATTTTCAGGAAGTGACTCTTTTTGAACAATTAAAACAGCAAGAGGGTTTGCGCGACATTCCAATTATTGTTATTGATAATTCACCCTTTCCTATTCCAAATAACAGTCGTTTAGCATTTCAGTCGGGAGCTAGAGATTACATCAAGAATCATTGCGATGAAATTGAATTATTGAGCCGAATTGAAAATCAATTGAAACAATTCAGTCGTTGGAATGAAATGTTAGTTGAGTACAACAATCGTCAGGAAACATTAAATTTAATGGATAGGTTGTTTCTATTAATGGATAGAGCCGACAACTCCTTTATAATTTTTGATGCAAAAGGGGAAATAGAATGGGTAAATGAAGGTTTTAACCGTTTGTATGGTTACACACTCGATGAGTTCAAACGAAAATTTGGCCGTTCTATCTTTGAAGCAAGCAAAAATCCCGAAATTATTGCAAAGGTAGAGCATTGTATTAAGACTAAAAAATCGGTAAATTACGTGGCCGAATGTTTGACTCATTCCGGTGAATTCAAATGGATTCAAACCACATTTACTCCCATAGTATCGAATGATGGTAGTATTGATAAGTTTATAGCCATTGAAACTGATATTACCAAGTTAAAAGAAGCCGAAGAGGCGCTCAATCAGAAAAATGAATACATGATTGCGCTAACCAATCATTTAAAAAGTTCTAATTCACTACTTGAGGAGCAGCAGAAGGAAATTAACACACAGAATAATGCCTTGGTTGAGGAACGTAAAAAGACCGATGAATTGCTATTAAATATCCTTCCGTTTGAGGTTGCGCGACAGTTAAAATCGAAAGGGGAAGCCAAACCCCGAAGTTATAAGTTAGCCTCGGTGTTATTTCTCGATTTTGTTAATTTTACCAAGCTTACTAAAGAACTTTCACCAAAGGATTTAATCAGCATATTGGATTCTTATTTTAAGGCATTCGACGATATTGTAGATAAGCATTTTATTGAGAAAATAAAAACCATTGGCGATGCCTATATGTGTGCCGGTGGATTGCCCTTAAGTAATCGCAGTAACCCTTTCAATGTTGTGCTGGCAGGCCTTGAATTGCAATATTATGTACAAAATAATCAACCTCCGGAATGCCTGAACCGTGGTTTAGAGTGGCAGTGCCGCATTGGTATTCATTCCGGTGATGTTATATCTGGAGTGGTTGGGAAGAAAAAATTTATTTTTGATATTTGGGGCACTACCGTCAATTTAGCGGCGCGTATGCAGGAAGAAGGTACTTCGGGTAGGGTAAATATTTCAGAAGTAACATACAGCTACGTGAGCGATTATTTTGAATGCGATTATCGTGGAAAAGTTAAGACTAAATGGGATGAAATGCTTGATATGTATTATGTAAATCGTTTGAAGCCAGAATATAGTTTGGATGAAAATGGATTGATACCCAATGAGCTTTTTAATAAAATGATGAATTCACTTTAAATTTATTACTCCAATAATACTAAAAATAAAAGAGAGGCTTTCAAAATAGGAACCTCTCTTATTTTTAGAATAGCTATTATTCGTATTCAGCCAATATCTCTGCAACGCCATCGGGAGAAACCCTTCCGTAAACCTTTTCACCGACCATAACCACTGGAGCTAATCCACAAGCACCTACGCAACGCAAGCAACTTAGCGAGAATTTTCCATCAGCGCTGGTTTCACCCACTTGTATTTTAAGCCTTCGACGGAACTCATCCAGTACTTTTTCGGCACCACGTACATAGCAGGCAGTTCCAGTACATACTGATATGGGATGCAGCCCTTTGGGTATCATGGTAAAGAATGAGTAGAACGTTACTACTCCATATACTTTAGCTACAGGAACATTTAATTCAGCAGCTACAATCTCCTGAACTTCAGCCGGCAAGTATCCAAAAATACCTTGCGCTTTGTGAAGTACGTTAATTAATTCGCCTGCTTCGTTGTTAAATGAAGTGCAAACTTCTTTTAATTTTTCAACCTCTTTGGGGTTCAGTTTTATTTTAACGCTTGACATAATTCATTTCTTTAATTCGTTCAACAGGAATTGGCTCTACTCAATAATAAATTCGTTCTTCTTATCGAAGTAGCGCGTATGTAGCAAATGGTGCGCTTTATCGCTCATTGGTTTTCCTAAAAATTCCTTGTAGAGTTTCACTATAAAAGGATTCTCGTGTGATTTTCGGATAGGTTTATTTTTGTCCTCTTCATAAAGTGCCATTTGGCGTGCTTTCAATATCGAGGAATCACCATGATGAAGCGGTTGACCGCCACCACCAATACATCCACCGGGACAAGCCATAATTTCAATAGCATGAAAATTTGATTTACCTGCTTTTATATCTTCTAATAATTTGCGGGCATTTCCTAAGCCATGAGCAATCCCAATGCGGATTGGTAAACCGTCAAAATCAATGGTAGCTTCACGCACCCCTTCAAAACCACGTAATTCTTCAAAATCAACTTTTTCCAGTTTCTTTTTTGTTTGAACTTCATAAGCGGTGCGAACGGCTGCTTCAATAACACCACCTGTAGTTCCAAATATTACGCTGGCACCGGTTGATTCACCCATGGGGTTATCAAAATCTTCATCGGGTAGCGCATTAAAATCAATGTTGGCACCTTTAATCAAATTAGCCAATTCGCGGGTCGAAATGGAGAAATCCACATCGGGGCTGCCATCGGTAGAAAATTCATCGCGTTGACACTCCCATTTTTTTGCTAAGCAAGGCATTACCGATATAACCATCATGTCTTTCCGATCAACTTTAATTTGGTCGGCAAAATACGTTTTGGCAATAGCTCCAAACATTTGTTGCGGTGAGCGCGCCGTTGAAGGAATATCTTTTAATTCAGGGAATTGTTTTTCAAAAAAGTTTACCCAACCCGGGCAGCAGGAAGTAAGCATCGGTAGTTTAACGGTTTTATCACCGGCCAGATGACGACCTAAGCGATCCAGTAATTCCGTTCCTTCCTCCATAATGGTAAGGTCAGCAGCAAAATCGGTATCAAATACATAATCGAATCCTAAACGACGCAAAGCTGCCGCAAGTTTTCCTGTAACTAATGTTCCGGGTTTCATACCAAATTCTTCGCCTAATGCGGCACGAACAGCAGGAGCTGTTTGAACCACCACTGTTTTTTTAGGATCGGCTAAAGCACGGATAACCTGATTGGTATGATCTACTTCAGTTAATGCCCCGGTAGGGCATACAGCCACACATTGCCCACAATAGGTACAGGTCGATTTTTCCAAATCCATTTCAAATGCCGGGGATACTACCGATTGAAATCCCCGGTTTACACCCCAAAGAGCACCCACTGTTTGCACTTTATTGCACATCATCTCGCAACGGCGGCACATAATGCATTTGTCCATATCGCGGATGCTGGTTGGTGAAAAGTCTTCTTTGTAGGTTGACATTTCGCCTTTATAATGAATTTCGCGCACACCTAATTTATGAGCCATGCTTTGCAACTCGCAATTACCTGATTTGGCACATATCAAACAGTCAGCCGGGTGGTCGGAAAGGATTAATTCCAATACGGTACGGCGGGCATTTAAAACCCGCATGGTATTGGTTTTAATTACCATATCGGTGTGGGCATCGGTACAACAGGCCGGAGCCAGATTTTTACGTCCCTGAACTTCAACCACACATATTCGGCAACCACCGGGTTTGTTTTCAATATTCATGTCGCCTAGACTCATGTAGCATAAGGTTGGGATGTCGATACCCACGGAATGAGCCGCTTTAAGTATGCTGGTTCCCTTTTCTACCTTAACAGGCTTATTATCTATGATTAAATTAACAAATTCCATTATTCAATCTCCTTTATTATTGTACGCTGATAGCATTAAATTTACATTTTTCCATACAGGCACCACACTTGATGCATATAGCCTGGTCAATGGTATGAGGACCTTTCCGCTCACCGGCAATAGCGCCTACCGGACAAACCCGGGCACAAGCGGTACAACCTACACAATGTTCGTTGTCGATGATGTATTGCATCAAATCTTTACAAACCCCGGCGCGGCATTTTTTATCGTGAACGTGTTCAATATATTCATGGTAAAAATTTTCAAGTGTTGAAAGTACCGGGTTTGGAGAGGTTTGTCCTAAGCCACACAAAGAGGTATCTTTAATAACCAAACTTAAGTTTTTTAGTTTTTCTAAATCATCTTTGGTTCCTTTTCCTTTGCAGATAACATCCAATTGCTCATGAAGCCTTTTATTTCCGATACGGCATGGGGAGCATTTGCCACACGATTCTTCTACAGTAAATTCGAGATAGAATCGGGCAATTGAAACCATGCAGTCGTCTTCGTCCATTACAATCATACCTCCGGAACCCATCATGGAACCTGAAGCTATCAGATTATCGTAATCAATAGGGGTATCTAAATGTTTTTCAGTTAAACAACCACCTGATGGACCACCGGTTTGAACGGCTTTGAATTTTTTGCCATCTTTTATGCCACCGCCAATTTCGTAAATAACTTCACGCAAGGTGGTACCCATAGGCACTTCAATCAATCCTACGTTGTTTATTTTACCGGCTAAAGCAAATACTTTGGTACCCTTCGATTTTTCAGTTCCTATTTTATTAAACCAATTGGCTCCTTTTAAGTAAATAACAGGAATGTTGGCATAAGTTTCAACATTGTTCACGTTGGTTGGTTTACCCAGATATCCCGATTCTGCCGGGAATGGCGGTTTAAATGTGGGTTCGCCGCGTTCGCCTTCCATAGAATGGATGAGTGCGGTTTCTTCGCCGCAAACAAAGGCACCGGCTCCATAACGCAATTCAATATCAAAATCAAACCCGGTTCCTAATATGTTTTTGCCTAACAATCCGTATTCGCGGGCTTGTTTAATGGCGGTTTTCAATCGCTCAATAGCCAATGGGTATTCGGCGCGTATATAAACCAAACCTTTGGTGGCTTCAATGCAATATCCATTTATGGCCATTGCCTCAATAACCGAATGTGGGTCGCCTTCCAGAATGGAACGATCCATAAATGCACCCGGGTCACCTTCGTCGGCATTACAAACCACATATTTTTGATCGGCTTTATTGCTTAGTGCAATTTTCCATTTCAATCCGGTAGGGAAACCGCCTCCGCCACGACCACGCAACCCGGAATCAATCATTTCCTGAATGGCTTGTTCGGGAGTCATTTCGCCCAACACTTTAGCTAATGCTGAATAGGCGTCTCTAGCTATCGCTTCGTCAATATTTTCAGGGTTTATAACTCCGCAATTGCGTAAGGCAATACGCAGTTGTTTCTTATAAAAACCCATGTGTTTTGAATCGCTAATCTCTTTTTTTGTAGTTGGGTCTTTGTATAAAAGATGTTCTACTTTGCGCCCTTTAATTACATGCTCTTGAATAATCTCCTTTGCATTATCGGGAGTAACCTGAACATAAAAAGTATTGTCGGGAAGTACTTTTACAATGGGGCCTTTTTCACAAAATCCGAAACAGCCGGTCATCACTACTTGTACTTCATCCTGAAGGTTCTTTTCATCCAATTCTTTTTGTAGTTTTCCTACTATGGCATCGCTTGCCGATGCCCTACAACCAGTTCCACCACAAACAAGAAGATGCATTTTATATTTTGCCATTATAACTTCCTCCTATTTGTTATTTTCGTCAATAATTTCGTAATTCACAGGGATGATTCCATTTACCAACTCCCCATTCTTGATGTATTTCTCAATAATCTCATCCGCTTTTTTTAAATCGACATAACCAAAAACCACCGGTTCCTGATTGGGTAATTTTATTTCAACGGTTGGTTCGGCGTAGCAATAGCCCATGCAGCCAGTTTGAGTTACCACAGCACCAATACTACGTTTCTCCAATTCATTCATGAAAAATTCCATTATTTTTTTTGCGCCGGAGGCAATGCCACAGGTTGCCATAGCTACCTTAATCTGCACCAGGGAATCGGCTCTTTCGCCTTTTTCCCGTAATTCTAATTTGTTTTGCAAACTTGCTTTGAGGTTTTGCAAATCTGCCAACGATTTAACTTGAACCATACAACTATATTGTTTTAAATACCTAGAAAGATCGGATTGTAATTTTGTGCAAATTTACGCAAAAAGTATAACACCTGTGATATCAGTTATTTAGATTGGGTTTATATAAGGGTTTTTTTTGCATGATTTTTATCAGGTTTCAAAGATCACTAAAACACACCTAAAATCTACTTTCCTCATTCAAAGCAATTTGAAAAAACACGATTAAAATTTAGTTTCGGGTTATCCTTTATCGCTTTAAATAGGGGCATGTTTAAAAACAAACCTAACATTTATCATACTATTTTGACTAAAACACGAATAGTTTTTAGGCCTTCGAGGAAATGGTTTTTTGCGCTATCGTTGGATGAGAATAATGCTTCGTTTGCTATATTCTTATCGTTCCGTTCCTATTGCTTCCAAATTTTCCTGAATCATTTCTTTTAAAAACTGACGTACCGATGGATCGTTGATGGGAATTTCACCTAAAAGGTTTTTAACCTCGCGGGTATCGAAAATATAAGTCCCGGAATCCGTTGTATGGGTAATCAGGAAGTTTAGAGTTGGGTTAGCCGCGATTAGCAAAAGGTACGTTCCAACTAAGTCGCCCACCGGTAACCTATCGAGGTGATTGTTGATAAAATCGGCTGAAATTTGGGTGCCTTTTCCTAAAACAGATGATAGTTGAAAACTGCCACCGGTCAATTCTGCGTTATGCTTGAAAAGAGGAACACCCAATCCAACTTTGCGTGTTGACCGTGAGGTATAATAAGGGTCGGTAACCAATTTTATGGTTTCATCGTCCATCCCGGTTCCATTATCGCTGATGCCTATCCAATACAAATTGCTGACCTTCGATTCGGTTATCGATATTTCGATTAAAGTGGCTTTAGCCCGAATGCTGTTTTGTGTTAAATCCAATATGTGTTCGGAAAAATCTTTCATGGGAGTTGATTGTGAGATATGAGACCTTGAGACATGAGATATGAGACGTTGAGATTTGAGATTAAAAAAAAATGAATACGTTTTCACTTTTGAACGTTTTTCTGTTGAAGGTTTCTCAAAGCTTTTCGAACCTCTTCGAAAGAACGATGTGACAAGGTGAGCAAGTTAAACACAGTGCCAATGTCATTTACAAAATGGGCATCGGAGTTTTGGATAAATGCATAATCAGCTAAATAAGCATTGGCGGCTTTAAATGCTTCAATGGTGGTATGTTTTGAAAGTTCCAAGGCATCAACCGGTAAATCGGTTGGTACAAATCCCAATTGGCTGATAAGGCTGAACCGAGGTCGGTTTATGTGTGCCGGTATGAATATTCCACCCAATTCATGCACCTTTTGTTCCACCTGTTCCAAACTTTGATCAAGGGCCGAAATCAGCAATCGTTCTTCTTCATAAATAATTTGCTCATTTTTATCCACACAAACCTGAAAACCAAATTGTTCCGAATCATTTTTTATATCTGGAAGATGTGCATCCAAATAGTGTTGAAAAATTTCCAACGAAGCTTCATCAGGCATAAATGATAAACAATGGGCTTCTTCGCGGGTTGTTACTTCGGCGCCACACAATACAAAAAGGCCTTGTTTTTCTCCCAATTGCTTGATGAGCAATGCTTGACGGGTTGTATTGTGATCGGTAATACCAATAATATTCAATCCTTTACGGCAAGCCTCAGCCACAATATTGGCCGGACTCATTTCCAAATCGCCACAGGGAGAAAGTAGTGAGTGGATGTGCAAATCGGCTCGATAAGTGGTAAGGCTCATGGTTTAAACGGGTATCAAAACAAAACCTGAATAGGGATCAGAAAATAAACGATGCTAGTTTATCAACTGATACAACTTGCCTGAAATTTCAAAAGTAGGCAAGTCAGTGCCAAGAACTGGAATTCCTTCTTCATTAGCTTTTTCAAGCATATCGGCATCAGGCTGTAACCCTTTTACCAAAATTACGGCACTGGCATCGCGCAATGAGGCAATGGCCATTACATTTTTATGGGTTTGCAAGGTTATCCATACATTACCGTCGTGTATGTTGCCCATTACATCGCTCAATAAATCGGATGTGTAAGCCCCGGTAATTTCATTTTCTATTCCTTTTTCACCGCCTATTAGTGTTAGGTTAAGTGCTGAAATAAGTTCTTTAATTTTCATATTCTGGTTTTTTGTTACTGGTTTTTTGTTACTGGATTCTGGTTACTTGGTTCTAAACTCTAATCTCTGTTTTCTGGTTTCTAGTCTTTTGACATCCATTTTCTGACTTCTTAATGTTGCGGTGCATATTATTTTACCGTTCCATGGTAACATTTCTGGTTGCACCGCTTACTATTTTTGTAACCTTACCAAGGGCTCCCGATAGCTATCGGGACTTGGCTTTGTTCTCTCAGGCTTACAACCTGTTTTTCAACTTCTGTCTTCTGTCTTCCGTCTTCCAACTTCTAACTTCTAACTTCTAACTTCTAATCTCTAACTTCTAATCTCTAATCTCTAATTTCTTAACTCCCTTTCTTCGCCAATCCCTTCAATACGCGGTTTTCGCCCCATATTTTTTCCACAATGGCAACAGCGGTGTCCATAGTTATTTCGTTGTTTTTCATTAGGGCTTTTTGTACAAAAATACAATGCGATAGGGTGGCATTTCCTTTGGCAATATCTTCGCTTAATGCTTTGCACGAAGGCGCACCACAGGCACCACAATCAATACGGGGCAATCGCAATTCAATGCGTTCTGCCAATTTCATTTTACGCATGGCTTCGGCCATATCCACATCTAGCATCATCATTGAACGGGGAACCACTTCACCCAATGGCAATCGGGCCTTTAAGTATTCTTTATACTCATTAATTCCCGAAGGAATGAAATCACCTGTTTTTTTGCGGTTTAGGTTCACCCGATGATTCATCCGTTCCACAATCAAAAAGCGATTCTCCGGATTTAGAATACCTCCGGCACAGCCTTCATGACAAGCGCGACATTCTAAAAAATCGATTCCGGTTACTTCTTCATTTTCCACTTTTTCAAGAAATTCCATCACGTTGTAAATTCCATCAATAGCCATAGTCCGTCCTTTAACTCTGGATGATTCCCCATGAGTAAGAGTCCACAAAACTTCAAAATCGAACAATTCCGAAGGATCGGGAACCAGACTAAGCTCTTATTTTCCTTCAATAATCTTACGATAAACGCGGTTATACAAATTATTTAGGTTGATGGCTCCGCTGACCACAGATTTTTTTTCTCCTACCGGGCTTTTTATAGCTGCAATTTTAGCTGCACAGGGAGTAATATAAAACAATCCTATTTCCTCTTCCGGAATTCCTTGATCGATGAGTTTCTTTTTGTAAAACTGTGCAGCAATATCGCTGGGTGTTCCCAGTTTAAGAATGTTATCAACTAACGACGGAAATTTTACCTGTATTAAGCGAATAATAGCCGGACAAAACGAGGATATAACCGGTAATTCTTTATCGGGGATCTTTTGATATTCAAGAATTGTTTCGTTTAATATTTCAACAGCACGTTCTACTTCAAAAACATGGGTAAAACCTAATTCAAGCAACACATGGTAAACCTGGCTGGCTAAAATGTCTTCAGGAAACTGACCAATAAAAACCGAGGGAAAAAGAGCCACACGGTACTTGTATTTAAAAATGGAATCGAAAGCATCTTCCTCAACATAAATGGCCTGAACCGGGCAAACCCGGTGACATTCGCCACAGTCGATGCATTTGTTATCATCAATAACTGCTTTGCCATTCCAAATGCGTATAGCTTCCGTAGGGCATGAATTCAAACAGTGGGAGCAACCATAGCAGGTTTCCTCATTCACTTTTAAGGCATGAAAGAAATAGGGTGCTTCCATAGTTTTTAAACTTCCGGTTTCAAATAAGTGATTATTTCCACTCTGGTTCCTTTGCCAACGTGCGAAGTAATGTTTAGTTTATCAGCATTTTTATTGATGTTTGCTAATCCCATTCCTGCACCAAATCCCATTTCACGAACTTTTGGCGATGCGGTAGAATAGCCTTCCTGCATGGCTTGTTCAATATTTGCGATTCCGGGCCCTTCATCGTCTAATACAATGGAAATACTGTCAGTTGAAATATCAACCCTTATTTCCCCTTTATAAGCATGGGCCACAATATTCACTTCAGCTTCGTAAAGAGCCACCACAACTCTTCGGGTTATCTTAGGATCGACATTGAGCTTCTTCAAAATTTTCTTAACCTCGCTGGATGCATACCCCGCGTTGGTAAAATCGCCCCCTTCAACTTGGTAGTTAAAATCCATTGGACTAATATAATGGTTTAATTCCATTTTGGTAAAGCAATCCAGAAGCCCTAAAAACTGAAATAACAGTTTCAATGATAACTATATTGCTTTGGTTTGCTAGGGCAATCATTTCGACCGTAGCTTTTTTGTTTCGGGCAATTATGATGCAGTTAATATCACTCATTTCAGCAGTTCTGATGGTTTGCAGGTTTGCCAAGCCCGTAATCAATACGGTATGTTCTGCATCAACGGTTAACACATCACTCATTAAATCGGACGAAAAAGCATGGATAATAGGCGTTTTTCTTCTCTCAATACTTGAAACTAAGGTTCCTTCAACTAAGATGGCAATTGATTCTATATTCATTAATAGGTTTTTTTTCTCAGTTTTAAATCAAGGGTCAAAGATACTACTTGGTATTAATTAAAAACTGATTTATTGCACGTTTATAGCACTTTTGATTTCAGTGAAAAGAACTATTTATATTGAAGATATTTTCGGGTTAACTCTTAGCCGGTATATTAAGAGTGAAAAGGGAGCCCTTGTTCACTTTGCTTTCAACGAGTATTGTTCCGTTGCACCGTTCTACAAATTCTTTACAAAGAATTAAACCAAGCCCTGTTCCTTTTTCAGAAGCAGTTCCTATACTAGAAGTGTTATTTTCGATACTAAATAGGAAAGGAATTTTATCCTCTGGAATTCCTACTCCCTTATCTTTAATTTTGATTAATACCCAATCATCATTTTCACGTTGAGCCGAAAGTTCGATGATACTTTCGGGATAAGAAAATTTGAGTGCATTGGAAAGTATATTTGTTATGGATGTTGCCATCAATGAAATATCGGCATAAATCCATAAATTGTCTTCCTGTGAAATTATAATTTGAATATTCTTTTGTTTGGCGGCCGGAAGAATTGTGTCGAGTACCTCTTGCAGTAATAAGGAAACTTTAATCATCCGTTTTTCAACCACCAGTGCTCCAGTTTGCGAGCGCGCCCAATCAAGCAGGTTTTGTAATAATTTATAAGTGTTTTCAGAGGTCTTAAGCATCTCTTCAAAAACTTCCTGCATTGATTCCTCAGGAATTTGATCACGGTTATTTGCCAGCAATTCCGAAAAACCAATCAAGGTGTTGAACGGACTTTTTAAATCATGTGCCACTATGGAGAAGAATCGATCCTTTGATTTTATGGCTTCTTCAGCACTTTCTTTAGCTTTATTAATATTATTGTTCAGTATTTTTAACTCTTCATTTTGTTCGAGTAATGTTTTTGTTCGCTGTTCAATAACTTCTTCTAGTTTTTTCTTTTCCCTTTTTGCCCGCAGTGAAATGAATCGCAAGTAAAATGTAATAAGTACTACCAATAAAACATAAAACAAGCCAATAGCCAAATAATGGGTGTACCATTTTTTATAAACTACAAATTCATAAGTGTCAGCTTCGCTCCAATTGTAATATCCTTTACCTTTTACCTTTAGTTTTAAATGGTATTTTCCGGGTTTTAAATGTTCAAGAAGCAGATAATTGGTATTTTTTTTAATCTCACTCCATGTTTCATTTTCATCATTACTTAAACTGAATTTATAGTTTAGATGTTTTGTTGGATATGAGGATGATGTAAAGTATATTTTAATAGGTGAACCAATTAAAATACGGTTAATCTCTTTCGGAGAATAAGTATTAAGTCCAATTTCAATTTGTTTGATTTTAGGTTTAGGGGTATCAGAGTTTTTGTTAATTATTTGTCCTGAAGCTATGCCTAAGTTGGTTCCTATCCAAAGGTTATTATTATTATCGAATAGGAGATTTCTTGCCGAAATTGTTGTTGAAGGGAGTCCATCGTAATTGTTAAAAACGGTAGTCTGAGTTCCATCCCATAATATGAGACCACCCGAATTTACAAACCACAATCTTTCTTGTTGGTCGAAGCATACAGATGGAACATTTTCAATATTCGCTTTGTCTAAATCAATCCGGCGTATCGTGTTTTCATTATACTCCCAAACTCCTTCCGATGTTCCGAGTATTAGCTTTCCTGAACTGGAAAAGGTCAGGTCGTTGATTCCAAATTCTGCTTTGGTCAATCCGCTAATGGATTCACTTAGGTTGATGATAGAATCGTTTTCGTAATCGTATCGGAATAGATATTCATTAATTCCAAAACCACCTATAAATAGTTCACCTTGAGTATTTATTTCTAAGGTTGTAAAAAAGCTATTCACCGAATGCGGGACTATATATTCTTTTATAGAATTGTTGGGGCTAATTTTCACTAGGGTTGGTACAACCCGATTTTGTAAAAGCCAGATGTTGCCTAATTTATCTTCAACAACAGTTGTTATTCCCTGTCCTTTATCAGAGAAATCAAGAATCCGGTTGGTTCCTATTTTTGAGCGGATTATAATTTTACCTGAATTGGTTGTCATCCAAACTTCGTTTTGCTTTACCAATAATTGTAATATAAATTCACTTCGGGTAAAATAGAATTCGCTTAATGTTTTGGTTTCAATGTCAACCGAAGCCACTCTCAAACCATCAGTAAAATAAAATCCTTGGTTGCCGTTCGTGGCAATATCTTGAATGTAGTCATCGGTGTAATTGACAAAATCTCTTTTAAAAAGCAGATTCCGTATCAATAAAACTCCAAAATTGGTGGCAACCCATAGCTGATCTGCTGAATCAAATTGCAAGTCGTTAATGGTTTGATTGGCAGTATTATTTATCGGTTTGAAAGTAAATTGGCCTTTTGTAATAATTGCTTCAAAAGCACCTTGCGACCATGTTCCCAAATAGATATTTCCGGCATGGGCACGTAAAACGGATACTGGATATGGAAAATCCAATTTATTAGCTGATTGAACGGTTCCGGCATCGGTGAATTGTAACTGAACCAAACCATTGTTAGTACCTATAAGAACACGTTTTTGTTCAATAGCTAATGCTGAAAAAACTTCGGTACCCTCATATTGCCATGTAATATGAATTAATTGATGTGTTTTACTGTCGATTTTATACAAGAATCCTTTTTGGCAAATAATATAGATTTGTTCGTTAATTTCAAAAAATTGATGGTTCCTTAGGTAATTGTTAGTGAGGCAATGGCTGGGCAATGAAATTGAAGTAGCTATTGTTTTTGTAAGGTGAATAATTCCAAAATTTGTGGCTATCCAAAGGGACGAATCCGAGGCTTCATATAATGACTTAGAATATTTGGAATCGGGTATATTTAAATTTTTTAGATATGTTTGAGTAAATTCTAAACGGGGCTTTTCATTAGTATCAAGTATTGAAATGAGTCCATCATCCGAAGCTGCAATAAACCCGAATGATTTAGTGAATAAAATGTTTTTGTAATAGTTTGAAGACCCTTCAATATTTTTTACCGGTATAAAATCATTGCACTCCATTTTAACTAAACCACCGTCAACGGCTACCCAAAGATACCCATCGTTATCAAAAGCAAGTGCTTTAATTAAATCGGTAGGTAACCCATTTTCTTGATGGTATTCTTCAATACCAATAATTTGAGCAGTTACACTTATGAGTGTAAAGCACAAAAATAGAGTTATTATAAGATGAAATACTTTTTTCATTGTTGTAAAGTTATAGAAAACAAATCTTTACGCAATATTTAAAAAATGATATACGTCACCTTATAATCCGTTTTTAATCAGTTATACTTATGGGAGTAAGCTTACTTCAATTTTACTGAAAATTTGCAAAGCAGTAGTAATACTGGTTAAATCGGTAAACAACTTACCATCGTGTCCGGAATAATGGCTATGACCAATTGGATTAAGCACATAATACTCCATTGGATTTTTCAGGTCAACGGTTACAGCATATACTAAAGCAGGCTGACACGAAGTTTTGTAATTGGTATCGTCAATATAAATGGTATTGTTCCAATATTCATTCCAGTCCCAAGGTTGATTTACTTCAACTATAATCCTAAATTTAGTGGGTAAAGTGGTATCTGATTTTGATTCCAGTTTAAATGATGCCAATGGGGTAGCACCTGTGTATGCATCGGGAATTGGATTTGCAGGTGTTGGCAAATAAGTACCATCGGGTGCTTTAATACCCCGTTTGTGCAAAAAGTAAGGCAATGCTGCTGAAAGTCTTACTTCGCCGGGTTCATTACTCCATACTCCGGGAACTTTTTGCCCATGAGCAAATATTCCTGAAGCAATTGATTTGGTAACATACAATTCTTGAATGTAATTTCCTTGCATATCCTCCAACCAAATAGCAAAGGTTGGATGGTTGTGTTCTTTACCAATGGTTAAGTTGAATTCTAAACCCGTACCTTTTCCGTCAATATTAGTTTTTATCGATTCAATTTCACCGGTTTTTTTATCGTTTTCAAAATAGAAGGAACTTACCAAAAAGGGTAGGGCTATAAATAGTAACCCGATGGTTGAATATATGCGAGCGTATTTCATAGTTGTGAAAATTAAGTATGAATAAATATACAAATTTTAAGAATTGATACTAACTGCTTAGTTATGAAGTTGATTGTTTTAAAATTCAATCATAATTCCAACAGTTGGTAGTAAAGTGCCACTTCCATCGGTTACAATATATTTCATTTGGTATTTTTGCTGGTCAATTGGATCCGAAGGGTTTACTATAATCTTTTGTCCATCGGAATTGGACGCAACATCCAGAATATCTGGAGTATCTGATTTTGAGTTCAGAATATTTTGGATATCAAGATACAGCATCAGCGACCATTTGTTGTAATAAAAACTTTTATCAACTCTAATATCAAGTTGGCTAAAGTTTTCCAGTCGCATTTGATTGAATTTAGCATAATCGGGATAAGCCCTGCCTTGCGCTTCCCACGCTAATACATAACTTGATTTATCAACATTATCGGGAGTATAGGGTGCTGCGCCGGCAAAGCGGTATTTAAAACCAATGTCCCAATTCCCTTTAAAACTTCGGGTTGCTGTAATATTAAATAAATGCTTGCTGTCCCAAGCTGTAGGAATGTATTTTCCGTAATAATCCTGAAATTCGCTTCGAACCCAAGTATATGAAAAGATGGTGTTGAATCCCCAAAGATTAGTATGCCTTGCATAGAGTTCAACACCATAAGAATGACCAATACCAGTTGATGTAAGCTCTTCGTCGCCATAGGTTTCAAAATCGCCGCCTTTGCTGGCAATGGCAATGGAATCGTTCACTGAAAAGGGATATTTGTTGTATTTCTTATAAAATCCCTCTAAGGTAATTTTTGAGTTTTCGTTGGGTAAATACTCAATTCCGCTGACTAAGTGGTCGGATTGTATGTATTTGATTTCGTTTTCTTTATTAACCAACACCCCGGTTTCACCGCCGTAACCCAATGCTGTATATGGAGGTAATTGGTAAAAGCGGCCGGTGTTAAAATTCAGTGCCCATTTATCTGAAATCGGATAACTCAACGACAACCTGGGACTTAACTGATCAATCAGGCTATTCATTTCGCTGGAATAATTGTTCGCATCGGCACGAAGGCCTAATGAAATAATAAGGCGTTGATCAAATATTCCTTTGGTTACTTGCCCGAATGCACTCCATTTGAATAAGCCGAGGCTGGTTTTGTAATTTACGGTTGAAATGCCATCGGGTTCGTAGCGGTATTGAAAAGTTTTATTAAAATATTCTGCATATTCTATACCTGCACCTGCATTAATTTTGTACCCATTATCAGTTCGTAGTGTATTTTCATAACGCATTTTAGTTTCAACTTCCGAGGAACTATAGTCCAGTATTTTCAACGTATCTACTGCTACATTATTAAAATACTTTTGTGAAGTATTGTTTAGGTGATTTCTGCTAACAACCAACGTGTGGTATCCCTTATTGTAGTAATGCTTATAAACGCCTCCTAAGGTATAATTCCATTGTTGGTAAGCAGGTAAATAACCTAAAATATAGCGTTGTTCTTCCGTTTCGTTTGCATCCAGATTTAAATCCGATACATCAATAGCTCCCAAGCCAATAATGGTAAGTTCATTTTTTTCGTCGAACCGGGTTTTTAATTTAAACTGGGCATCGTTGTAGGTTGGTAAAAATGGAAGCCCAAGTCCGGCAAATAGGAATTGAAGGTAGGAACGGCGCACCGAAAAAACCATACTTGTTTTATCTGATAAAGGACCATCCATAGTAAGTGCCAAATCAGAAGCTCCAATAGTGGCACGGAACTTCATTTTTTCTTTGTTCCCATCCACTTGCTTAAAATCGAGTACTGAGCTTAATGCATTTCCTTTATTTGCCGGAAAAGCACCGCTATAAAAATCGACCGAACGAACAAAGTCAACATTAATTATACCTACCGGCCCGCCCGAAGCTCCTTGTGTGGCAAAATGGTTCAGGTTTGGAATCTCAACTTCGTCTAAATAAAACCGGTTTTCGCTGGGGCCACCTCCTCTAACTATAACATCGTTCCGGAATGAAACAGAACCGCCAACACCCGGCAATGTTTGAATAACTTTACTGATATCGCGATTGCCGCCGGGGCTTTTTTCAATTTCACCAATACCAATGGTGCGCATCGATACCGGGCTTTCATCTTTCCGTTGGAACGAAGAGGCTTTAACATTTATTTCAGTCAATTCCGTAGTTGCTTCATTCATTTTAATTTCGATAAAAGCATTTTTAGCGTTGGTAACCATTATTTCTGTTGATACAACTGTTTCAAAACCAATGGATGAAACCTGTACTTTAACAAAACCTGGTTGCAAACCAAAAAATTTGAAACGACCATCTAAATCGGTAACAGAACCGATGGTAGTACCATAGATAACCACATTTGCAAAGGCAATGGGTTCATTGTTTATTGGGTTTACCACCAATCCTTCTAAACTCCCGTTTTGTGCAAATCCTGACCATGTAAAAGTTATAATTAGCAATAATAAAATAAGTTTTCTCATATATTTATCTATTACACTTTCAAATATTAATACGTAAACGTTTTAATATGACGCAAATTTAGTAATTTTGTTCCAGGATATGTTATTATAAAATACGATACCGTAATAAATTTTATTTATGAGCTATCAAAATTTGATGGAAATTACCAAATATCTGGAGCAATATGAACAGTTGTTTCCAGAAAAGCCATTCAGTTTAGAACAATTTAGTTATTGGCTATCGGATAGTTTGGCAACCAAACCCCGATCCATCAATGATTCCAAGACAACTAGTGAAGAATCGTTTCAACAGCAATCACCCGATGTTCAAATAAGCATCCTAATTGGTCGGATGGCAAAATATGCACGGGTTTATACCAAAAAGATTTTTGCCTCAAACCATCTTTCGGGGATGGATGATTTTGGATTCATGGCTACATTAATGTTCCGCGAAAGCATGACCAAATCAGAATTGACTCACCACAATTTGATGGATTCTGCCACATCGGGGGCTGATATTATAAAGAGGTTAATAAAACAGGGTTATATTGAAGAATTTGATGATTCAACGGATCGTCGTTCGCGTAGGGTGAAAATTACTGATATGGGTAAATATCTGATGTTTCAGGTTTTCAACGAAATGGATACTGTTGCTTCTGTCATTACTGGGAATCTGGCAAACGACGAGAAACTATTTCTATTAGGCTACCTAAAAAAGCTGGAGCATTTTCATAAAGATATTTACGATCACGACCGAAAAATGGAAATTAGCGCCATTCAGCAGAAATATAAGGAATGAGGGAAGTTAGAAGTCCGAAGTCAGAGTTTAGAGTTTGGAAATTAGAGACCAGTAACCAGCAACCAGTAACCCCAAAAAACAGTTATTTCAAAATATTTTGAAGGCTCCGGATGCTTTCTTTTAGGCTGCTTATATTCTGTTTGCAAATATCAACCGCTGATTTACCGTTGGGTGTTTTCGACCTTTTTAAATAACTGTAAGCTTTCTCATTTAATTCCAGTGCTTTTTGGCAATGTATCAACGCTTGCTGATAGTCCTTTTTATCGTATAATTCATTCAATCCGTTCGATTCCACAAATGCCAAATTCAGGTAAGCATAACCGGTGGCATCTACATTTTCAGGATAAAAATTATAAGCTCTTTCAGCCGAAACTACTTGTTGCATTTCATAACTTAGTTTTCCATAATCCCGGATGGAATCGGCAAAAACAAATTCAGTTCCAATACCCGAATTGCATTTTGCTATTTCAGCATCCCCTTTTAAATAGCATTCCATACTTATTGTATGGGCTAATAATTGCCACATGGGATCCGACGGTAAATGTTTTTTTACAAAATCATCGGGTTGGGTTAAAAAATATTCATTAGTAAAAAACTTCTTAAAATGCAGGCTTTCATCCATATACCCAGAGGCCCAGGTTGCATCAATCAATTGCCATTTATTATCCACAAAAACTACATTCCAAGCATGGTCCGATTGCACGAATTTTTTTCCGGGTTTGTAACCATAGCCTTTGCTGTACCCATCAACCAAGTAGCAAGGAATCTGGCTGTACTGGCACAATGCCCTGAATAACTCAGAATAACCTTGGCAAATGGCCTTTTTCTTTTTCAACGTTTCTAAAGGACTGGTTTCAACACCCGATTTGCCTGAAAAAAATGTTTTGGTATCGTAACTAATGTTATTAGCTATCCACACATAATACGCCCGCACCTTTTCCAAATCGGTGCTAGCGGGTTTATTCAAATACGCAGCCAAGCTCTCCACCGTTTTTGATTCAGAACTGGGAACCGTTTTGGAATGGGCATCAATAAGTGAAAAATCCTGTGCTGAAATTTGCAGAGTCAGAAACAGAAACAAAACGAATCCATATAATTTCTTCATATCAACAATTATTTCAGCACAGAATTATAAATATTTTTAAAACTTATCCTTGAGTTACACTGCCCGTGGCATAATTAAGCTCGGAACCGAACATGCTGTGAGGTATTAAATACACTAGCATGGTAACTACGGTAGCAACAATTATCCAACGGTAATTCACTTCCTTACGGTTCATAACCAAGGCAATTATCCATGCCAGATATGCTATGAGTGTTTTATTGTCGGTTAAATCCCAACCAAAAGGAACACCAGTCCATAAATCGCCAAAGGCATACAATTGAACCAAGGGTCCCATTATCATCCCGCCAATTGTGAGGAAGGCAAATGTAAGCCACATATATAAACGGGCACGTGGGCGTTTGGCAAATGCCATAATTCCTGCAGGGTTAGCCAACAGCATGGCAAAAAACATGGCAAAAATATGGGGTATCAATATACCACGTGGTACAAATCCTTTGTAGCGAACCACCGTGTGGAATTCGTCGGGGTTGTTCAATAACTGTCCGTTCTTATAAAAATCAACTTTGTATTCAATTTTCCCTGCAGGTGCTTGCCCGGGTAAACTTCCAGTTAGCAGATTGTTTTTTCGGATTAGGTTCTCTTTTACAAATTCATCGTTGGTAGGGTAACGGCGGTATTCCACTTGACCGTATATGGCGGTATCTGAAATTGGATACTCCAGTTGGCAATTTCCGGAACCTTCGGAACTCCGTATCAATTTCAGTTTTAACTCGCCGGCATCGGTCTTTAGCATAACTTTTTTAGGATAGGTAGGTCCTGTAGTTCGCTGGTAAATGGCAGCACTCAAGGTAATAAATATGGCCAAAACCCAAAATAGGATGGCTCTAACAGTTACATTCATAATGTCAAATTTTTAATTTTTCTAAAATATCCATTGCGGTTCATAACGTTCTTATTCCAAAATTGTTTCAACCGGTCTGTTTTGAAAGTATTTTGATAGCCATAAAATCAATCCGGTACTAACCAGTAAACATACTATAAGCAACATTATATAATTAATTAAACTGCCCGATAAATCGTAAAATGATATGTTGATATCGCGGGCCCAATATCCCAAAGCAAAACTGAACGAATTATTAATAAAATGAATGATAATTCCCGGCCATATAGATTGGGTTTTCCAATAAATCCATCCAATAAAAATACCTATCAACCAAGCCGGAACAAATTGCCAGGGATTCATGTGGACAATTCCAAATATGAGGGCTGACCACAAAATGGCTTTTGCAGGTTCATATTTTTTAAGAAATGCTTTGAGCACGATTCCTCTAAAAATAAGCTCTTCCAATATTGGCGCAGCAATACCAATGGTTAGATAGCCATAAACGTTAAGTTGCACCATACTGGCAAAAAACTCCTGAACTTTTTGTGGCATGGGAATTAAACCAACCAATCCTTCGGTTAAAATGGATAAGGCTATTATGATAGGTAAAATCAATAAATAAATAATCCACGATACACGCTTATGGTCAATTGAGTTGATTTGCCAAAAAAAACGGGCCACAAAATACACCACAACAAAAGTCAGGGTATAGCTTAAGAATAGTAACCAAGGTTGAAGAAAGGGAAATGCGTTAACTAATAAACCAATTATCACTCCAACGGCTAACGAAAACAAAGCCGTAAGCAAAATGAGCATGAATGCTTCGTAAATTCCCGGAAGTTTTTTTTCGCCGAAAAAAGTCAATTTCTCAAAAGTCATTTCAGCTTATAATTGAATAAGTAAAACAACTTTCTGATTGTTGCGTTCCACTTCAACAATGGCGGTAGAACCCACTTTGAGTTTAGCCATGCGGAACATATAATCGTAAATGTTGGTAACCGGCTGGCTGTTTATTGCAATTATCTTATCTCCTTTCAAAATGCCTCCTTTTTCTGCTGGACCACCCTTCCGGACACCATCAACACCTAATCCATCTTTTTGGATACCGGTCATATCGGGGATAATACCCAAGGTAACTTTTAATCGTGTACGGCGCTGACCTTGAGCGGGAGGCGTTCCTGTTGACTGAAATGTTAAGGAATCGGTGGTAGTTGCAACAGCAGTGATAATTCCAGTGCTATAATTCAATATTTCAGCTTCTTTGTCGCAATTTATCTTTTCAAAGTCGTCAAGTGGTGTGTGGTAATCTTCATGGGCTCCCGTTGAATAAAAAAGTACCGGAATATCTGCCGAATAGAATGGTGCATGGTCGCTTGGGCCATAACCATCGGGCGAAAAAGTAACGTTAAAAACAGGTTTTGAACTATTTAATAAAGAATCAAACTCCTGTGCAGTGCCTGTTCCTCCTAAGGAAATTCCAATAGAATCGGCTTTCATCCGCCCAATCATATCAAAATTGAACATGGCTTTAACGGATGATTTTTGAATGGGAGATGGAAAATTCTCCACAAAATACCGCGAACCCAAAACTCCCATTTCTTCAGCATCAAAAGCCACAAATACCATGTTTTTAGTTAATTCATTCGCTTTATTCTGATAATACCCAGCCAATTCAATCATTCCGGCAACTCCCGAGGCGTTGTCGTCGGCGCCATTATGCACAGCTATGGTATCAGGCATTCTTGAATTTACCTCTTTTCCTCCCATTCCTAAATGATCATAATGGGCTCCTACAACCACAAATTCATTAGTTTCAGAGGCTGTTTTAGCTTTCACCATAAAAACTACATTTTTAGCATCCGTAAGGTTTTGAATAACTTCTGTATTAGCCGTAATAATGGTTTTACTTTGTAGTACCACCGATTTCTTTTTTTCCACAATTGATGTTTCCAATTCCTCAATAGGGATACTTCCTTTTAGAATACTATTAGCAGCTTCGCGGGTAATGCTAATAACTGGCAATCCTGCATCACTCATGTTCTGGTCGAAAGCTAATTCCAATGGTTGATCCATTTTGGAGGCATTTAAGCCATTTACCAGTAAAACACCAATGGCACCTTTATCTTTAGCCAAGGTAGCTTTCGCTCTATCGGTAGCATAAGGAATGAATTCACTATTCATATTTTCAGGTTCTGGGTCTTCACGCAATACCAATACCCATTTGCCTTTGGCGTCAACCATGGCATAGTCGTTCCATTTCAAACTGTCGGTTTCAATTTCAAATCCATAACCTACAAAAACAACTTCGCCCATGGTTTCGGCATTTGAGCTGAATGCTAAAGGCCGGAAGTCTTTATCTATGGTTAATGAATCGTTGTTTACTAAAAGATAATTGCTTTTGCCCAAGGAGCAACCCGTAACTACCTTAAAATGCTGGTATCCGTTATCGGCCATGGGAACTAAACCATAATCGGAAAACTGTTTGTGAATATATGAGGCAGCTATATTGTGACCCATTTCACCGGGATATCTACCTTTTAAGCTATCGGAAGCTAAATAGGTAATGTGTTCGCTAATTTCAAAAGAGGTTATTTCGGGGTTTTTATTGAGGTTTCCACAATTTGTTAACAGCAATGAAGTTACCATTGCCACACTGCTGAGAAATAGATAATTTGTTAGTTTCATATTATTTGAGTTTTTTTTAATTTTTGATATTCAATGCTGTTAAGTTAAGACCTTCCCCCTCCGCCCTTCGGGCACCTCCCTCGAGGGAGGACTAGCAATGCTGCTACGAAGGAAGTATCCCCCATTGGGGGATTATAGGGGGGAATTGTTATCTAAACGACATTGATTTGATATTTGATATTTATGTTTATTCATTTCTATTCCATTTCAACAAGTAATCTCAATCAGTATATTGCCTAATAATAAAGACACGGTAATCGCCCAAGGATTTAAATCCAGCCTTTTGATACAAATTGATGGCGGTTTTGTTTTGATTATGTACTTCGAGTTTTATTTGAAAATTCAATTGTTTTGCATACGCTAACGAAGCAACAAGTAGAGGTTTTGCCAATTTTTGTCCCCGGTATTCTTTTTTTATGCCAAAATGATGCAGATAGAGTCTTCGGCCATCGTTGGTAATCCAGGAAGTTCCAATAATTGACTGATCGGTTTGATGTTCCATTACAAAAAAAGCACCACCCATAGAGATTGTTCTTTCAATGGTTTGCAGGTTGTCGCCCCGTTCAGGATTTCCCAACCCGGCTTCTTCCCATATATCTAGTATTTGTTGGTAGTCATTGGGCATAAATAACCTGATGGTGTGCATATTGTAATGTTTGTTATTTTTTACGTTGTCCAACAAAAGTTATTGATGGATTAGAATGATATTTTTCAGTTTTCCAGAACCGTAACAAGAAATCAATGTCATCTAAATATTTTTTACCATCACCTTCTTTTAAAAAGGGTAAAATATTTTTAAAATTGTCAATACAGTACATTGCCAATTCTGTCGATAAGCTATCGTCCATCAATAGTTGCATAATATCATTCTCACTATCTTCAGCGACAAAAAATGGGTTTGTTTTAAAAGGAAAGGCACTATTAACTCCTAAAGCAACCTCACCACCACTTTTTGGATTAAAGAAAACCAAACCTGTTTCTGAGGTTTCTGCAAAATTTGGCATTTCATTACTTTTATTTCCAAAATATCCTTCCTTTTTAGCCCTTTTTTCCGCTTGTTCCCTATCCTCGACAGAAAGGTTTAACGATTTGTTATAAAACTCTATATAATCGGAAAAAAAATCATTCATATCCGCCGATGGAAGAAAAACAATGGGTGACCCATTGTTGAATGATAAAAAAGCATCCTTTTGTTTTTGCAGGGTAGTAATGGTATCCTCTTTTTTATTGTCTAAAAAATCTACGGCCCTCCTGCTTTCAATAGAATTTTTTTCATCTAAAACTACATTGGCATCATATTTTGTTTGAAATTGAATACCCGAAAACCACCATTCGTTTTTCCACTGAACAATTCCCATAAAAACCATGTCATCTATTTTTTTTAGGTCACGATAATGGTCGAAAGATTTTTTGGTTAAATCGAATTTCTTCCCTGAGGCAATATGTTCTAAAAATATATCCTGTTCGTTTTGACCTTTATATAAAAAAAATCCATTAATTTTTTGCGACATGCCAAGTAAATCGGCACTTACTGGATGTTCGCTTCCCAATATTTCAGCCGCCCATTCATTGCCTTTTAAACTTAATAACCGAGTACAGTTCTTATGTACCGAAGAATCCCTAATATCGCGTAAGTACATTGATAAATGCGTATCATTTTCTTTTATTAATTCTTCCTCTTGCCGTTGTAATTTTAATGCTGTATCGGGAAAGAATAAATAGGTATTGAAAAGAATATCATTAATAAAATTACGCACAACATAATAATCAGTTTCGTTTTTATCGATAGCATAAAACGATTTTAAATGCTTATTTTCAGTTGCATATTCATATTCTTTGTCAAAAAGTAAGGTAACTTCTTTGGCAATATCTTCGACATAATTGTTATACGGTTTTAAATATTTTTCTTCTTGGATTGTGTTTAAAAAATACCAGATTAAAAATGAAATATCTTGTTCATTTATTTCATTTTCATAATATTCATCGGTATTAAAAAATGGGAGTTTTTTATTGTATAGTTTGGTATGGCAATTTATAAATGTGTTCCAAATATTTGTCTCCGAAATAATATCTTCAAAGTACGACGTTAAAAAGCAAGACAATATATCAAATTCAATTTCTGTTAAGTGCGACATTAAAACAAAAGAATCCGAGTTTATTAAAACTGTCTTTATGTCGTTCGATAGTTTAAGGTAGTATGTGTCAGTTAATGTTTGGGTATTGTAGGGTTTGAGCTCCAACCATTGCTTTATGTATATTTTTTTTATCATATCCGTCTAAAATATTTTGTGTTTTATTTAGGATTGCATGTTGCTAACAAATAATTTGGGGGTTATTGAGCGCTAAATTTTAACCACATGAAGTTGGTTCGTTTCAAAGCGGGTTACTTTAACTGATTGTCCCCGTTCAATAAAACCAAATTCAGCGCGTGCATCATAAGTTTCGCCATTAATAATAATTGACCCTGAAGGTCTAAGTGGTGTTTCTGTAATTCCAATACTTCCCACTAATAATTTTAACCGGGTATCAACACCCACATATCCTTGTTTGGTTTCTTGGGTATTATTTAAGGCTATCCGACGCGAAATAAAACTTGTTTCAAACATTTTACTCCCAAAATAAATGGAACCAATAAACGAAATAAAAATTGAGCCTACCACTAAAAGCAGCGATTTAACTAATAGCGGTAAAAACACTCCGTTTCCTTCGGTATTAAAATCAAAATTTTCAACCATAGCTAAAGCTAAACCAAATACCGCCAAAACAATACCCGATATACCAATAACCCCAAACCCTGGAATGGCAAATATTTCGATGCCAATAAGTATTAGTCCAACAATGAACAAAGCAATTTCCCAATGCTGTGCAATTCCTTCTAAATACAGTGGGGCAAAGTACAGAACAGCAGCAGTGACCGCAACTATTAACGGAAAACCAATTCCGGGAGTCTGAAATTCAAAATAAATACCGCCAAAAATTGCCATAATCAAAATGCTTTGAAATACCGGATTCATTAGAAATCCAATTAAATGGTCGAGCCCTGTTGGGATGTATTCTTTAATAACTGCCGGTTTTAAAGCTGCTTTTTCAATTACTTCCTGAATGTTTTCAGCGGTGCCATCACAAAAACCATATTTGATAGCTTCTGATGCAGTAAAGGTGATTACTTTTCCACTATCAATTATCCCGGCAATGTAAATATCGGCATCCACCATGGCTTCTGCTATTCTCGCGTCACGTTTCCATGTAAAGGTGGTGTCTTTACCTTGTATCAGGGTATCTTTTCCTTGTGCTTCAGCAGTAGCTCTCATGGTACTACGCATATAGCTTTGGTATTTATCGGGTAGCTGTTCGCCTGTTTGGTTAACAACGGTGGCTGCTCCAATATTAGCCCCAGGACGCATATAAATCCGGTCGCAGGCAATGGAAATGAGTGCTCCCGCTGAGGCTGCGTTGTTGTCGATGAACACATAAACCGGAATTTTGCTATTTAAAATTTTTGTTCGTATAGAATCTGCTGATTCTACCAATCCCCCATAAGTATTCATGTGTATAAGAATCACATCTGCATTTACTGCTTTGGCCTCCTCAAATGCTTTTTGGGTTTTACGCCAAAGGGCAGGCGATACTTCTTCTTTCATTTCAAATTTAAGAATTACCGTAGTATCGGTATTTTGTGACCAAAGATGGATGGTAACCCCAAACAAAATTATTAGAATGAAAAAAGCTTTTTGAATCATCTGAAAGAATTTTAAATCAATGTTTGTGTCAATAGTTCGGTAAACTTTTTGGTGTAATTTTGTGACTTGGTGATTTTGTGGCTATTATGAATTTGTTGCCACCAAAACACTAAAACACCAAATATCCCAAATCAAATGCATGCAAATTGACATTTAAAATATACCGAACTTTTGTGTGTTAAACCTTAGTAGAAAACAATTAGATATAATATTCACCTTATTACCTTATTTGAATGAATATTGGATACAATAAATATAGAGCCAATTATTTTTGAACCTCACCGTGAACGAATTGAAAAATAACATTACAACGGAATAAATAAGGTAATAAGGTTTTAATGTATTCCCCTGTATTTTTCTACTAAGGTTGCAACAAATATATAAGGTTTTAACATAAAAATTACATTTGCAGCCGACAAAAGTACCAAGAAAAGCCCAAAAAAAGGTAATTCAAACTTTAAAAACAACGAAAATAAAAATAATGCTAAAATATAAGCCCAATATAGTAAATTGGCCCCAATTTTATTGAAGTATTTTGATGCTAAGAACTGTCGATAAATACTTCTTTTTTTAATCCATAAAATTAAAATGTATGAAATTAACCGGGTTTTCTTTTATCCGAAATGGCTTAAAGTACGATTATCCAATTGTTGAAGCAGTAAAATCAATATTGCCAATCTGCGATGAGTTTGTTATTGCCGTAGGGAAAAGCGACGACAACACCTTGGAATTAATTCAACAAATCGATCCTCATAAAATCAAAATCATTGAAACCGTTTGGGATGATTCCCTAAGAGAGGGTGGGCGGGTACTTGCGGAAGAAACCAATAAAGCTTTTCAAGCCATTGGAGCCGATACCGATTGGTGCTTTTATATTCAAGGTGACGAGGTGGTTCACGAAAAATATCATCCAGTTATTAGGCAAGCTATGGAAAAATGGTACGACAACCCAAATGTGGATGGTCTGTTATTCAATTACCTTCATTTTTATGGTTCGTACGATTATGTTGGCAGCTCGTTTAAATGGTACCCAAAGGAAATACGGATAATAAAAAACAACAAATCCATCTATTCGTACCGCGATGCTCAAGGGTTCCGGAAAGGTGAAAACCAAAAGCTTAATGTAAAATCCATTGATGCCTACATGTATCATTACGGATGGGTAAAGGACCCAAGGGCCATGCAGCTAAAGCAAGAAAACTTCAACAAACTTTGGCATTCCGACCAATGGGTGGATGAAAATGTGGCTAAGGCCGAAACCTTTGACTATTCAAACATTGATGCCTTAAAGCTATTTACCGATACGCACCCAATGGTAATGCAAAAAAGGATTGCCGAACGCAACTGGAAATTCAGCCACGATATTTCAGTAAACAAACTTACCCTAAAAGATAAATTTAAACACCTGATGTTAACCTATTTCAATATATTTATTGGCTACAAAAACTATAAGGTGATATAGAACTGATTTTTATAAAAACCTTCCCTCTTTTTTATACTTTTGTGTCGAAATTTCATTTTTAAAAATCATGAATTTAAATGAGCTAACTGCGGTGTCCCCAATTGATGGACGATACCGTTCCAAGATTGAAGAATTGGATACTTACTTTTCAGAATATGCATTGATAAAATATCGGGTATTGGTTGAGATAGAGTATTTTATTGCTTTATGTACTATTCCAATCAAACCATTGGAAATCATTCCCCAAAAGATGTATTCTGAGTTTCGGAAGATTTATCAAGATTTCAGCCTTGAAGATGCCATACGGGTAAAAGAAATTGAGAAAACCACCAACCACGACGTAAAAGCGGTAGAATATTTTATAAAAGAAAAATTTGAAGTCTTAGGCATTCATGAACCCAGTGAGTTTGTACATTTTGGGCTAACCTCACAGGACATTAACAATACTGCAATTCCCTATTCTCTGCGTGACTCCATACAGGAAGTCTTTTACCCAAATTTAGAAGCTGTTATTGAAAAGTTATCGGAATTAGCTATGGAATGGGAAACAATACCCATGCTGGCTCGAACCCACGGGCAACCGGCTAGTCCAACCCGCTTAGGCAAAGAACTTATGGTTTTTGTTGAGCGGTTGAATAAACAGCTCGATTTATTGAAAGATGTTCCCTGTTCAGCTAAGTTTGGTGGGGCAACAGGTAACTTCAATGCCCATGTGGTGGCATTTCCCGATATCGACTGGGTGGAATTCTCCAATACTTTTGTGAGTGAAATTTTAAAATTAGAGCGCCTTCAAACAACTACGCAAATATCGCATTACGACGATATGGCCGCCATTTTTGATAACTTAAAACGAATAAATACCATCCTCATTGATTTGAACCGCGACATTTGGACCTATATCTCCATGGACTATTTTAAGCAGCGGATTAAAAAAGGAGAGATCGGTTCATCGGCTATGCCACACAAAGTAAATCCCATCGACTTTGAAAATTCCGAAGGAAATTTAGGAATGGCCAATGCCATTTACGAACATTTGTCGGCTAAGCTGCCCATTTCACGGTTACAACGCGACTTAACTGACTCTACCGTGCTCCGAAATATAGGAGTGCCTATTGCTCATACCCTTATTGCCTTAAAATCGTTGCATAAAGGATTGGATAAATTAATCCTAAATGAAGATAAAATAAAGGCTGATTTAGAGTCCAATTGGAGCGTTGTTGCAGAAGGTATTCAAACCATTCTAAGGCGCGAAGGGTATCCTAAACCTTATGAAGCACTTAAAGAATTGACCCGTACAAACCGAAAAATAGACAAAGAAGTAATTGTTGAATTTATTGATGGGTTGAACATTTCTGATTCCATTAAAGAAGAGCTTAAAAAAATATCACCCCATAATTATACCGGCATTTATTATTAATCATAAAGTATATTAGTTTGAAATATCTAAAGGAAATTTTAAAATACGTATTTCCAAAATATTGGAAATATGCTGCCCTAAATTTTGTGTTTATCCTATTGATGGTTGTTTTCGGTTTATTCTCGTTCGTAATGGTCAGTCCATTCCTTGAAGTCCTTTTTAACAACCAGCCAGTAGTGGAAAAAGCTGTTCCGTTTGCGTTAAATATGGAGGCTATAAAGCACAACTTCAATTTTTACCTTTATGGAATTGTTCAAACTTATGGCAAATCAGAAGCACTGCTTTTTGTATCAATTTTTGTGGTAATTGCTGTGTTTTTTAAAACCGCATTCTGGTATGCAGCCAGATATGTAATGGCTCCATTGCGTGTTGGTGCTATTCGCGATGTCCGCGATAAATTATTTAATAAAATTTTAGGATTACCTCTATCTTATTTCTCCGATGAGCGCAAAGGGGATATTGTAAGTAGAATGACTAATGATGTTACTGAAATTGAAGCATCCATTATTCGTTCCATTGATGTTTTGTTTAAAGAGCCAATTTCAATTGTTATTTCGCTGGTTGTTCTTATTTATATGAGTCCGCAGCTTACCTTATTTGTATTTGTTTTGCTTCCTATTTCCGGTTTTATTATTGGACGGGTGGGTAGTAATTTGCGGAAAAATTCAATGCTTGCTCAGAACAAATTTGGTGATATCATTTCATTAATTGATGAAACGCTTTCCGGTTTGCGAATTATTAAAGCATTTAATGCCGAAAAGAAAATGGATCAGAAATTTATTAACGAAAACAGAATCTATGCAAATATTACGATAAAAATGTGGCGTCGTCGAGATTTAGCCGGACCATTGAGCGAATTTTTAGGCACGGTAGCTATGGTTATGGTTTTGTGGTATGGAGGCCGATTGGTGTTAACAGGCGCATCTACCATGAGCGGACCAAGTTTAATCACTTATCTTGTAATATTTTCTCAAATCATAAATCCAGCCAAAGCATTTTCCGATGCCTATTACAACATCCAAAAGGGAATTGCATCCAGCGAGCGGATTGACGCTATACTTTCGGCAACTGAAAAAATTCGGGATTCGGAAGATGCCAAACACATTACCTCATTTAACCAAAGCATTTCGTACAACGATATTCATTTTAAATATCAGAACGATTATGTTATAAAAGGTATCAGCCTTACCATTGAAAAAGGTAAAACCATTGCATTAGTAGGTCAATCGGGGTCAGGAAAATCAACATTGGTTGATTTATTGCCCCGTTTTTACGATGTAAATGAAGGAAGTATAACTATTGATGGAACCGATGTACGCGAATTAAAACTAAAAGAGGTCCGCAAATTAATGGGTGTGGTTAATCAGGAAAGCATACTTTTCAACGACACCATTTTCAACAACATTGCTTTTGGTGTGGAAAGCGCTACCATTGAACAAGTTACCGAGGCTGCAAAAATTGCCAATGCCCACGATTTTATTTCAGAAATGCCTCAGGGATATTTGACCAATATTGGGGATAGAGGGGGTAAACTTTCCGGCGGACAACGGCAGCGTATTAGTATTGCACGGGCTATTTTAGCAAACCCACCCATTATGATTCTTGACGAAGCTACATCAGCACTGGATACGGAATCAGAAAAATTGGTACAGGAATCGCTGACCCGATTAATGCAAAACCGCACATCGATAGTCATCGCCCATCGTCTTTCAACCGTAGTACATGCCGATATTATTTGTGTTATACACGAAGGAAAAATTTTAGAAAAAGGTACACACAAAGAACTTATTGAACTTAATGGCTATTACAAAAAGCTTAATGATGCTCAAGTATTTGTCTAATTAATTTATACAAGTGATAAATGAATTTTATAAATGAATTTTGGAATAAAAAACCGCTACTGAGTGTTTTATTAATTGCATTATTAGCGCGTTTGGTAGCTGCGTTATTTTCTCAGGGATACGCCTTTCATGATGACCATTTCTTGGTGGTTGATGCAGCCCAATCCTGGTTAAGAAATTATAATTGGAATGATTGGATGCCAAAGATGCAGCAGGAATTGTATCCTACATTAGAACCCATTCCTCAAGGGCACAGTTTGCTTTATCCCGGAATTCATTACCTGCTTTTAAGCGCGTTTGAATGGTTGGGTATTTTTGATCCGAAAATTAAAATGTTGTTGATTCGCTTAATTCATGCGCTTCTATCTCTCTATGTAGTATATTTCTCATATAAAATAACCTTAAAATATAGCAACCAAAAAATTGCTCAAGCATTGGGATTATTTATTGCATTGACTTGGTTTATGCCATTTATGAGTGTGCGTAATTTGGTTGAAATGGCTTGCATTCCATTTTTAGTATGGGGTACGTGGCTTTTAGTAAAATATGAAGGAAATAAAAATAGTTTATTACCCTATTTTTATTCAGGATTGATTTTAGGAATCGCCTTTTCATTCCGGTTTCAAACACTCGTTTATGCTGGAGGAGCAGGATTGGTGTTATTGTTCAGAAAGCAATGGAAAGAAACGTTTGTTTTTGGGATAGGAATCATTCTATCAATTGCATTTTTTCAAGGTATTATAGATATTCTCATCTGGAAAAGACCTTTTGCAGAGTTAACTGAATACGTGGTTTATAACATTCAGCACCGCAATGAGTATGGTGTTAACAATTATTATATGTATTTCACCTTGCTTATTGGCATGGTTATTCCTCCATTGGGTTTGTATCTGTTTTTTGGATGGTTTCAAACCATTAAAAAATTCCCCTTATTATTTTGGCCAACCTTCCTGTTTTTTGTTTTTCACACCCTGTTCCCCAATAAACAGGAACGATTCATTTTACCTATAATCACACTTTTCATTTTAGTTGGAACCATTGGTTGGTGGCAATACATGGATAAATCAACGTTTTGGCAAAAAAACAAAAAACTGTTTAATCGATCGATGTTTTTTTTCTGGGTATTGAATATTCTTATACTAATTGTAGTAAGTACAACCTATTCAAAGCGCTCCCGCTGCGAAGCTATGGTATTTTTAGGCGGGCAAGCGGATGCAAAATTCATTATTGTTGAGGAATCTTCGCGGGGAGGGGTTACACAAATGCCCACTTTTTATGCCGGAAAAGATTTGGTGTTTTATAATATACCTACTATAAATCATTCTGATAGTATTCCATCAATTAAAACTGATACCCTACTGCATCATCAAGATATTCCAAATGTAGGATATATTGCTAAAATGAACTGGCCTGAGCCTCAATATGCACTTTTTATAAATCAAAATAACTTGGAAAGCAGAGTAAACGAAATGAAAAAATATTATCCTACTATGGAGCAAATTGAAGTTATTAGTCCAAGTTATATTGATTTGCTAATGAAAAAGGCTGTTTCTTCGAACAATAATCAATTTATATTTGTTTATCGCCTTAAACACGATGCTAAATAGTTTTTATAAACATTTGAAATTATTGTTTAAGTTTCTTCATTTTTAAAATATTTTTTTTATTTTTAACCGTTGATTATGAATTTTATTGAATTTAGAAATGAATACAACAATGAGCGCTGACATAAATTTTATTAAATCAGTCTTGTCTTTACACGATGAAATGGCTAGCAATGGTTTTTCACTAGTGTATGAAGGTGAGTTTAGCCACGAAGTTATGAAAATGTTTACCTCGATGGCAGAGCGTGACATGGACAAAACGAACGAAGAAAAAGCTGTAAAAAGAAAAGTATTCCACGTTATGGTTGAGTGTTTGCAAAACATGACCAAACATTCCGATGACTTTGACGAAGAGGAAAGAATTGGAAATGGGTTATTCATTGTTGGAAAAAAAGATGGGATTTGGAATGTTATTACAGCAAATAAAATATTAAAAGAACGAATTGACGATTTAAAAAAATCTATCGACAATATTAATTCATTGAGTAAAGATGAATTGAATTTGCTTTACAAAAAACAAATCCGTGAAGGTTCAATTTCTGAAAAAGGAGGTGCTGGACTTGGTTTGATTGATATTGCCCGTAAAACAGGCAGAAAATTAGATTATCAGTTCTTACCGTTAGAAGACAATAAGAATTTCTTTTTCCTATTAAAAGTCAGAATAAGCTCAAAGCCTGATGCTGATGAATAATAACAAAAAAAGCCGCCAAAAAGCGGCTTTTTTTTGTTATCCTTAGTAAATTAGTACTTCTTTTTAGTCATGGAAAATAGGCCGTTCGTAAAAATATTTTTGTTAAATTCTTACTTGTTCGTTTAAGGTTAAAAAAACTTATAAACGTATGTTATCATTAGCCTTAATTGGATTGGTCTCTTCATATACTTCGCTATACATAATAGCAGTTTTATTAGTATTGTGTTTTATTCTGGTAACTTACCTATTGGTACGTAAGTTTAAAAAGCTAACGCTTCGGTATCGGAAAATATTTTCCACTTATCGGCAACGATTAAACGATGCAAAAAACACCCTAATAGAAGAAAAACAAAGTGTTGAATTACACCGGGAAGAATTATTGGCTCAAGCAGAACATTTATTAGAGCTTAACATTGAATTGGAGCGGTTATCATTAGTAGCCAGCAAAACAGATACTGCTGTAGTAATTGCCGATGAAAAAGGTCGGTTTACATGGGTAAATCAAGGTTTTGTGAAACTGTATGGATATTCAATGGGTGAATTAATATCTGAAGTTGGAAAAGATATATTTGCCGCCAGCAATGAACTCAATTTAAAACCCATGGTTGACCGGGCTATTGAATTAAAACAATCGCTCAATTACACCTCCATGGTAATAACAAAATCGGGTGAACGGAAATGGGTAAAAACAACCTTAAACCCAATCTATGATGATAGAAGCAAAATACGTCAGTATATTATATTGCAAACCGATGTGTCGGAATTAAAACTTATAAATGAAAAGCTGAGAAAACTTTCATTGGTAGCCAGTAAAACCAGTAATTCGGTAATTATATTTAATCAGGAAGGTGAAATTGATTGGGTCAATGAAGGGTTTCATAAAATGTACGGATACAGCCGTAATGAGTATATCGATAAATTTGGAAAAACATTTAAGGATTTTTGCATTGCTAACAATAAATTAGATTCATTAAATGACGTTCTAAAGGAAAAAAAATCAATTTCATTTATATTCTCCTTTAAAGATAGATTTGATATTTGGAAATGGAAACAAACTTCGCTTACGCCTATATCAAACGACCAAGATCAGCTAACCAACATTATTGTGGTGGAATCGGATATTACGTTGATAAAAGAGGCGGAAAGTAAAATGCAGGAGCAAAAGGAAAAGGCTGATAAATTACTGCTAAACATTTTACCGGAAGAAACGGCTGAAGAACTCAAGTCAAAAGGCAAAGCTACTCCTAGGTTATATCGGAGTGTTTCGGTTTTATTTGCCGATATACAAGATTTCACTAAGCTTGCTGAAAACTTAACGCCAGAAGAATTGGTGCACGATTTACAAACGTATTTTTCGCGTTTTGACGAGGCTGTTAGTAAAAACTTTGTTGAAAAAATAAAAACAATTGGAGATGCCTTTCTTTGCGTGGGAGGTATTCCTATGCGGAATAAAAGTCACCCATTTGATGCCGTTTTAGTTGGGTTGCATTTACAACGCATTATTAAAGAGTTGGGTAAGGATAGAGAAGAAAGGGGACAAAGGGCATGGCAATTAAGGGTTGGAATTCATACGGGTCCGGTGGTAGCTGGAGTAGTTGGGCAGCAAAAAATGACTTATGATATTTGGGGCGATACCGTGAATATTGCCAAACGTATTGAATCGGCTTGTATTCCGGGAATGGTAAATGTGTCGTATTCAACACATGAAATTATTAAAGATTTTTTTGAATGTGAGCACCGGGGCAAAGTTCTGGCTAAGCACAAAGGTCATATCGACATGTATTTTGTACATCGGATATTACCGGAATTCTGCGAAAACAACGATGGAATAACGCCAAATAATTACTTTAAAGAAATGTTGGCTCGTCTTTAAAATAACACAGATTTATAAGCTGAAATATTTATCTAAAAGCATTCGGGCAGCAATGAATGAACTTGTTTTTTCGTTCAATACTTCCTTTTCAAGTTTAACCAGTTCCTTCTGAATATCCCTGTTTTGATAAAAATTTTCCCGCAATTGGTTGTTGATGGTTTCATACATCCAGAATTTTGCTTGCTCGCGACGTCGTAAATCGAAATATTGATTTTTTTGAGTAAAAGAAAAATAGTTTTGAACCATATCCCATACCTTATCAATAGCTATTTTATAATAGGCCGAAGCGGTTAATACCACTGGACTCCATCCTGAAGCCGATAAGGGAAACAGATGAAGGGCATTTCGGAATTCATTAGCTGCCATTTCAGCTTTTTTTATGTTGGAACCGTCTGCTTTATTAATAACTATCCCATCGGCCATTTCCATGATTCCCCGCTTAATACCTTGCAATTCATCACCTGCCCCTGCAATTTGAATTAATAAAAAGAAATCAACCATTGAATGCACGGCCGTTTCTGATTGACCAACCCCCACCGTTTCAATAAAAACCACATTAAAACCTGCGGCTTCGCAAAGTATTACCGATTCCCTTGTTTTACGGGCCACACCACCCAATGAACCTGATGAAGGACTGGGCCGGATAAATGCCTCCGGGTCGTTGCTTAACTCTTCCATTCGGGTTTTATCGCCCAAAATACTTCCTTTTGAACGTTCGCTACTTGGGTCAATTGCAAGTACAGCTAAATTATAATTCCGATGTGTTAAAAATTTTCCCAAAGCTTCAATAAAAGTGCTTTTACCAGCACCCGGAACACCTGATATACCTATTCGAATTGATTTTCCGGCATAGGGTAAACATTTTTCAATTATTTGTTGAGCCAATTTTTGATGCTCAGGCAATGAACTTTCCACTAAAGTTATGGCTTTGCTGAGTATGGTTCTGTCTTTGGCAAGTATTCCCTCAACAAATTCATCAGCTGTAAGCTTTTTCCGTTTTAAATTTATAAACCGTAGCGCCGTCTGATCATTAATAGAAGGTGGTTGTTCAATTCCCTCATTAACTTTAAGTGCCGTATTATGTTGTTTGTGGTTATCCATTGAATCCTCTGTAAATACATTCACAAAGATATCATTAAACAAAAAGCAACTTTGTGGTTCCCATATTTTTTTTGAACAGGCGATGTTTACAAATATGGCTTTTCATCATTAGTTTATTTATATGACGGTATTAAATAAAATAGCCACTGAAAAACTCAGTGGCTATTTTGTCCAATAGAATATTCAACAAATATATTTTATCTTTTTTCAAGCTCCTTTACAGTACCGGTTACTCTTAGTGTAACTTGCGATTGCGTTGGATCATTAGTAATTATAGCTATAGATTTATTCTGGCGATTAACCATTCCATTCGATGTAAACTTCATTTTAATTTCTGACGAAGCTCCTGGTTTTACAATTTCGTTAGTGGCGCTAACAATAGTACAACCGCACGATGGTTTAATTTTTCGGATAATTAAATCGCTTTTTCCTGTATTTTTGAATTTGTATGAATAGTCAACATTTTTACCTTGAGGAATGGTATCAAAGTCAAATACACTATTTTCAAATTCAATTTTTGGAGCATTTGCTTTTTGTTCGGGTGTTAAATTATCAAAGTTTTCTTCAATGGTAGCACTCACTGAAATTGAGTTTTTATTTTGATCCGTATCACCATTAATAGCTACGGTAACTTTATCCATTAAAAAACCCCAGTCACCTTTCTTTTTAGCATCATAAGTAACTTTAATAAGTCCTTTTGCACCTGGAAGCAAATTTTCAGGTTCAGCTTTTACTTGCAAATGAGATGGAACATTTCTGAAGGAAATGGTAAGATTGTGATCTGTGGTATTTATCATTTCAAGTTCGCCTTGTTTTACTTCAGAAAAGCTCACTTTCATTAATGCTAAATGATTTGTTTTTAATCGAAGTTCTCCAAGATTACGAGGGTATTCATCTTCTACTGTTTGAGGCTTTGTAATTACATTCCCGGTAAAGCGTAAATTTGAAGTGGGCGGATTGCAATTGGTAGTGATGGTAATTGATTTAGAAAACTTACCGGGGCGATTCTCAGGATTAAAAGTAGCGGAAACATATCCATTTGCTCCTGGTGCAACGGGTTCTTTTGTGTAATCGGACGAAGTACAACCACACGAAGGCCGTACATTTGTTATGGTTAGTGGCTCATTTCCGGTATTTGTAAAGGTAAAATTATGGGTTACTTTCCCAGCTTCTTCTTTAATATCGCCAAATTCATGGTTTGGATTGTCCCATGAAATATTGGGTCCTACTTGTTGGGCGTTGCTATTAGCAATCATTGCCAATAAAGCTACTACTAAAATGCTTAATTTATTTTTCATATACCTATTTATTAAATCAGTTACTAATTGGAGAGCACAAAGGTAAAAAAATGTATGCGACCCTTATTAAGTGGCATTAAAACAATTGTTAATGCACTGTTAAAGTTTTACTCCTATCTTTTCTAAATTATATCCCGATGGATTTTGAAAAACCCTCAATTCAAAATGTGACATTAATGAAATAATGTGCTCGAATAACTCCGACTGAACTTCTTCATATTTAGCTAACTTCACTTCATTTGAAAAAGCATAAACTTCAAGCGGTATTCCATTGTCGGTAGGCTGCAAATATCGAACTACTAAAGTAAGGTTCTGATTAATTTTTGGGTTTTTGCGTAAATACTCCTCAACATACATTCTGAATAAACCTAAATTGGTTAGTTGTTTGGTACCATCATGGTTCGATTCTTGACTTGTATTAATAAATGGAATGGAATTGATCGATTTTAAATAGCCATCGGCTGTCTCTTTGGTAATAAACTTAACTGTGTTTAAATCAATAAAAATGGATCTTTTAATCCGTCGGCCACCATAATCACCCATTTCCCTCCAATTCGAAAATGAGTTTGAAACCAATGAGTAGGTAGGAATTGTTACTACGGTATTATCGGCATTTTGCACTTTTACCGTATTCAATGTAATTTCAACCACAGTTCCATCAGCTTTACTGCTAGGCATTTCAATATAGTCGCCAATTTTAAGCATTTTATTGGCCGAAAGCTGAACGCTGGCAGTCAAACCCAGAATGGTATCTTTGAATATCAACAATAAAACAGCAGCTAAAGCTCCAAGTCCGGCAAGTAGTTTACCTGGTGAGCTTCCTGTTAAGAATGAAATGATAAGAATTATACCAATAAAAATGATAAAAATATTAACCAATTGAATGTACCCTTTAATAGGTCTGTTTTTTGAAATATCTGATTGAAGATAAATCTCGTGAAGTGCTTTTGTAAATGAAACTAAAACAACCATTGTAACAATAGTCATGTAAATGTAAATAGCGGAATGAATAAAAACTACCCATTTCGGGAATTCAGAAAGCAGTGCATTGGTACTTAAATATAATACCAGTGCAGGTGCAAAATGAGCCATACGGTTGAAAACGCCACGCTCTAAAATAATGTCATCCCACTGGTTTTTACTGTGTTTTACAAGATTGGCAATAAAATGTTTAATAAATTGTCGGGCAACTAAATGCGCAATTAAACATAAAATAAATATGCCAACAATCAGCGTTCCAATACGGATTAAATTGGCGATACCCTCCGATAAACCATGAGCCACAAGCCAATGATAATAAGTTTCAATAAGTGGATTCATAAATTGAAATTTTATAAGTTACGATTCTAATTAGGTCTTTTTTTTTGTTTTAAAATCAATTGGCAAAAATATACATTCGCAGGTTATATTTGCAATACAAGACTTAAATTATCAATTGTTTTTTTTGTGCTCAGTATTTTAACTTAGTATCAAAGTTTTTGAATAATTTTAAGAGTTTCAATTTTGATTATGGAATCATGCCTCATGTATAAAATCGTTCACATTAAAAAATTCATTGTTAAGGGTTTAGTATCCTTATTGCTCATTTTAGTTTGTAGTGCTGTTTTTAGTCAGCAGGACAGTATTAAATTGGTGAAATACACTTCAGGGTTCCGGTTTAAAGATGGATTATACTTATCGCACAGTCAACTTTTAAATAACAATCCAATACCTGTTAAATATATAATTTCGAAATACAACAAATCGGATTTTGATTTTTTTAACAAATTACTAAACGAGGAGAAAGTAGTCTATTTCGATCAATTTGGCATTAAAAAAGAAATTGAGGTTAAAAACCTTTGGGGATTTTGTCGGAGGGGTTCCATATATGTTAATTGGGGTGATGATTTTAATCGTATTCCTGTGGTTGGGTCTATTTGTCATTTTATCGCTTCCATTACTGTTTACGAAGATCGATATTACAATCCATCCTATGGTTATTCGTCTTACAGCATGCCTTCAACAACAACACGTACAGAGATTTACCAATTTGTGATGGATTTTGAATCGGGTAAAGTGATAGAATATTCCGTTGATAATATTTTGATTTTATTAATGTCCGATCAGGTACTTTATGATGAATTCAATGCATTGAGTAAAAAAAAGCAAAACCAGATGAAATTTTTATATCTGCGGAAGTTTAATGAAAAACATCCGCTATATATTCCCATTGAATAGATGCTCAATTTCTTATTCAAGCTATATTCTAACGTAGAAATTTTTTTATTTAAACGTAAAGGAATTCATAACTTTTTCATAAAGAAAAAATAATAATTTATCCAATCTGCTTAAAACTTGTTTCCACTAAATTTGTTTAAATTAGCCATCAAATTAGTAACCTTAAAAATAGAACGATGAAAAAAATTGGAATTAGCCTTGTTTTAATAACTCTTTTTATGAGTTTAAAAGCTCAACAAACGGTTGGAACACCGGAGCAAATTGAACAATTTCTTAAATCAACCACTTATGTGGTACTTGAAAACAATCCCATGTTGATGTACAATTCAATTATTAAAGAAACGGTTGAAAAGCATTGGACTCTTACAAAATATGAATTTGTTACTTTTTCGTCCGACGAATTTGAAATTGCCCGCAAAGACCCTAACAAGTCGTTTTTAATTGTCAATACCGAGTTTTTTGAAAAAGATGATACTAAAGCGAAATATAAATACTTGTGTGTCCAATTGGGCGGCAATTATGAATTTGTAAGGCAAATGCCCGACATAGCCTCTGTGCCTATTGCGTATGCCGATGTTGAAGAGGACACTTACTCCTATAAATTAGGAACATTGTGTATTTTTTTGCAGAATCACATTCTGTTAACACAATCGCATCCAGAAATTACTACCGGTAAAAAAGCGCTAAGCTATTATTACAAAAACTTAACGGCTGATGTAAAAGATAAAACACTGTATTTGACCAAAGAAGATTTACCTAAAGAAATAAATTCGGAAGCCAAAATTAAAGTGATTTATCCTTTCCCTGTAAAAATTGTAACCCGCGAAGAAATTGAGGCAGCTATTGATAAAAAAGAAGAGAATGTTGTTTTTTTACATAAAGTAGGCCCTGAAGGTTCCAAAAGAAAGGCGCGCTGCTTTAAAACAATCGTGGGAGCATCAGATGCCAAATTATACTACTTTGCTTGGCACATGATAAACGAAAAAGCACCGGATGCATTATTAGCAAAGGATTTCAAAAAATTAGCCAAAGCCAAAAAGAAAAAATAATTGATTTCCAATAAAAAAAGCCCCACGAGTACTCGAGGCCACTGAAAAAGTATCTATTATTTCATGTAGTCCATAAAAGGATAACTGGCAGGTGAAGACCAATTCTTCATCTACCAGTTTTTTTTAAGTGTGAAGTGTATTTTTTCTGGTTAAAAG
>Ga0172379_10001694_pt1 | contig 42605 bp, 36 predicted proteins | sample GrowelOW334metaG_FD_119756 | JGI IMG/M metagenome (GOLD analysis project Ga0172379, IMG submission 119756) | Groundwater microbial communities from an aquifer near a municipal landfill in Southern Ontario, Canada - Groundwater well OW334 metaG | ecosystem: Environmental > Aquatic > Deep... | reverse complement strand
TTCAGCCCATAATTGCAATACATGAGCTTCAATTTGTATCATAGATATGAATACATAGACTTACTATTGGGATAATCACTCAATAATGTACCATATTTTTCTCAGCCCGACAGCCTGCTAGAGCGTCTACATTCGCTTTGTATTCTAAGAGGATTTCGACAATTTTGGAAAAATTACTCAGTGTTGCCAACATTAATAAAGTATAGCCTTTATTAGAATACCCAAGATTAGGATTTGCTTTATTATTGAGCAACATTTCAACAATTTGAAATCTGTTGTTGTTGACCGCCAGCATCAATGCAGTCCAGTTATCGCAATCTCGGGCGTTTACCTCTGCCCCATGTGCCAGCAACAATTTAACCGCGGCAATTCTTCCCATGGAGGATGCCACCATTAAAGGAGTTACGCCACCCTCAAGTCTGGTGTTTGCATTCCCCCCCAAATAAAGGCATTCCTTGAGCAGGAATATTTTCTGGTGTTGTATGCAATACAAAATTATTTGCGGGCTGAACACAATCCAGGCCATTACCGTATTCGTAATGAATACAGCAATTATCAGTATGATTTTTTTCTTCATGTACATTCACGCTGCCGGGGTATGAACTTAATTTCTCTATTGTTTTATTACTCTGCGATAATGGTCTCTTAATCCCCGCTTTCCTTCATTTCCTTCAAGCTCTTCATGGGGAATTGAATTTACATCCCGCAGTCGCGGTGATTATCCTGTGATGCCGTCGGTAACTGTATGGAATTGTTCTGCTGATTTATTTTCTGTTTTTCCAATATTCTGGTTTCCTGTGCAAATTCATTACCGCCATGATTCTGATTTCCTTTTCTGAGATGCGATAAAGAATTCCATAAGGGAATTTGATCGTGAGGCAGCGTCTTGTTTTGGAATCAATCAATTCCCATGCCAAAGGGAATTTACATACTCGATGAATCGCAGCATATACTTCTTCGGAGAAGCAAAAACCCAATCCGGGCTGGCAACTTTCATAATATTCTATTGCCGATATCAGTTCATCCTCGGCAACTTCATGAAAACTGAATTTCACTTACCAAACCTTTGTCTTATTTTTCTAAAAACTTCTTCTCCTGGAATCAGTTTTGCTTTCCCGGTTTCAATGTCTTTGCATCTTCGTTCAACTTCTTTAGCCCATAACTTGTCGATTTCCGGTTGCGTTGGCAGATTTGCGCTGTGAAGAAGCTTGTCTATAAGCACCATGCGGTCGTCTGTCGGCAGATCGAGAGCCTGTTCATAAATTTTATTTGTCATTGCGGAAGATATCATTGCAGCCCTCCATTTTTTTATAAGATACCACGGGTAAACTGATTTTCAATTGCGCGCGTAAAACATCCGTCTTCACTGGACATGATCCTGACTGACGATTATCCGCAGAACCGGAACCGTAAAACCAGGTCATGATTCCACAGTAGCGGTACCTCTCCATATAAAACAATAAAATCCGCCGTGATGGTCACTTAGGAGTTGTAAAGGAATAAGTGGTATTTTTATACTGAGGGTATCGGGGAGAAATTTTGGGGTTGCCGGTAAGGAGCAAAGCCGTAGCTTTGTAACGAACCGGCAAAGCCGAAAGTGCCCCCGAGACACCAGTAGAAAGTACCAATTATTTTTGAACGACTCCTTAGCTTGGCGGTATTCGCAATCTTCAGCGTTGGTGCTTATAAAATAATTTTCCGACTCGCTCAATATGATTCAGCAGTTCGGCATTATTAATTTGTCGCTTGAGTGACAGGTCGATTTTATATGGCAACAGCAAATCATCCAATTTATTTTCCAGTTGCAGCAAATCCGAAAAAGTCATGCCGTCGTCAATAATTGTCAAATCAATATCCGAACCGTCCTTGAAGTTGCCCTTCGCCCGGGAACCATACAAAATGACCTGTTCAATCGCCGGATATTGAGCAAAGCATTGAGTTATGACATCAATCTGTTCTGATTTTAATCCGAATTGTTTCATACTTCCAGAGTTTGAATTTTGTTTTTAAAATCGGCAAACAGCACATAGTATTGCTTAATGATTTTATTCATAATTTCATCTGCAACTTCTTCATTATAGGTATGAGAAGATTGATTACGGCTTTTAATCATGTCCATCCAGCCTTCGCCGTCCTTAATAAGACCTTTGTTGAATGCTTCCCTTGTCGCATCTCTCGAGCCGGTAATGGCCGTATTGCCCTGATATTCAAAATAATCCTTGAGGACATTCCACGCCAGTTCATGAGTAAACTCGAAGCGCTGGATCAGTCCTTGCTCTTCCAACTCATTAAGCGGTCTGTCATTGCTTAAATTCACCGCCTGCGCTAACAAAGAAAACGCCTTTTCAAAATTTTGAAAACGCTGTTGCCATCTTATGTCTTGATTGCTCATAATGAATACCCAATTCTATTAAGGTTCTTTTTATCGCGTTATTCCAAGCTGTTGCCTTTTCGCCTATCCCCGGAAGTCAGACAACTCGCATAAGTGTAAACAACTCCTAATTTAACCCATAAACGCGATGAATCAACATCTGAACAAAAAACTGCCATTCCATGATTATTTTCCAACTGTTTTTTCACCATAAACATTTTCGAAGAACATCAAACGAAATCAATGACTTGATGTTATCGGCATTTCCCTGATTTTGATTTTTTGCCAACTGGTGCTATCTTTTAATTCAGAGGAGATAATATACACCAAGCATTAACCATCGAATAGAGAAGAGGGTATTATGAAGAATGTCATTATTGTTTGCTGTCTGGCAATGGCATTAACCGCCAGCGCCGCTAATGATGCCGCCAAACCGGTAACCGCAGGAACAGCGCCAAACGCAGCTCCGGCCGCGTCCGCCGACATGGTCAGACAGAAAATGGAAAAAATAGTTTTTCCCAGTGTCGAACTTGAGAATGCCAACATTTACACTGTAATCCGCTATCTTAACCGCAGCGGCAAACACTATGATCCGGATAACACCGGCATTCCGGTTATTTCGGGCATCGCCAAACAACATCTGGACAAATTACCCCGGTTTACGGTCAAGGCGACCCAAATCTCATTTGCAAAATTGCTGGATCAATTAAAATTGAACTATAAAATAGACGAAGGCGCAATCGTGATCCTGGCCAGCGCCAACACAGGCGGGAAATAACGCGCCGCAATAGTTTTACCCCCAGGAAACGCCGGCTTGTCCGCTTTGGGATGGTCGTCTGCCCGGCATTGCCATTTTTTCCAATTCATTCATAATCCGGCTGCTTCATTGCCGGTAAAACCGCTTTTTACGCATTTCACATGCGAAAATAAAACGTTCGAAAAATGCATTATTTGAGCCTGCTGTTTCCGTTTCAGTTGACAAAATTACTATATATGTAAAGACGATTGACAATTAAAAGTTGAAAATGGAGAATTAAAATCATGGAAAAAACGGCAGGACGGTTTGTCCCCAATGCGGGTAGAGACGCAATGCATTGCGTCTGTACTCCGACGGAGGCGTAAAATGTGCGGGACGGGTGTCCAGAATGTCCAAAACGGACGACTGTCCGGTTTGCGGTCATTTGTTAACGAAAAACTTAACCGGTGATGGACGGCAGGCAAAATAGTTCCGCACAGAGTATGTCCAGAATGTCCAAAATACGGGAAGAAGTGCGGGAGCGCGGATACCGGACCAGGAACAGGGCTATAGGACTTTATCCTGAATAATTCATAAACTAATGGAGAAATACTGCAATCTGCTCAAAGTAAAGGTGTTGCCGATGTCCTCGCCGCAGCGCTGCCACGGCTGCGGCATCGTCAGGAACTTTCTTTCTGAGCATGTTTTCGTCTTTCATCCATTTTTTATGAATAATCCAGGTTAGAACTATTCCGGTCTGGCATATTTCTCTTTTTAATGTATAGTTACGCGGCGGCGCTGAATGAACGCTGCCATTATTATTTTATTTAAGCTCAATGGAGGCAACATTTTATGAACAGTAAAGATTGGATCAGCCGCAATCACCAGTACTCGCTTACCGATGGTGTCAGCGGTTTTACATTATGCGCCGCGGGCATGAAGTTTGCGGATTCGGACCTGGATAAACTGCAGGGGATGTTCGGTAAAGCGCATCAGGAAATGGTCAGACTTGAAGCCGGAGCAATCAAGAATCCCGACGAAAACCGCAGGGTCACCCATTTTACCGACCGCATGGATTACTGCAAGTCCAGGATATATGCCGAAGTCGAAACGTTTGCCAGAGAAATACGCACCGGCGCCGTCAAAGGCAGCACGGGCAGGAAATTTGAGTCGGTGGTGATCAACGGCATCGGCGGTTCGGCCCTCGGTCCGCAACTGATGCAGTTTGCCATCAACGGCCCGTACTGGAATGAGTTTTCCGATGCCAGACGCGGCGGCAATCTGAAGATATATTTCCTGGACAATACCGACAGCGCCGGTTTTGCCGATGTGATCAACGTAATAGATCCGGAGACCGCCCTGATTCTCCACATTTCCAAATCCGGCGGCACTCAGGAAACTAAAAACAACATGATCTCCATGGAGAATTTCTACAAGGCAAAAGGCGTTGATTTCGCCAGCCATTCCGCGGCGATCACGATGAATGACAGCCAGTTGGACAAATATGCCCGTTCAAATAAGTGGCTCCGGATCTTTGAGATGGCCGAATCAATCGGCGGACGCACCAGTGAAACCAGCGTGGTAGGACATCTGCCTGCCGCGCTCGCCGGAATCAGCTTCAATAAGTTCATCGCCGGCGCCTGCCACATGGACGTCTGGACCAGAAATGAGCGCATCCTGGACAACCCCGCCTACCTGATGGCCGCGATGTGGTACATCGCCGGCAAGGGCAAAGGCGACCGCAACATGGTCATCGTTCCCTATTCCGACCGGCTGATCCTGCTGTCCCGCTACTTTCAGCAGCTCGTCATGGAATCCATCGGCAAGGAGAAAGACCTTGACGGCAATACCGTCCATCAGGGCTTGAATGTCTTCGGCAACAAGGGCGGAACTGACGCCCATGCTTTTATCCAGCAGTTGAACGACGGACGCGACGATTTCTTCGTCACGTTCATTGAAGTGCTGAAAGACGCCATGGCTCTGCCGATTGACGGCAACACTCAAATGGGCGACTATCTCCACGGCTTCATGGAAGGCCTCTCCGCCGCGCTGCGCGGCAAAGGGCGGCAGGCCATGAAAATCAGCATTGTCGAGGTCGATGAATTCAGCCTGGGCATGATCATTGCGCTCTACGAACGCGCGGTGGCAGTATATGCGGAACTGATTCATATCAATGCGTTCCATCAGCCCGGAGTCCAGGCATATAAGCTGGCGGCGAAAGAGATTCTTGATCTCCGTCAGCAGGTGATTGAAAAACTGCATTCGGCAGGCGCCTGCACCGGCACAGCCGCCGAAATCGCCGCTAAAATCGGCATGCTGGACGGCGAAATCGAAATCGCCGGGCTGCTTAATAAGTCCTCGCTGAATTGCCCGTGCGGGTCTGTTTCCCGCTCCTGGAACGGCAAAAACTGGATTTATACAGTCAAATGACGCCAGGCTCCGGCATAGTCCATATTGCAAGTCTAATCTGCCGGCCGGAGCCGGCAAGCTAAAACTATGAAGCATGAGTTTATATGTAGCGCCGCCGAGGCGGCGCAGCTTCTGAATACCGCGCTGCCGGAGCAGTGCAGCGCGGTCGAGCAGCTTTATCCAGTCCGGATTACGCCTTATTATCTGAGCCTGATTGACCGCAATGATCCGGCGAATGACCCGGTCTGGAAACAATGCATGCCGGATTCAGGCGAACTGCTTGATCCGGATGCGTCGTTCGACCCGCTGGCCGAGGAAACCCAGATGCCGGTACCCCGCGTCATACATCGTTTTGCTGATCGTATCGTGCTGCTGGCCACCGGCCGCTGCGCGGTCAAGTGCCGCTTCTGTTTCAGGAAGCGCACCTGGAAAGCCGGCGCGGAGTTGACCGACATCAGCAACCCGGAGCTTGAAGACGCCTGCCGCTATCTTAAAAACAACCCGCAAATTCAGGAAGTGCTGATTTCCGGCGGTGATCCGCTCATGCTCAGCACTTACAGACTGCATGAAATCTTAAAGAAACTGGTTTCCATCGGTACTGTTTCCGTGATCCGCATCGGCAGCCGGGTTCCGGTTACCTGGCCGGACAGGATTGACACGAAGCTTGTCACCATGCTGGCCGGATTTGACGGCTTGTGGCTGATGACCCATTTCAACCACCCCGCTGAAGTCACTCCGGAATCGTCCGCCGCCTGTAGGAAGTTCATCAAAGCCGGCATTCCCGTGCTCAATCAGACGGTATTGCTGCGCGGCGTCAATGATGATGCCGCCATTCTCGAAGACCTATTCCGCAAACTTGTCCGGATACAGGTAAAGCCGCATTATCTCTTCCATGTTGACCCGGTCAGGGGCGTCCGCCACTTTGCCACCGGCATGGAAAAAGGGCTGGAGATTCTCCGTGAATTCCGTCCCCGGCTGTCTTCGCTGGCGGTTCCGACTTTCGCCATTGATCTGCCGGAAGGCGGCGGCAAAGTCGCGCTGCAGCCGGATTACCGTTGCGGAGACGGGTTCATGACCATTGCCGGCGATAAAGTAGTAAAATATCCAGGGCCGCTCAAATAACTTTTCAATGTTCGTCGCGCTCATGTGTTGCATCTGCGCCGTTTATTAACAGAGGAGACAAAGATGTTAAATGTTTATGCCGCCGAATGGTGTCCGCACTGCCGGAATACTGTCGAATGGTTGAAGGCTCATGGCGTGGAGTTCCAGTACCATGATATTGATGAAATTGATGCTGAAGGCGGAGAACTTCTCCGGAAAATCATTGAGGTCAACGGCGGGACCGACTGGGTTGTCCCGACACTTGAATTCAACGGGCGATGGCGGTCAGGCAAGGTGTTTGATGCTAATGAACTGGAACTCGATCTGAAGTCATTTGGCGTACTGTAAAGAGAAGAATTGTTTATTGCTCAGTTTCAAGAAATACCACCTGAGTCTGTTGAAAAAACATGGACAATGCTGTATCTTAACAACTCAACAATTTTATAGCGGGGATTCTATGTCTATCGTCAAGAATGTGTTTTTTACATCATTGACTGCGCTGTTTGTAGTCATGTCCACGGGGTGTTCATCCACCGATCCGTCCACCGGTTCATATAATTCAGCAGCAGTCTACGACAGACCGCTCTACAGCACGATTGCCAGAAACTCCATGTCCTACGAGGGGATATACCGTAATCCGGTCATCGTTGTTCATGGTTTTCTCGGGGCAAGATTGAAGAGCACCACCACAGGCGATACCGTCTGGGGAAATATCACCGGACGTGAAACTGTCTCCGGCTTTGCCGATTATCAGTTGCGCCAACTCGCTCTCCCCATGGCCCAGGGGAAAACATTGAAGGAATTAAAAGACCATATATATGCCAGCGAGCTGCTGGAGAGCTTCACCGTCAGAGTCCTGGGCATGGAGTTCAATGTCAACGCCTACAACAAAATGCTGGACATGCTGAGAAATGCCGGCTATAACCAGGAAGGCAAACCGCTGCCGAAGAACAAGCACTTCTACTCGCTGTTCACCTTCTATTACGACTGGCGGCGCGACATCCCGGAAAATGCGGCCAGACTGCATGAGTTCATCCTGCAGAAAAGGGCTTATTTGCAGCAGGAATATAAGAAGCTGTACGGCATCGACAATTACAATGTGCAGTTCGACGTCATAGCTCATTCCATGGGCGGCATGGTCTCCCGCTACTATCTGCGTTACGGCAATCAGGATCTGCCGGCTGACGGCTCAATGCCGAAACTCGACTGGTTCGGCAGCAATTACATTGACAAGCTGATCGTTGTCGGCACCCCCAATGCGGGCTACCTCGATACTTTTGTCGAACTGACCGGCGGGCTCCAGATCGACCCGGACGCCCCGGTTCTTCCGCCTGCCGTCATCGGAACATTTCCGACCTACTACCAGATGCTGCCGTTGACCAGCACCAGGTCGGTGGTCTATTCCGACGATCCCAAGGGCAAGGCGGTCGATCTCTTTGACCCACAGATATGGATCAAAAATAAGTGGGGTCTGGCCGGTACGGATAATGACGATGTCCTCAAGAAAATGATGCCGGACGTAAAGACGCCGATGGAAAGACGCGCCATAGCTCTCGACCACTTGGCAAAATGCCTGAAGCGGGCCAGGCAGTTCACTGATGCGCTGCGGGTTGACGCCATCCCGCCGGACGACGTGAACCTGTACTTGTTCCTCGGCGATGCGGTCCCGACCAGAAGGGCGGCGGCGGTTAACCGGGATACCGGCTTATTTCAGATCACCGATTTCGAAGCCGGCGACGGCAAAGTGCTGGCTTCCAGCGCCCGTCTGGACGAACGCGAAGGCCGCAAATGGACTCCGTTTATGCAGTCTCCCATCAAATGGCAGACCGTTGTTCATTTGAACGCGGCGCACATGGGAATAACCTTGAGTCAGGAGTTCGCCGACAACGTCGTTTTCTTCCTTCTGGAGAACCCGACGAAGGCACAGCAGCTCAGCATGAAAAAGTACCAGGCAAATCAATAAATAAATTTGTAACTTGTTTATTGCAAACAAGTTACAAATAAAATTACATATTCAGACAGACTTCCGGCATCATACTCGCGCTTCAGGATTGAATCCACCGGTCTTATTTATCAGCCGTGATCCCTTTGACATTGGGCGGCAGACTTTTTCCAACAGCTTCCAGCTTGGCGGCAAAATTATCTTTATTGTGGTTCGACATCCATTTACGCAGAATATTCCAGCCGATAAAGCGCCAGACATTGTTCCGCCATGAGTGATACCACTTGCGCCAGCCGTCTTTCACGTTGAAGAACGGGAACAGGATCATCGGGAACAGCAGGAAGTCCAGCCCGATGGCGAAAACATAGCTGAACTGGTAAAAGCGGGCCATGATCGTTTTGTTGGCCAGATGCATATCTTCCGCGGTGAGCGGGTAATCCGGCGTGAACAGCGGAAAATTGCCGTCGTAATATTCCCAGCCGATTGTCGCTTTCGGGAAAACCCGGCCGGCGTCGCTCAACCGTTTAGTCAGCTCGGTTCCCGGCAGCGGCACCGGCAGCAGGATCTGAATGGTGTCGATGCGGGCTTTACGGATGAATTTCCAGAATGCTTTGATCCGGTCTTCGGCCGACATCGTGAAAAACTGCCCTTCCCTGGCGGGATAGCCAAAAATAAACATGCCGTGGACCATAAAACCGGCTTTATGAAAAATTCTGGTGTTGGCAATCATTTCATCCGGATGAAGTTTTTTGTTCATGGCCTTGAGTTCTTCCGGGATCGGAGATTCATATCCGATTGCCACGACTCTGATGTTGGCGGCCTGCATCGCCTTCAGCAATTCAAGGTCCTTCGCCTTGTCCAGACGGATCTGGACCGTGATGAAGAAATTAACCCCCATGTTCTCCTGATATTTCCTCAGCCGTTCGCAGAAATCCAGCGCCAGCAGACGGTTCTGGCCGAAAAGATCGTCAACAATAAAAAAGTAGGTTGCATTAAACCGTTCAAACAGCGAGGATATCTGGTTCATGACATAATCCGGCGACGGACAGCGCACCCGGCCTTTCACCGTGCAGAACTCGCACTGCATCCCGCAGCCGCGTTCCCAGCTCACCGGATACAAATTAATCTTGGCGTGACGCAGCAGCGAAAAATCCGGCAGCGGCAACTGGTCAATATTCTTAATGTCTTCCCGGATCGCGGTTTTGACCAGTTCGCCATTGCGGTAAAAGGCGATGCCTTCCACTTTTTCCGGGTCTTCGCCGGCAATCAGCGTGTTCATCAATTCCCGGATCGTGACTTCGCCTTCTCCGATCACCAGATAGTCAAGACCATGGTCCAGCCCTTCGCGCAGATTGTCATCCACAAAATGCTGGCCCCCGCCAAGCGTGATCGCGCCCTGCTCCTTGTAGAACCGGGAAATCTCGTAAAGCCGGGGAACGGTGCTGGTCAAACCGCCGTAAAAGCCAACCACATCCGCGCGGCGGATCGCCTGCAAAGCCGCATGATCCGGCCTGCTGGAGTCGTCTTTCGGGCCGCGACGGTGGTAATTGTTCTCGTCGATAACTTCCACTTCCCAGCCGGGCATTTTGCTGATAACCGTGGCGATCATCACCGGTCCCAGCGCGGTAGTATAACGGGCAACACTGGAATAGATGTTAAAAGTCGGAAAGCCTGGAATAACCAGCCTGAATATTTTTTTACGATCCACAGACAATGCCGCCTTAGTATCAGATGTACTCACTTGCTATCCTTGGTCTTTCCCCCGCAGGCGGGAAACGTTTTTTAATATTAAATAGTTTAAACTTCGTTTAAATATAGCCCTTAATCCCTTATGTTTCCAGTCCGTCACTAAAAAACAACCCGGTTTCAAACCCGTTATTAATGATTTTGGACATATTGTACAGCTTTGCGCGGAACGGTTTTCAGATAATACACCATCTGGAAAGCCGGCCGGCCGCAGTGGGCCGGCGCTGCAACAACGCCGCATTCCGGACACACGTCCCGAACATTCCGGACACGCATCCCGCACATTCTGGACACTCGTTCCGCACATTCTGGACACTCGTCCCGCACATTCTGGACACTCGTCCCGCACATTTTGGACAGTTCCCAGCCACAAGGCACAGAAGCACAGAGAAATCATTTATACTTCAGCTCCCCTGGCATTCCGAGGAATTAGAGAGTCGTTGAGCACAAGCGTTTATAGTTTTCAAACAACATTCTGGACATCTGTGCGGTACAATAGCTTTATAGGTCCTATGGGGCTTATGGGTCCTATGGGACTTATGGGTCCTATGGGGCTTATGGATAAATGAACATTTTGGACAACCACGTGTAGTGAAGTTTTGCCCATGCGGCCAGCATGACAAACCAGACAACCGTCCGATTTTGGACAATCATCTCCCTCATTTTGGACAACCATGTGCAGCGAATTTTTGCCCATGCGGCCAGCATGACAAACCGGACAACCGTCCGATTTTGGACAATCATCTCCCTCATTTTGGACAACCACGTGCAGTGAAGTTTTGCCCATGCGGCCAGCATGACAAACCGGACAACCGTCCGATTTTGGACAATCATCTCCCTCATTTTGGACAACCACGCGCAGCGAAGTTTTGCCCATGCGGCCAGCATGACAAACCGGACAACCGTCCGATTTTGGACAATCATCTCCCTCATTTTGGACAACCATGTGCAGCGAAGTTTTGCCCATGCGGCCAGCATGACAAACCGGACAACCGTCCGATTTTGGACAATCATCTCCCTTCCCGCATTAGCGGGAGACAACGCTCCCCATTGGCCCCATAAGACCCATAGGCCCCATTGGCCCCATGTTTTCCGGCTCTGCGCCGGGCAACCGCCCGCCAGCAGAACAAACCGGACAACCGCCCGCAGCCTGGACAGCCTTATCCTGAACGGTTTTCGCATATCCCGCTTTCTGAATTCGGTTTTCATTCTGACTCCTGCTATTAATATGTCGCTCCTCTGGAGCTGTCTTCCGATTTTCCGGTTCCCATTCTGAATTCTGACTCTTGGCTTCTGACTTCTGGTTTTCAGAGATCCAATTCGAAAAATTCCGCCCGGTCTTTCCAGGCTCTAATCATGTCCGGGGCGTATTTGCCCTTTACCGTCCGGGGAGCGGCGGCGGTTTCGGGAATCAGCGGCAGACCTTCCGCTGACGCGTTGGTATTGTATTTACGCCTTTCCATTTCGGTAAAGGTGACCAGCATCATGTCTTCGAATTCCTCGGTCTCTTTTTTGCTGAAACCGTCACCGGCGTCGGCGGGACACATGGCCATATATTCGGCCAGCGCCTGCAACCCGGCGATTTCCGACGGGTCCAGCTCCGGTTCCGTTCTCGGCTGTTCGGCCTTCTCTTCCAACTTTTCTCGTTTTTCTCGCTTGTCTATCCCGCAGTCGCGGGACCCGCAAAGCGGGGCAGGCTTAATCCCTCTCCGCCTGTCGCTGCGCTCCAGCCAGTATTGAATGGCTTTGAGATTGGGCACGGCGCTTTTGACGGTCGTGCGGGTTCTGCCTTCATGATCGGTCACATGAATGGTGATGCTGTAATCACCCAGTGCCAGTTCCAGCAGACGGTTTTCCACCCGGCTGTCAACGGCCTCCCGGCCGGCCTCAATCGCCTCGGCAAATTCCGGATGCTGCTGTTTATAGTTATAGAACGATGAACGCGAAATGTCCATTCTGGACGCAATCTGACCGTCGGTCAGACCGTCGGCTGCAAAATTCATTGCCTGTTCCGGAAAACTTTCGTCGTACTTTGTTTCAGCCATGATCCCAATCTCCTATTTTTTTGTTTTTCGCACTATCGCGTAGATGCAATGTGCTTTTACTAATTAGCAATTTTGTCAACAGAAAGCTGTGCTGTAGATACACAAAGTATTTACATACAGCGCATTACACTTACTGTTTTGTGGAAATTACTGATTAGAAATTAAGAAATAAAAATAGCGGGGATGAACAGGATAATGAAGTTCAAAAAGGGGGTACTGGAATCTTAACCCTGCGGAATATTCTTGCTCTTTCTCAGCGTATTGGGAGAAACGTCCGCCAGTCTTTTGAAAAAGCGGGAAAAAGAATATATATCTTCAAATCCAGCGAGCTCGGCAATGTCCGTAATGGATAAGTCTGAATATAAGAGATACTGTTTTATAAATTCTGATTTTGCTCTGTCAATATAATTTTTAAGCGACATTCCGCTATATTTTCTGAAAAGCGCGGAAAGGTGTCCCGCCGAGCAGCCGGCGGTTTTGGCAACAGAAGTGATAGAGACATATTTATTTTTATTCTTTTCAATAAAATTCACGGCTTTGATAAAAGCCGGATGATTGTCTGCTGAAGAATCCACCGCATTTAAATCACAGATGGATACGATTGAAGCAAGCAGATACTCCATGAATATTTTTTCAGATTCAGAAAGAGAATGCGTACTTTCCGCGAATTCGAATAAAGCATAACATATAATATCTCTTAATGGGTTGTCTGGAAATAGAAATGCTTCATTGTAAAGCGTTCTGTTTCCTGAAGCATTGAACCTTATGCTTATAATGCTGGAGTCGGAATCATATTTGAAGTGGTGCGTAACTCCCGGCGGCACGACAAAAATATCATTTTGACTTAGAGTAAATATATTTTTCCCGGCAATGCCTCTTGCCTGTCCGGTTCTGAAAATCTCCACCTGCCAGAACTCATGGGAATGGCTGGGCGAGACAAAGCCTTCTTTAAGGCTTGCCAGAGTATAAAGCAGAAATTCTGTTTTGATAAAAAAGTTATTCATAATGCACAGAAATATTTGATTTTGATAAAAATATAACTGATTTTGCTATTTTCAAATCCGATAAAATCATTTATAATAATATTAAGCAAATTGGAAAATCATAATCAGCAGGATGAAAATGACAGAAATAGATAAAATTATTGCAGATACTTTAAAATATATCGTCGCCGCGCAGGATTTCTCGCCTGGCGAATATTATGGTGCATTCTGGAGCGAAAAAGCATATCATGCGCCGCTACTCGACTGGCACGGCGGCGGCAGCCATCACCACCGGGGGGCAGGCAGTGCGGCACTGGCAATGTGGCTGACTGCGGTGGAAAGCAGCGATTCTGAAATGAAATACCATGCGGAGCAGGCGTTTGACTGGCTGGTATCGCGGCAACACAATCGCGGTGGATGGTTTGAGATACAGAATAATGAAAAGCCGTCAGACTGGGAAAATACGGGTTTTGAAGAGCTTTCGACGATAGAGACAGCATTTGCGATACATGGCCTGGGCTATGCGCTGCTGAATGGATTGCCGCCAAAAAAGAGTTATATGGATTGTCTGCAAAAGGCCGGACACTGGTTGCTTACTCTGGAATGGCCGGCCGGCTCCGGCATATTCCCGCACCATGAACGGTCTCCTCATGATACTCTTAACGCCAATGCTCATTCCGTTGAATCATTGACTCTTATATTCTGTTGTCTTGAAAAAATATATGGCAGAAGCATGAATATTTTTCTACAGGGGGCAAGGCGCGGGTTTGTCCATACACTCCCGCTTCAATGGGAAAATGGCTGTTATCCTTACCGGAATGATAACGGCAGCACTATAAATTACACGTCCCTGGTGTTATGGTGTTTTCTAAATACTCTTGAGATACTGCCGGAGAGATTCAGATTCGGCTGGCCCGATCAGAGAATCATAAAGAAGCATCTCGACAAAGCGGCATCTTTCCTCTGCTCCAGCATAAATCAGGACGGAACTCTCGACTGGGAAAAGAGCGAAACCAGTACAGCAAAATATAATATATGGGCTTATGCAATCACCGCGAACGTACTAACTAGAATCGGCGGGAAGGAAAATTGTGAAAGCGCAAAAAAAATACTCGAATGCCTTATAAACATGAAAACTAACTCCGGGCTCTTACCCATGCGGGACAGAGGCGACGAGATAATCGAATGTTTGTTCATGCAGGCGGACATTTTGCTGTTTATGCCGCCATTGTCAAAGTGCATGAAAGAAGCCGCCACAGGTACATGCAGGGAGAATGAGCATTTGCGAAATGTGATAAAATCAACTAAAATAAGAGGTAAAAATTTAATGGCAGTTTAAATTACGGAAGTAAATGCAACTATTATAAAGAAATTTAACCAAAGGAAAAAACATGAAACGACAGCAAGTTTTTACACTCATAGAACTCCTCGTCGTGATAGCTATCATCGCGATTCTCGCCTCAATGCTGCTGCCTGCCCTGAATAAAGCGCGGGAGCAAGCCTCTGCGATAAAGTGCGTTAGCAACCAGAAACAAATATACCTGAGTTTCCGCATGTATTGCGATAATTATAGTTCGACCTATGTCAGTCCGCCAAATACCTGGAATACCATACTTTACGATAAAGGTTACATAAAAGATAAATTATTCATGAAATGTCCTTCCGGGCTGGCGCGTCCACATGGCCTTTATACCGCGACTTACACTAGCAACGGTGATTTATATTTCTACGAATACTATAAAGGGCGGATTGACAAGGCCAAAAATCTGTCAAATGTCGGGTTGTTCTCTGATGCTTACGGACAATGGCTTGCAATAGGAATATATTATAGCGGGCTGCCCAAACTGCAGGGTGAAGTATACCCATGGCATAATAACGGATGCAATCTTACATTCTACGACGGACATGTAAAATACATGAAATGGAGCGCGGCGACAATGTCGGCATTCTGGAATTATAAACTCTGGTAAAAGATATTGTTTAATAATCTGTATCACATAAAAATTGAGGGAATGATTGATGAACTTGTCAATAAAAAAAGTGTTGCTCTGCTGTGCGGTTCTAGTATGTGCCGCCGCGGCAACTTCCGTTTTTGCCAAAGCAATTTGCCCCGGAGTAATTGATTCCGGCGGCAAATGTACTGGTTGGCGCTATATGGATTCAGATTTTTTCGGCAACCCCAGGATTGTTGAAGTAAAAGGTCCCGGTGGAAAAGACATCAAGGCCGCAGTCCTCATGCCTGCGTTGAAAAATACGCGGCTTTTCATTATGACCGGCAGTTTCGGGCCGGAACCTGCATCTTCGCCCGATATCGGGATACAGATTATAACGAAAATTGAAGGGGCAGATCCGGCACTGCCGTTAATGGCACAATTGAGTTACGCGGCGGATGGATTTAAGCTGGGGAAAGCGTCTCAACCAGTCAAACTGCCTGAAGGTGAAGATATCGGTAACGGCTGGCGCATGATAAAAATACCGGTATCGGCATTCGGCATCAAGGACGGAACGGTAATCAAAAGAGTGCATGTTTTTCTCGAATCCCAAAACGAGGCTCCTGAGACGGCCAGGGTATTAGTCAATGAAATCAGTATAATTCATCAACCGGGACTGGTTTACAAGGCGCTGGCAACCGAAGAATCCGCCGCGCCGGCAGCAAAGGCCCGGCGCTATTGTTCTATTTTTCCGAAACCTTACTGGCATACTGATACTAAGACCTTTTATGCTCCTGAAGTATATAAAATGTTATATGATGACGGCTTTAATGTGATTGGCGTACCCGGCATCTCTATTTACAGCAGGCCGGAAGAGCTGCCTGAACGAGTGGTCCGTTATATTGCCACCGGCAAAGCCGCCTCAAAATATCCGGGGATGCTCACTTATCCGAAAATTACGATGTGCTGGCAGTATCCGGATGATGTCGGCGGCAGATACAGTAAAGTCGTCTGGTTCAACGGCTATGAAGCAAATTTGCCCTGTCCGGTTGATGACGCATACTGGAACGAACGCATCATCCCCTATTGTCTGGCTTATGCGAAGGCCTCGAAAGAGACGCCGACGTTTGCTGTTATGCTTGACTGGGAAATATATATAAAAAATAAGTTCAGGAGCGTTTACGGGTTGTGTTACTGCGATAAATGCTGGAGTCGCTTTTTACAGGAAAGTGCAGTGAAAGCGCCGGAACTGGCGTTCAATGATCGCAATTCATGGTTGATAAAAAATGATCTGCGTTTGAAATACAGCCAGAGCTATTACAAGCATCTGCGCCAGCTTGGAACAAGACTTCGCAATGAAACCGATAAAATAAACCCTGAACTTTCTTACTGGTTCATTCCCGCAGTGTCCGACAGCTTTATGACCGAACTGGGCAGAGTCATGGCAACCAGGCAGGCTCCGCTCATCGTCACCAATGAAGATACTTACGGGAAACCTTCGCTGGCGCTTTCGAATGATGAAGGGATCAAATCAGTCGTTTCGAAAGTCGAAAGTGATCTTGCCAGTCTCCGGAAATCCGGAATACCGTTTGTCTACATGGCCGCAATAATGGCCGACCAGGATCCGGTTTTTCACGGGCGTCAAGCGATTGAGATGGCAAAACTTTGCGATGGAATATGGGTATGGGAACTTGGCAAGGAAAGTGATTATAAATATGGGCGTCGCAATGTGATGAATATCCTGAAGTCGGCCAACGAGGAGATCAGAAGCGGAACTTTCAAGACTCCAGCCGGGTGGCTGCAAGACACCAAAAGTGAAAAAACCACTATTCCCGCTGGACAAAAAGGCGTCGGATTGTCCGGCATCCAGATAAAGACATTCAAACTCCCGGATACGGCGTATCCTTATGAGTTGAAGGAACTCTCCTCTGATAATTTAAAGGATATCCGACTGGTGATTCTGCAGAATTTCAACGCGAGCCTTGATGCCGGCAGTCCGGTAGTGAATATGCTCCGCGAATACGTCAGCAACGGCGGCAGTCTGTTTTTGACTCACGACACTGGTTACTTTATGGCAAGCCCGTTTCCTGAAATCGTGAAAGGCTATATCATACCGCCGGAGCAGGGGGATTCCCGCCACATTCTGGATACAAAGATTGTTATCAGCAAACAGTGTATTCCGTCTCCGTCTTTCGGCGGCAGGGAATTCGACTCGAGTTTTAACGACCATCTGGTATTCGAGGCCGGGCTGGAAGGCAGTGTGCTGGCCCGTGACAAATATAATTATCCTGTCATCATCAGTGGTCAATTCGGCAAAGGGAAAGTAATCTTTTCAGGCTGCTACTATCACAATATCAAAGAAGACGCTCTGGAATCGCGCTTTACGAAGTCGTTGGTTGACTGGCTTTTTAATACAAACTAAGTATGTCAACTCAAAGAAACTCATAATATAGTTCAACCATGAAGTGTTTCGGAGACAGGACGTAAATACCGTTACTTTCTGAAGATTTACCAGTTCGGCATGAAAAATGACTTTGTGTTATTTAATATTGCCCGTCCGCATATCATTAACTCTGTCTGAAGTATTCAGAACGCCTATTCAAATCAAACACAGCAAGGATTTTCAAAATGATAAAAAAGGCATTTATAATGAGTTTTATAATCAGTATGGCGGCTGCCGGCGTCAATGCTGTTGAATTGCCCGGACACGGGATCCAGGAAAGCAAATTGAAAACCTGCATTCCCGTGCAGGCTCCGCCTGGGAAATGGGGGGCAGATTATCATAATATCATGCTGTCGCGGGAACCGAAGAACATGCAAATCATGTTCCTGGGGGACTCTATTACGATGTACTGGCAGAATCTGCCGGGAGTTGAGAACGGCAGCAAAATATGGGATAAATATTACAAGCCTGTTCCTGTCGGGAATTATGGCATTTCCGGAGACAAGACCGAGCATGTTTTGTGGCGGCTGACCAAAGGCGGCGATCTGCGGGACGTCACCCCCCGGGTAATAGTGCTTCTGATCGGCATAAATAATCTGTATCAGGGCGATTCGCCAGAGGATACTGCGGAAGGCATAAAAACTATTGTGTATTTATTGCGCAATCAGCTTCCGCAAAGCAAAATTCTGCTGTTGGGTATTTTTCCGTGCAACCAGAGCCCGGCAGACCCCATCCGCGGAAAAATTAAAACCGTTAACTCTGCTATTCAAAAACTTGCGGACGGCGGGAATATTTACTTTCTTGACATAGGACATGTTTTCCTGGAAAAAGACGGCTCAATCTCCAAAGCTGTACTGCGCGATTATATTCACCTCGCGGAAAAAGGCTATGCCCGCTGGGCGGAAGCGATGAACCCGTGTTTGTTCGACCTACTGAAAAAAGAGGGGAAGTCGGACGTATGACCGTATTGAATTTTTTATGAACTCCAAAAAAAATCTGATTTGAAAGGAATTGAAAAATGACAGAAAAACCATTAGTGGGCCTTGTCGGCTGCGGCCATCGCCTTACCGGCCTTGCCGGCTACCTGAAAGATAAGGTTCAAATCAGGGCCATTTGCGAACCGGACTCCAAGTGTGCGGACAACTTCCGGAAGCTGATTCCCGGCGACTATTCAGTCACATCCGGCTATGATGAGTTTCTTGAACAGGGCGGCATGGACTGGGTTATGGTCGGTTCGCCGAATAATATGCACAAAGAACATATCGTCAAAGCCTTTGAAGCCGGTTTAAATGTATTTGCGGAAAAACCGTTAGCCACGACGATTGATGACTGCGTGGCGGTATGTGATGCGCATCGCAGAAGCGGCAAACAGTTCGCGACCGGATTCGTATTGCGCTTTTCGCCGCATTATTTGAAAATAAAAGAGCTTCTGGACAGCGGCGCGGTTGGCGATATTATCAGTTTTGAATTTGATGAATGCATTCCGCATTATCACGGCGGCCACATCATGAAAGGCTGGCGGCGCTTCAAAGAGATCTCCGGCGGACATATTGTGGAAAAGTGCTGCCATGATATTGATCTGGCCAACTGGTTCACCGGCAGTACGGCCGGCAGAGCGGCTTCTTTCGGCGGCCTGAATTTTTTCAAGCCGGAGAATGCCGGAATCATTGACGAGATCGGGCCGGATTCCGGCGGATGCAAAGCCTACTCGGAATGGCAGCATGTCACGACGCAGGATACCTGTCCATTCAATAGCGGAAAAACTATTATCGACAATCAGGTGGCGATTATCGAGTACCGCAACGGGGTCAGAGCAACTTTTCACGCCAATTTGAATACGGGATTGAAAAAACGCGGATTCTATATCTGCGGAACTCGCGGAACGCTTGAGTCGGAATGGTATTCCGGAAGGATATTGCTTCAAAAAATCGGACACGGACTTCCAGTTGAAGACTTCAGCACTCCGGCAGTAACCGGCAGTCATGGCGGAGCCGATGAAATCATAATGGACAGTCTCTATGAAACCATGACTACAGGGAAGAAACCGTTATGCGGCGGCCTTGAAGGACTGCTGAGCACCGTTACCGCCATCGCCATTCAGCAAGCCATGGAGAAAGGCGAAATCATCAATCTGAACGATATATGGCGCAAGCTGAATATCAGATAATTCCGGGATAGAATTATGGGCCAATGTGGAACTTTTTGAAAGGCGGACTTTGGGCGGTCCCGCGCCGCTTCAGCCGGCCGCCCCCGAGCGTGTAACAGCTAAGATCAATAATGTATCAGCTTTTGTCAAAAAAATCATCTGCTGGGAATACCCCTATTTTGCCGGCACAAAAGGAGCAGCGGGAGCTGACCTTATCAGAGCACGCATTTTTTGATGTTCCCCGGGCAGCGCTCAAGTGCACGATAAAAAACAGCCGTGCGGCCCATCCGGGCGCACGGCTGTTATAATGCAGACTTGCTGTTACTCGGTAATGATATTCTTGTAGCTTTTGCCGGGCGGAATCATCGGCAGCACATGTTCTTCATAGCCGGTATGGATGTCCAGCAGGAACGGGCCTTTGGTTTCCAGCATTTCCTTCAGCGCCGGAACCAGGTCTTTCTCCTCATAAACTTCCCTGCCGGGGATCATGTAGCCTTTGGCAATCGTGACAAAGTCCGGATAGGGGCGCGCGACATGGTTGCTCTTCAGTTCGGTATTGCCGCGGCAACTCCCGTAGAAACGGTCTTCCCACTGCGCGACCATGCCGAGGTGCTGATTGTTGAGGATAATCATTTTTACCTCAATATCCTCATTATGAATTGTCCCCAGTTCCTGAATGTTCATCTGGAAACTGCCGTCGCCGTCAATGTTGATGACCAGCTTCTCCGGGCAGGCGACTTTGGCGCCCATGGCGGCGGGCAGGCCGAAGCCCATGCTGCCGAGTCCGCCGGAAGTCAGATGATGGCGCGGATGTTTATGCACATAATACTGTGCCGCCCACATCTGGTGCTGTCCGACGCCGGGAACGATAATGGCTTCGCCGTGCGTCAGTTCGCACAGCTTCTGGATGACATCCTGCGGCTGAATCTTGTCTTTCTTTTTCTTGAAAGTCAGCGGATATTTATCTTTCCACTCTTTAATCTGCTGATGCCACTCGGCGTAATCCTGACGGATCGGCTCCTTGTTCAACATTTCCAGCACGGGTTTGATATCCGCGACAATGCCGATGTCGGCCGGTTTGTTCTTGTTTATTTCCGACAAGTCGATATCCACATGAACAATCACGGCATTGACGGCAAAGGTTTTCGGGTTGCCGGTCACGCGGTCGTCAAAGCGGACGCCGAACGCCAGCAGCAGATCGCATTCGTTCGCCGCGTAATTGGCGTAAACCGTGCCGTGCATGCCCAGCCAGCGCAGACACAGCGGATGATTGCCGGGAATGGCGCCGACTCCCATCAGTGTAGTCGTGACGGGAATATTATAAGATTCAGCAAATTTTATCAGTTCCGCGGAAGCTCCGGCGGTGATGATGCCGCCGCCGATGTACAGGCACGGTCGTTTGGACTTCCTGATGGCTTCCCGGATGCGCTCAATGTCTTCAGGTTTCGGGGCATTGACCTCTTTGTAGTAAGGCAACTGCATCGGCGCGTCATAGTCGGGAGCGCACAACTGCTGCTGTACGTTTTTCGGAATATCAACCATCACCGGACCAGGACGGCCGCTGTTGGCAATGTAAAATGCTTCTTTCATGATCCGGGGCAGATCGTTGGCGTCCAGCACCAGATAGCTGTGCTTGACTACCGGACGGGTGATGCCGATGATGTCAGTTTCCTGGAAAGCGTTTTTGCCGATCAGGGCTGCCGGAACCTGGCCGGTGATGAAAACCACCGGAACGGAATCCATATAGGCGTCCGCGATGCCGGTAATCAGATTGGTCGCGCCGGGGCCGCTGGTGGCCATACAGACGCCGGTGATGCCGCTGGCCCGCGCAAAGCCGTCGGCGGCAAAAGCGCCGCCCTGCTCATGCCGGGGCAGAATCACCCGGATTCTGGATTTCTGAAGCGCCTGGTGCAGTTCCAGCGACTGACCGCCGGGATAAGCGAAAATGGTTTCAACCCCTTGCCGCTCCAGGCATTTTACAACAATTTCGCAACCCTTCAACATCTTGCCTTGCTCAGTTTCTTTAGTCATTACCTCTCCATCCCGTTTTGATACAATTACCCCGTTAAATACTTTTTACGGGGAAATCTACTGTTAACACTTGCAGAAAAAAGTCAGAAAAATCGGAATCCCGGCTTCAAAGCGCCGGGCGACGCACAGCAACTAAAATTTTCTGAACTTTTATATTCATTATCAGCGGTCTTTTAAATATTTTAAGACTCATAAGCAAAAGTCGAAACTACTTTTGCCGACATTATAAATTTTACTATAGACCGGAACTTAAAAAAATGCAATCGTGTTTGTGAGGGAATTTCCAAGAAAATGCAAGGTTTTGCTCTGACTCCCGTGTTCAACGGCGGAAGTCAGCTTAAATGAAGATTTACCGGTTATGATTATTTATCCCGTGAACCGCCGGGAGCCCGGCTGATGCCGCGGCCCATCTCATCGCTGATTTTCAGGTCTTTTTTTCTGGCTTTAAGGAGCCGTTCAAAAATAACCTTTACATCTTCGCGATTCTCCCGGATGCTTTTGTGTTTGCCGGTTCGTTACATACCTTCAGGTATGCGCCTCTCCGGCAATTCACAAAATCACCTCTGGATATTTCACGAAACTTGTAAACTTTATTTTTGAACAACTCCTAAGTAAAAAAATCATATCCCAGTCTATCGAATATACCACAATGAACGGCATTCCGTTTCATAAACGATTCGAAATCTAGTTTTGTCTTTTCAGACCATACGATTTCGGCAAAGGCCCACAACCGCGGAAATATCTTTTGAAACACTTTTTCCTGCGGCACCAACTCCGTCCAGAGACAGGCCTCAGACCCCAAAACCAGTTTTTCCTGTTCCACCGACAGTCCGGTCGGCATAGGATCAAACCCATAGACCTCTTTAACAGGCAAATCCGGCATCCAGTGGTATCTATTTTCATCCACGCTCTGCGGATAATCCAAATATACTCCGCGATGGTAAGAATTAATCGTCTTAAAACCGTTCGACGCTGCTTCGTATGATTCCTTGTTGTCGAACCACCCCTGAACAATCTGTCCTTCCGGGATGCCCAGCGAAAGTTTCTCCGCCCATGCGATTGAAGTTTTATTCCTGGAATGAACGTATTCCGCCATTCTGTTCATGAAATCCTTCTGGAACATCTTCGTATTTTTCAAGCCTTTTTCTTTCATGGCGGCTTTGCAGTATTTACAGAATTTCCAGTTGGAATCGGCCGCTTCGTCGCCGCCTATGTGAATATACGGTGCGGGGAAAATGGTTTCAATTTCCCGGATTATTGCCTTATTGAATTTTTCCGTTTCTTTCCTGCCGATGCAATATTCATTAACCACAGTGTTATTTGAGACGCCATGACATTTTAATTGAGACATTATAGAAAGCGCCGCCTGACTGTGCCCCGGCATCTCCAATTCCGGATATACCATAATGTGCCGCGCTGCCGCATACCGGACCACTTCACGCATCTGTTTCGCCGTGTAACAGCCCTTGTCATTGGAAATGCCTCTGATAAAACGCGCTAGTCCGGGATATTTTTCCGATTTGAACCGCCAGGAATTGTTATCGTTGAAATGCCAATGCAGGCGGTTTATTTTATAAAGAGCAAGCGCGTCGATAAGTTTTTTAATGGTTGCAATGTCCTGAAAATAGCGTGAACTGTCCAGCAGGAAACCTCGCCATTCGAAACGCGGACCGTCTTCAATCTCCAGACACGGCAAATCAATGCAGGATGCAGTTGAAGTCATGCGTTCCAAAATAATCTGTTTGAGAGTCTGGACGCCGTAAAAAACGCCGGCTGCCGCAGGAGCTTTGATTGAAATCTTCGAAGGAGTGATTTTAAGTGCATAATTTTCCTGATTACCGCCGTCTTCAAAAGATGACAATTCAAGCTCGATGATAGTTTCAATATTGGCGCCAGAGCTTTTTTTGCCGATCCGGATGCCGCCAGTTTCTTCGACGAAACTCCGGAACTGATTTGCGGATGTATCCAGTGAACGGCCATTATTGATTCGCGAATTTGAATCCAGCCGGAAAACTCCCTTATTCAACTTCATTCCGGCCGGAACGGGAATTATGCTAATATTATCATTGTTCATCGCAACTATCTCCTGCTTGCATTAACATTGTGCTTATTTTTTTGATCCGTAAGAAAATTCAAATATAAAATTTATTAATTTCATTTGTCTTCCTGAGAAGCAAGAGCGCGGGAAATTCTATTTCAAATCGTTTTCAGTAAGCGCACAGTCAAAAATTCTGATTTCATCAATGGCGGCATTCATCCACGTACCCGCGGAGCCGTCCTGGCCGATGCGGAAGTCCGGCGAAGAAATATCCCCGGTTTCATCCTTTACCGGCGGTATTGCCTGCCCGTTGATATACAGCCGCAATTCTTTATTAGCGCAGTCCCGGACTGCCACAATATGCAACCAGCCGGTAAAATCAAATCCGGAATTTCCCCAGGCGGCGGCTTTGATCGTGGACGTATTATTGCCGTCATCCACGGTAAAACAGATTTCATCTTTACTTTTATCACTGCCGACGGACCAGCCTTTTTGTTTTTTGTAAACATACCGGTTGGAACGTCTGGAGCCGGCGAACAAGTTGTTATTCATAGTGACGCCGTCACCCTGATAATTTATCCAGAGATCAATTGAGAAAGAATCATTGCCCCCGATTTTCAATTTTTTGTCTTTCGCCAATTCAAGAAATTCCCGGGCGCCTTTCAAGACTTCCTGTCTTTCTTCGACATTCTTAAATTCACCGCCATGCAGTCTGACGGCCTGCCCGAAATTTGCATTGACCAGTTCCGGAACCCCGGCGATATTTAAATCCAGTCCGTTGCCGGAACTGTCTTTGCCGATGCCGGCAGGGTCGTTAAAACGCCACCATGCGCAGATGTGCGGATCAGTTGCCCGGCGTTCCAGCATCTTCTGATAAATGGCTTTTTCAGTTGCGAACTGTTCTATCTGCTTGTTCCGTGAAGCCATTTTGCTTTGGAAAAGTTCGACCGTTTTCTTCATTCGGCCCAGTTCCCGCATTCCGGGCTTGATTCCGGCTACCGCCTGACAGGCGGCGGCGGCTTTTTGCAACTCCTGTTCCGCCTGCGCCAGCGTCAACGATTTTCCCGGAAGCATATCACTGCGGGTGTTCGTAGTTTCGGCAGTAAAGCAGGTCTGGAAAAATACCACCAGCCCCGATGTTGACCTGTTAAAATCCATCATCGGACCGTAAACGCCAGCGCCATATATTTTATCGGAAACGGTTTTTAATGCGTCAGCTTCATTGAATTTTTCCGGATTCCAGCACCAGATGCCGCCTTCGTACAGGCCCGCCGTCTCGTTTGTGCCGAAAAATACGCCGTTTGTATTTTCCGCCAGATTTTTAAGGTCATTTACCGTATTTTTACGAGGAACCGCGCCTCCAGCCGGATCAAAATCAAAACCGTACCATATTTCATAAAACCGCGGCATTCCGGTATAATATGTGAACCATCTTTCCGGACGCCACAGGCCGTTAATCCAGAAAATATAATTATGAAGCCCGTCTTGCTTGAGCTGTTTAAGCCGCTCCCTGTCAAAATCGCAATGAAAAGTTTTGACCGCTTCCAATTCCGGCCCCGCAGTCAACTGCGCAAAATATCCCCTCCAGATCTGACCCTGGTAATTGTCATTTTTATATAAATCATCTTTCCGGTATGGCGACGGACAGACCATAAAATCCTTCACGCCGCAGGCGCGGCCGATTTCAACCGCGCGTTTCAACATGAAATTATGCATATTGCCGGAAGTTTTGAATCTGGCGGCGCATTCCGGGCAGAGTTTTGCATGACTCAGAGCGTCCGAACTTTGTTTCCCGTTGAATTCAAGCCATTCCAGGTCATCGAAAGCCAGCGCTAATCCATATATTCCCGCCCGGCATACACGGAAAACTGTATCGTCGAATAATTTCATGTCTTCAGCTTTGCACGGACACAGTGGATGATTCAGCGCTTTGCATAAGGAACCCACTCCAACGATTGAATAAATTCTGACGCCGTATTTCGCGGCTGCGCCTGCCCAATCCCTGTACCACAAATAATCCCACTCATTCCATGTCCCGTTGAGACGCATTCTGGTCATTTCCTCAAGCCTGGCGTTCATGTATTCAGAGGACGGCTGTGTATTGTCTTTCCATTTCGTCACTTTATCGCAAGTGCGGTCCTTGAATGTCGGATAGTCAATGATGCTGAATTCCTGCGGCAGCATCAGTTTGTCTTTGCCGGAACCGGCATTTTTAAGTAAGTCAATCAAAGTCAAGGAGCCATATAAAATTCCGTTGTCGTCAGCGGCAATGACTACTTCATAATTTCCGCCGGACATTTTGCCGTCCATCCGGTAGCCTTCCTGCGGCAAGCCCTTTGCGCCGGTTCGCAGCGTTATCACCAGCGTCTTTTCTGTCGGAGCAGAAGTAACTTTAATATCAATTCCGAACTGTGATTTGAAATCCTTCTTCAACAACTCTACTGCGGTATTATGGCAAATCGCCGTCGCCGCTGCCGGAGCCGCCACCACGACATTGCCGGTCAGCGCGACCATGATGTCATGCTGCCTGAACTCTTTAGGCTGCGGAACGAGTTCGACAGCGGCTGATAACCGGGCGCAAAGCATCAGTATCGAAAAGAACATGACATGAAATTTGCAGATCATTCGATTTTCCTTTAAAAAAAATTGTATAAAATTTCAGTCTGATATACGGCCAATAACGCCATGCTGCGGACTTTTACCGCTGCTGCTTATCCCAGGAGCCGCCGAGGGCATGACTGATGCCGCCGGCCATGTCGGCGCTGATTCTAAAGTCTTTTTTGGGGCTTTCCAGCAGTTGGCCGTACTCATAAAACTCCACCCGCTTGAACTTCACGCTGTCTTTGTCCTGAAAATCAGAAATGATTTTGAATTCTGTGAACAGTCGTTCCCCGCTTTTCGGATCGTAGGTTGCGATCATAGGGCTGAACTGACTGCCAGCGGCTCCTGATTTCATCCATTTTGAATAAGATTGGGCTAGCGCGGCGGTGTCATCCAGGCTGGATTCCGGACCATTAGTATGGCGGCTGACATATTTGGAATGCCAGTCCAGCGGATACTTATTTACCCAGCCCGGCGCTTTGCATCCCGGAGCAGAAATCGTATAACACGCGGTTTTGATGTCCGGATCCATTTTTTTGCATAATTTATTCCATTCCACTACAAATGAAACCAGGCTTTCCTCCGCAAATTTTTTGTCAATCATATCTTTTGAAAAATCCGGATGTTCAGCCGCGAACTTCGCTTTCTGTTTCAGCGAATAGTCACAGAAACAGGAAGTGTCATAACCATCTTTATACCGGATATAGTCCAGATAAAGTTCGTCAGGATGATATCTATTGATAAGCTCTTCGGTTATTTTTAACGCCCTTGCCCTGACCGCCGGGTGATCCGGGCAGTTCCGCCTGGCCCATTTCCGGTCGGCGTCAATATCGGCAGTTTGCATTTTACCCTGTTGTATTTTTTCGTATTCCTCCCTGCTGATATCCGGCGCATATTTATCCCATTCCTGACTGCTCAGGAACGGGCAGAGAATCAGCGATATTTTCATGCCTCTCTTTCTGGCTTCTTCAATCATGCATCCGGTATAGCTGAAGCCTTCGCGGCAGCCTTCCATTTTTTCATCAGTATTCAGGCCGGTCGGGTAATAATAAACTCCGAATTTTGCGATAATGGCAATTTTGTTGAAGCCCATGCGCTTATAGTTGTCCATGACGGTAATGATTTTTTCTTTGGAATCCATCATTGCGCCAGGGCCAATCCAATACGATGGAGCCCAGGCAACGGCTTCGTCAAATTTCGGTGCAGGCAGATCCTTGTATTTTGCAAGCATTATTTCATCCTGCTGTTTTTTATAATTCATGGTTTCCGCCAGCAGTCCGGTTTCAGTGGCTTTCATCGGAACATCATATCTCGGTTTAGCGCCTGCCCATTTTACCGAGTTCAGCAGCAGCATTTTATCGGTGTTGGTAAGCTCGCCGGTTTTCCCCTGCCAGTATACTCCCATCGGGAAGCCGATCTGAACGATGCGTCCGCGTGACACGTCACCGGCGACGACTACGCCTTTGTCGAATTTATCAACCGCCAGTACTTGTCCATTTTTTCCGGCCATGATTTCCATGTGGTCGTACTGATGATTGAATTTGGGCGGAATGCCGTTCATCACCGGATGGGATGCGTCTTTTACTATGTAGTTCGCGTCCAGGTTCCGGCTGCAAGTCGTGCCGACCATCGGGAACAGTTTGTATGTGCTGAAAATTCCGCGCAAACCGATGGCATTGTGGCCAATGATTAGTCCGCCGCCGCAGTCAACATAATTGGTCAGCGTTTTGATCCAGTCCGTGCCTTTGATGCCGCGATCGGTGTCGCTGAAGTCTTTCGGGGCCGGCTTAGTTACGGTGCATATGACTACCGCGTCGTATTTTTTCAAAGTATCGGAGGCAAGATTGTCGATCAGCTCTGCTTCGACGCCAGTCGCGTTTTTCAGCGCGTCATAGATGTGATTTATGGCAAACTCTTTGGATTCAATGCCGTTATCATAAACCGCCACTTTCAGTTCATTGCTGTTCTTCGGCAATGCCGCATAATCTCCAGGAGCAGCAATTGAGGGCAGGCACACGGCTATGCAGCACAACAAAGTCAGGATTCGATTTTTCATGAAATAACTTCCCTGCTGTGGCAGATTAAGCTTGAGCTTTAAAACAAGATTTAAAAACGTTTTCTCGACGCCGGATTAATATAAAAATAGAGACGGAGATAATAAGGATTTTCCCCTACTACCGGATCGCAACTGCCTTTCATTGCCGCGACATGATTATCCAGAAACAGCAGATTAACGCTGCCCTGATGCCGGGCAAACGGACTGGGGGCGCCAGATTGCGCAAATCCCAGAGCGCTGCAACTAACATCGCCGAGATAGGCGATTCTACTTAAAGCCACTCTCAGCGTCGATGTTTTTTGTGATCTGCCTTTGGAAAACAGATAGTCAGGGCCGAGAGGCACTGTCGCCGGCTGAATATCCCAGTGCTGCATGCCGTTATATGCCAGCCCTTTTGCGGCGCTGGTTCCATTTAAATTGTGATCGCCGAACGGAGACCACGTCCAGAGCAGTACTTCATTTGCCGCGCTGTCGCAATAAAATAGCGCCTGGGACATTTTCTCCGCCTGTTTAGTTTCTCCGGTATTGACTGGCGCAAGTATTTTTTGCGGCGCAACATTGTTTGCTGAAGCCACAATCAACCTGGCCCATCCATCATTATTTGATGCGTTGGCCGGTAGGTAATCGCTGAATTCGTTAAGATACATGCTGGTGGCGGTGCCGATCTGTTTCAACTGATTGGCGCATTTGCTTTTCCTGGCTGTTTCTCTGGCTTTTGACAGCGCCGGCAGCAGCATTGAGGCTAAAATTGCGATGATCGCGATCACGACGAGGAGCTCGATAAGAGTGAATCTCTTTTTCATAATTCCGTCCTTTTTTTACGGTTTTAAAGCTATATCATCATTGTTGCAAATAAATTTAATGGAGAAGTACAACTCTGGCGGATCATCAGTTCGCCCGGGATGCGAATTTCATCCATGGGAATTTTGCCGCCGCCTTTTAAGGTTTTTATCAATTCCGCGGCACGGGTTCCAATCAGTTGCCGCGGTTCAATCAGGATGCTGTAGGGATGCCGATTATCTATATTGAACTGGTCGGTTTCGCCGAAAATGATCAGGGAAATGTTTTCAGGAATCCGGATATGTGCAGTTTTAAAGTAATCCATGAATTCACGGGTCAGCGTACTGGAAAAAATCAGCGCGGTGGTGTCCGGACATACCGCAAATGCGTGTTGTATCTGTTCATTTGTCAGCGCCCTGAATTTTGCAGTAAAAACGTGATTCTCCGGACGCAGTATGCGTGATTTACGCAGTTCCTGAATAAACGTTCTCTGGCGTAAGCTGTAGATCGGCGCCGGATTATCCAAATCGTAAAACATAATTTCAGTATGTCCGATGCCGCGCAGGAACTTCACCGCTTCGCTGATTCCGGAAGCGCAGTCAAAGGCAATACTTGCCACGCCGTCAATTTTACGACTGATGGTGACTTGCGGAATCCCGTCATCCCGCAACGCCTCAATAATCGGATAAATTTCAGCACTAGGCCGTTCCCAGATGATACCATCAAACTTCAGGTTTTCGTATTGAGAACGCAACTGGCTCAAAGATCCGGCTTCTCTTCTGACTTCAAACTGACACTGGTGGGTATAAGCATAGTCTGCAATTCCGGAAATAAGTTTGCGGTCGTAAATATGGTCGGAGCCGGGAGCGATTATTACAAGAATTTTAGTCAATCGTACCAGTTCAGGTGAACGGTCTTCCGGCGGCACGATGAAGGTGCCGCGTCCGTGAACTTTATTCAGCAAGCCTTCGTCAACCAGTTTCTGCAAAGCTTTCCGGGCAGTATTCCGGCTGATTGCATACATCTGCGACAACTCGGTTTCAGTTGAAATCGGTTCGGAATATGAAAGTTTACCGCCAAGAATAGATTTACGAAGATCTTCCTCCAGCCTGGAGTAGGCTTTCAAATTCTGCGTTGAACGATTATTTATCATTGTTGTTCAATATTGTTTAAATAGTTGTTCACTGTTGTTTAATTAAATATTATACGTCATTCTCCGCATTCTGTCAATATCAAAAACACTAAATATAATAAAAATAATATTGACAAAGGTTTTTTGTCGAATCGGCTGGAGGCATTGTGCAGTTAATCGGGCAATAATGGACTACTTGCCCTCTTCGCCATGCCAGGGGCGGATTATTTGTGAGCTTTTCTCGATGAATCCGGTCAGCAGTTCAATTTCCGCCGGGCCGGACGCCGTCATGAGACGATGTACGGCATACCATCTGGCGGCCCGGACTGTCTGCCTGTATTCGCCTAACGTGTGATGCAGGGTTCCGGCCATCAGGCGGAGTTGCCGCCCGATGTTTTTGCATTCGTCTTCCTGTTTTTCGCCGCTGAGTCCGGAATCGGCGAGAGCCGCTAATTGCACGGTTATTTTGGAAAAGTCCTCCGGCTTCTTGAATATCGGTGAATTTTTGTTCCAGACGGTTTGAATGTCGGCAAGGATTTCATTTAAGTCTCCGCAGACCGGAACCAGTTTAGTATCCTGTTTGCTCTTCTCCGCCATCCATTCCACCGTACCGGCGCCCCAATCCCGGTAGTCTTTGCAGCGTTCATTGACATGAACGATAAATTCATTCATTCCCTTCAGGCGATCGGCAATATATTCCCGCTTTTCTTTCTGCTTTTCCTTCTCGAAGACCTTTTCAATTTCTTCCGTTGCGCCGCAAACACCGCGGCCTTTCCAGATCGGCTGATGCTGAGCCGCTTTCATCTGTTCAGCGCTTAGCAGGCTTTTTAATTGAGGCATCGGCATCATTGCTTCGCCGGAACTTTTCGGAAGAGCATCAATGGCATAGATTATCTGGCTGCCTGCATAATTTATCTTGACTCCTCCGTTGCCATAAGCCATCTGCCGCAAAAAGGTTTCACCATCTTTTATATAAACCGGATATGTGAACGGCCCGTTAACTTGTTCATAGCCCTGCCAGATATCCGGTTTAATTATAAATATGCCCGGCATCATTCGTTTCTGTTCTTTCTGTTCCAGTTTCGGCACCGGATACGATTCATCAAGAAACAGGCGCTTGCGGGGATTCATGATGCTGTAATTAATCAGCCATTGCGCGGCGAACGGCTGTTTCCAGTTGATTTTCTCAAACTTATTGTCCTTCGGTCTGGCAGTTACTTTGTTCCAGATGCCTTCGGCGGCGGGAACGCCGAGTTGCAGCCGGTTTTTGCCTTTGAACTCAATCCGGCAGTAATCATAGTATTGTCCGGCGGCCTTTTGAGTTCTCCCGCTGGATACCAGACCGGCCTGCCGCCATGCGCAGGTGAACATTCCGCGTCCATTGTCCAGAAGGTGTACAACCATATTAAAGCCGGGGAAAATCAGTCCGCCGTTCTGTTCAGGACTTTCACGAAAAAAAAGATAATTGTCGCTCAGGGTGTCCGGAACAATCATTACTTCACTTTTAAAATTCACCAGCAAAATATTTTCCCGGTCTGCCGGACTGTCAATTTCCAGATTGAGATAAGGACTTTGATCGCTGATGACTGCCCGCATCATCACCTGATTGCTGTATTCAATTGCGATGGCGGAGCCGCCGGATTTCTTTTCTTCAACCGCGCCCTTGATGGTATTACCGGCTATCTGGAAATCCGCGGCAGGCACCGTCTGTCCATTGATACGGTATGACAACACCGCTTTCCCGTTGTTTACGTCCAGCGCGATTTTGTCATTGGCTATTCCGGCGGCAGCCGCGGCATGTCCGCAGCAGATAATCGCTCCCGGCAGCAGACAAACAGCGAATCTTCTGATCATCGGGTTGATGCTGAACATTTCTTCTATCTCTCCTTCTCTTTTATTGCTCAAGATGCCTGTAACAAAGCCTGATGGCGGTTAACGCGTCTTCGGGAGGACATTTCTCCGGATATTGTCTGCTGACTGCGCATGTGATAAAATACTCCAGTTCCTTCAAATATCCGGATTTTTCTCCGGACAGGTCTTCAATCGTAACATTGTTCTCTGTGATAAATTTCACTTTCCCCGGTTCAAAAGAACTGTAAAGAATTGCCCCGTTTTCAAAGATACCGGAATAGCCGCATTCGAACGGGCGGCGCGGCGGATAACAATTACCGCCCTCGACGACGGCGGTAACGCCGGAAGCGGAATATTCCCATACTGAATTGATATAGCCGGTACTGAAAGCCCCTGCCAGCGGAGGCGGATTCCAGATTTTTTCCGGTTGTCCCAGCGCGTAATTCAGAAAATCGATGTCATGGATAAGCAGATCGAACAGCGCGCCGCCGCAATTTGCTTTGACCTGTTTTTCCTGCCAGCAGCCCCATGACGGTTCGCCGGAACTTCTGGACATTTTCAGCAACTTCAATTTGCCGAGACGATTACCGGCAATCGTGTTTTTAAGCAGTTCATATTCAGCGAAAAACCGGACGCAGTGCGCCACCATGAATGTGCGTTGTCTGGTTGCCGCCAGCCGAATCATTTCCTCCGCCTGCGCAATATCAAGACAGATCGGCTTTTCGAGCAGGACATGACAGCCGTGTTCCAGACAAAGCCTGGTTGCGTCATAGTGAAGGAACGTGGGCAGGCAGATTATCGCAGCATCCGGTTTTATCTCATTCAGGCACTTTTCCGTATCGTCGAAATAAGGAATCCGGCAGATTGCTTCCGCGCCAAGCAGACCGGTATTGAAATTGCCGCCGGATGACTTTAACACTTTTTCCAGCGGAGTCCGGTCAACGATTGCACAGAGTTCCACGTTTTGTGTTTTTAAAATATTGCCTGCATGGGTCTGGCCCATGAATCCGAATCCGATAATTACTGTTCTCATCATAATCCGGCCTTGCTCCAGTCAATAATTATTCCCATATCTTTTGAGCGGTCCGCCAGCAGATCTCCGTAAATTTCCGCCGCACGAGTGTAATCCACTTTCCGGCTGATCATTCTGCCGACATCAATCTCTTTGTCCGCCACCAGGTCGAAGAACATTTCCACATGGCGGTGCATAGTCCAGGGATTATCCGGCGAGGCCGCTGCCGGATGGGAGAAATTATGCGCCCCGATGATCGTATAACTTGGATTATTGCACAGATCATGAAAATCGAAAAGGGTTTTTTCTCTGGGGCTGCTTAAAATCACAAACCTTCCCTGCGGACGCAATGCCGCGAACTCCGCCGGAATCAACCCGGCATTGCCGGTGACTTCGAAGACTGCATCCGCCAGATTACCGCGATTGTGCGCTTTGATGATTTCACCGATATTGCCGCCGCTGCCGGTATTGATTTTTATGATGCCGCTGTCCGCCGGCAGTACATTGAGCCGGTAATCTGAAACATCCGCGGCGAACACCGGTCTGGCGCCGCACAGCCTGGCGAATATTGCCGTAAACTGTCCCAGCAGGCCCAGACCGTAGACCGCGACACTTTCGCCCCATTGCACGTGTGAACGGCGTATTCCGTTCATTACGATTTGCGCGATGGTGAAGAATACCGCGTGTTCGTCCGGAATTTCCCGTGTGACAGGATAGAGATTCTCGACTTTCTGTACTGAATAAGCCGCATGCCGGCCCCAGGTGGCGAATTTTCCGCCCAGCAGCTTCCTGTCCGCTCCATTTCCGGTTTCAACCACAGTTCCGATATTGTTGTAGCCGGGATAGTATGGAAATTTGAAATATTTATCCCATACTGAGCCAGGCGGGTATTCGCCTGTGAACGCGGTCATTTCCGTGCCGGTGCTGACCATGGTGCAACCGCTTTTGATTAATACTTCGCCGTCGCCGGGATGCGGAATATCCAATTCTTCGATAACGGCTTTTTTAGCTTCAGGAAACACTACTCCAGGATTATTTCTCATTATATGATCAGCCCTCGCATAAATCCAGTTTGAATTATTCTATATTTAGTATACCTTGTTTTAAACAGTTAATCCTCCTGAAAAAAAGCAAAAAACTATGCAAAAAAAACCAATAAAAGCAGCGGCGGGGTTTTACGATCCGATAAATCTGTCTAAGGATTTTCCGGTAACCAACCCGGATTTCTGCACGCCGCCGCATTTGCCGCATGTGCATAATTGCTGCGAAATCGGATTTTGCCGGTCGGGGGCCGGGATTTTTATTGTCGAGGATAAGATCTTTTCATGCGGTGCGGGAGATGTTATTTTCATAAATCATCAGGAATTTCATATCCTGGAAAATGCGTCTCCCATGAATTCCGACTGGAAATTCATCAACTTTGACCCGGCGGGACTTCTTGCCGGCTGGCTGCCGCCGGAAGAGCACGCATTGGACGTATCACGTTTAAGCGGGAGGAATTTCCCCAATGTCATTCATGAGAAAGACCATCCCGAAATCACTTTAGCGGTACGCCGTCTGGTTGCAGAACTGGACAACACGGCGTCAGGCTATCGTTCCGCGGCAAGGGCGCTGGTATGGTATTTGCTGGTAATGCTTCAACGCCTGGTTCAGCCGGAGGATAATCATGTGGAAAAAGACCCGGCGGAGATTGAACGGGTATATCCGGCGTTGAAATATATTTCCGCTCATTATGCGGAACCTGTGGATATTTCCAGACTCGCGGAATTGTGTAAATGCAGTCTTTCCACTTTCCGCCGGCTTTTTCATCGCAGCCTGGGCTGCATGCCGCTGGAATATATCAACGAATTCAGATTAAAAGCAGCGGCGGCAATGCTGACTTCAACCAGCCGCTCAATTCTGGAAATTGCGCTGTGCGCCGGTTTCCCGACGCTCTCAAACTTCAATCGCCTGTTCAAAGCCAAATTCAACAAATCTCCCCGCGATTACCGGCGGGACGTCGCCAAAGGCTGAAGACTGAATGGAAGCATCCGTTATTTCATTGCTTCAAAGATCAGGATTTTCTTCCAGTTGGTTTTAGGCTTGTGCAGCAGAAAGAGATTGCCCTGGGAGTCGAGTACCAGAATGCCGACCGGTAACGCCATCAGATTGATGAGGTCGCCTCTGGTGGCAGGCAGGATGGTTTTGGGCAGGCAACTGCCGGCCGGCTCAAATTTCGGAATATCATAAAACGAAAGCGTACTTCTTACAACGGTTTCCGCTATCAGGCGTTTATTTTTCTTGTCGTACACCAGGATATCGCCGGCATTTTTAGCCAGCGCCCGGACTTTGCCGGCGCCGGCCCAAATGATCTCTTTGCCTTCGGCGGACGCCGCGAACAGGCTGCCGTCCACACTGCATAAAACAAGATGCTCAGGGGTGAAATCCGGCGGCAGTTCTTTCTCGCTGAACGGAGTGCTCTGGCCGTTTGTCAGATTGAAGTATAACAACTTGCCTTTACCCGCCGCCGCCAGAGTGATGCCGTCGTCCGCCGCCGCCAGCAGGCCGCCTTTGAACGGGGTTTCCAGCGCAGCCGGGTCCTGAGCGAGATTCTGCAGATCGAAGATATAAATTTTAGCTGATTCCGCGCTTTTTATCATAAGCCGGTTGTCCGGCATTGCCGCCAGTCCGGTTATTCTGCTGCTGAATATTGGGGTTTCAGAGCCTCTGACTCCGGTTTTAAGATTAAGCGCAAATACTTTGATTTCCTGTCTGAACGCCTGCTGCGGTTCCTGGACGCAGACTGCGGAATCCGCATCCGGCAGTAAGATAAAACGGGAGATTCTAGTTTCCGGAATCTCGATAATTCTGATGCACTTGTAATTGTAAGTGTTAATCAGGACGATTCGGCTGCTGAACGGGCCGTTGGCCGCGCCCGCAACTTCCGCGACGGCCAAAACGCTGCCGTCAGCGCTGAATTTAGAATCCGGCAGACGCGGACCGCCGGAACCTTCGAAGTACCATTTCGGCTTCCACTCCAGGTTTTTGCCTTTATCGGCAACCCGTGCCGCAAAACTGTCCGGCGGAGTATTTTCCAGCAGATTTGCGGCAGCGTTATTTTCAATGATGATATTATCTTTGGGGTCTTCGACTCTGGGACGGTCTTTATCCGCGTCCGCGTCTCTGATTTTAAGTCCCTTGTAATCTGAATCCCTTGGAAGCTTGTTGTCTGCCGCATGGACAACTCCCCCCGTCAGCAGGGCAGTAACTATGCAGACAAATATTTTAAGCATGATTCCAGATCTCCAGTGATTAGCCCTTGACTTCGGAGTCCTGGTTTTTGTTCTTATCTTCGCTGACCGGCGGATTGTAGAACAATATGATTTCAACCAGGCTCCACAGCCACACCAGCACCCCGGCGGCAATCGCGATGATCAGCGGCACCGCGTTAATTTTAGGAAACGCGCTGGTGGCAACATCGCTCATGGCGTAATTGATAATCGGCAGCAGGAGCTCCATAAACCCCCAGGCGATGGCGGCGATGAATATCAGCAGTTCAAGTGTTCCGCGAAGATACCATCTCAATGCAAGCTGTCCGATTCCGGGGGCCAGCATGTTCAGGCCCAGATAAAATAGTCTGCTTCTGTAATTCATCTCGAATCACCGTTAGTTATGGGGTTAATTCTCACTACTGTTAAATTTAGCGCAATTCACCAGTATTGCAAAATAGCGTTCATGCTGAAACCAATGTTTTGATGACGTTTTTTCGGTTTCAGCTTGAAAAAAACGTGTTTTTGTGCCAAATTGTCTCAAGTGCCGGGAGTGATGAAGTGAGACAGTCAATCACGGTCATGGTAAAAACTAATGATATTTGCGGAATAAATCAATGATCTCGAAAAAAAGCTTTCTGGACCGTTTTCTGGAACGGGTGGATTCGATAGATTCCAACAGCGTTCAGGCATACATACTGCGGCTTTCCCGCGAGAAGGGCTTTCTGGAAACGATATTCAACGCGATCCAGGAAGGCATTCTGGTCGTTGACCGGCGGCTGAAGATCCGCTACCATAACAAGGCGGCGAAAGAGCTGCTGGGACTGCCGGACGACCTTAACGATTTAAGGATTTCCCAGTTTCTGCGGAATGTGGACTGGCATCGCATTCTGAAAGAGGATGAGGAGGAATGGTTCCGGGCTTCCAGGCAGGAAATTGAGATCCTTTATCCGGTTCACCGCTATTTGCAGTTTTATCTGGTGCCGACCGAGGAAAAAGACGGTTATGCGACAGTCATCCTCCGGGACGTCACCGAGACCCGGGACCGCACCATCGAGGAACTGGAATCCGAGAAGATTCAGGCGATCTCCATGCTGGCCGCCAGCGTCGCCCACGAAATCGGCAACCCGCTGAACAGCCTTTATCTGAATATGCAGCTTCTCCAGCGGATGTTTGCCGACAAATCAAAAAAAGCTTTCGACCGCCAGGCCGCCGCCGAAATGATCGAAGCCGCCAAGAACGAAGTTGAGCGGCTGGATAATATCATCAACCAGTTTCTGCATGCGATCCGGCCGGGACGCACGCAGATGGTGCCGGTGGATATGAAGACCCTGATTATTGACACCTTGAATTTCATGCGCCAGGAAATTGAAAACCGGGCGGTCAGCGTGAAATGCGAATGGCCGGAGTTCCTGCCGAAGATTTCGGGCGACCCCGCCCAGTTGAAGCAGGCTTTCTATAATATCCTGAAGAATGCAGTGCAGGCGATGCCGGAAGGCGGCGGCATTGATGTGATCTGTTCGTATGACGAAGACTGGCTGGAGCTGGAATTCGCCGATACCGGGGTCGGCATCAGTTCCGGAAACCTGAGCAGTATCTTTGAACCGTTTCAGACCTTCAAGAAGGAAGGCACCGGCCTGGGCATGATGGTCATTGAGCGGATCGTCAGGGAACACGGCGCCGAGCTGAGCCTGCAGACCACGGAAGGCAAGGGAACTTCGATCGTCATCAAATTCCCGCGTCACGGCAAACGCATCCGGGTGCTGCCGGAGCCTAAGGACGACGGCCTGATTGCCGATTAATAACTAACTAAAGCAGAGAATGGATATGGATAATAATAAAAATGATCAGCTCGTGCTGGATGTCACCTCCAGCGCTTTTAACGGCGATGCCGGCTATGCGAATCTGCTGGAATGCCGGAAAGCCTGCGAACAGCATGGTTTCACTTTCGGCATCCAGTTGCACAATACCGCGACCAGAGAGGAAATCGAGCGGATTGCCGGTTTCGGCGTGCCGATGAGCGCCCATGCGCCGCTGCTTTCGGAGTACGGGATCAACCTGGCCGCGAAAGACGCCGATTTGAGCCTGGTTGAACTGCGCCGCAACGCGGAAATCATGCGCCGGCACAAAATGACCCGGGCAGTTTTTCACGGCTTCGTGATGACCGATCTGCCGGTCCCGGCCTTTGGCCGCGGCCGCTCCTATGACGAGTCCATGGGACAGATATTCCGACCGGAAATGTCCATTGACGGCAAATCCCGGATCTGCGGCGATTTCCTGAATACCGAGGAATACGCGATGCGGCGGGAATGGGTGAAACAGCGGCTGGAGTTCATCCGCCGCGAATTTCCCGACCTGCTGTTTTGCATTGAGAACGACTTCCCGGCCTACGGTTCGGCCAATCTGTTTGCCGGTGACAGCGGAGCGGCGCTCGGCCATCCGATCTGCCTGGATACATGCCACCTGTGGGCGGCTTCATTTATTTATGACCGGGATTTTCATTTCGAGGTGCTTGAATTCCTGAGCAGATGCGATGTGCGGATGGTTCATCTCCATGCTTCGCTGTTTACGCCGGAGACGGTTAAAACGGAATGGGGCGACGGGCATCTGCCGCTGTCGACTCCGAACCTGCTGGATCTGCCGCGCTTTGTCCGCAACTGCCGCAGAAACGGGGTGAGACATTTTGTGCTGGAAATTATCAAAGCCACGCCTGACGACATTCATGCGTTTGCCGCAATGTGGAACAGCTAAAACAGGCAGGGAGCAACATTATATGATTACAAAAAAGGACAGTCAGCCGGCAATCCTGATCGTGGAGGATGAGCGTAATACCCGCGAAGCGCTGGCGCGTTACCTGCGGCCGAAATACGAAATCACCATCGCGGAAGACGGAATCCGGGGCATCAACCTGATCCAGCGCAATGATTATGACCTGGTGCTTACCGATCTGCGCATGCCCGGCGCCGACGGTATGAGCGTGCTGGATGCGGCGCTGAAGAAAAAATCCCCGCCTCCGTGCATTGTTTTTACCGCATACGGCTCGATTGAATCCGCGGTAAACGCGGTCAAGGGCGGCGCTTTTGACTTTGTCACCAAACCGGTCAATCTCGACCGGCTGGAAATTGTCATCAACCGGGCCATGGAATCGAAGATGCTGAAAGATGAAAACCGCATGCTGCGGAAGAAACTCCGCAATGAGTTCGAAATCGATTGCATTGTCGCCAAATCCGCCCCGATGCAGGAAGTGCTGGAGACCGTCCGGCAGGTGGCTCCGACCCGCTCCACGGTGCTGATCACCGGCGAGAGCGGTTCCGGCAAGGAAGTCATTGCCCAGGCCATCCACCAGCTCAGCGGCAGAAAAGGCGCGATCATGGCGGTGCACTGCGCCGCGCTGCCGCCGACCCTGCTGGAATCTGAACTGTTCGGCCACGAAAAAGGCGCTTTCACCGGCGCGGTCGAACAGAAAAAAGGCCGGTTTGAACTGGCTGACAACGGCACGCTGTTTCTCGACGAAATCGGCGAAATCGAACCGCAGATACAGGTGAAGCTGCTGCGCGTGCTGGAAACCCGCACCTTTGAACGCGTGGGCGGCGTGGAACCGGTCTATACCGACACCCGCCTGCTCTCCGCCACCAACCGCGATCTGCGCAGTATGGTCGCGGAGGGAAAGTTCCGGGAAGACCTCTTCTACCGGCTGGATGTGGTCAATATCCATGTCCCTCCGCTCCGGGACCGGCAGGAGGATATTCCGATCCTGGTAAAGACTTTCATCGACGAATTCTCGGAGGACAACGGCAAGGGACAGCAGAGCATCTCCGAGGAGGCGCTGAACGCGCTTTGCTGCTATAAGTGGCCCGGCAACATCCGCGAGCTGCGCAACTGCATTGAACGGATGGTCGTGCTCAGCCGCGGCCCCCTGCTGCAGCTTGACAACGTTCCGGTCGGCATCCGCGGCGGCGATTCCCGCGCTCCGGCGGCAATCTCCTCGCCGACGCTGGACCTGGACCGCAACGAGAAGATGCTGATCCTGAAAGCGCTTGAGGAATGCGGCGGCAACCGCACAAACGCCGCTGACAAGCTCGGCATCAGCCGCCGTACCCTGCATCGGAAATTGAAGGAATACTCGATAAACTGAGCTCAATTCAGGAGGGACGTCAAATATGAATGAAAAGAAATTGAAGATACTGGTGTTCGGAGCGGGTGGCGTCGGCGCTTATTTCGGCGGACGGCTGGCCCAGGCCGGGGCTGAAGTCGCCGCAGTCTGCCGTTCCGATTACGAAAGCGTCAAAAAGTTCGGCTACCGGATTGGCAGCATCGCCGGCGATTTTGAGTTCATCCCGGTCAAAGTGTGCCATTCCGCGGCGGACTACCATGACGCCGCCGATATCGTGATGGTGACGACCAAAGTCCTGCCGGGCATCAGCGTGCCTGAACTCATCCGCCCGGCGGTGGCGAAACATACCGCGATCTTCATCGTCCAGAACGGCATTGACGTGGAACAGGAGTTTGCCGCCGCTTTCCCGGAAAATGAGCTCATCAGCGCCATCGCCTATATCGGGGTGTTCCGCGAAGGCGACGGCAGGATCACGCACCAGGGCGCGGGCCGGCTCCGCGCCGGCATGTATCCGGAAGGCAATGCCTCCCCCCGCCTGAAACAGCTCGCGGAGCTATTCAAACTGGCCGGGGTCGAATGCGAGACCGTCAGCGACATCGTCCGCGTCCGCTGGGAAAAATTGGTCTGGAACGTCCCCTTCAATCCGGTGTCCGTCCTGGCCGGCTGCGTGGACACCCGGGAAATGGTGCTGAATCCGGAACTGGAGAAACTTTGTCTGAACCTGATGCTGGAAGTATGCGCCGTCGCCAAAGCCTGCGGCAGGGAACTGCCGCATGATGTTGCCGAAAAGAACCTGAACTACACCAGAACTTTTCCGCCGTACAAAACCAGCATGCTGGTCGATTATGAAAACGGCCGCCCGCTGGAAGTCGAAGCCATTCTCGGACGAGTCATCCGCAACGCCGAAGCCCATGATGTTCCGATTCCGCATATCCGCACCGTCCACGCGCTGCTCAGTTCGGTTGACCGCAATGTCATCCGTAAAAATAAGCTTTAGGAACTTTATCATGCTCAGAATTTCGGACAAAATCGCCATCCCGGATGAGGAACTTAAAGAGGAATTCTTTCAGTCCTCCGGCCCCGGCGGCCAGAATGTCAACAAGGTCGCCACGGCGGTGCGCCTGCGCTTCAATGTGCACAATACCGCATCGCTGCCCGAAGACGTCCGCCTGCGGCTGCTCAGCAAAGTCGGCCCCAGGCTCACCAATGAGGGCGAACTGGCCATCGAAGCCCAGCGGTACCGCACCCAGAAACAGAACCGCGAAGATGCCGCGGAACGCCTCGTCAACCTGATCCGCGGCATCCTGACGCCGCCTAAAAAACGCCGCCCCACCCGTCCGACCAGAGCCTCCGTCAAGCGCCGGATTGATTCCAAGAAAAAGCACGGCACAACTAAAAAGTCCCGTACCGAAAAATCCTTTGAAGATTGATCCGCAATACCCGCCGGCATTTTGGACAATACCCGGCCACGGAGATACGGAGAAATCCATTTTGGACATCCCATTCCGATAGTTTGGAGTGTCGTTGAGCATAATGCTTTTCAGTTTTCTTCCCTGACTCCGAGAGTTTGGAGTGTCGTTGAGCATAATGCTTTTCATAATTTGGCACATTTCGCTTTTCTCGCTTTTCTCGCTTTTCTCGCTTTTCTCGCTTTTCTCGCTTTTCTCGCTTTTCTCGCTTTTCTCGCTTTTCTCGCTTTTCTCGCTACTTCCTGACTCCGAGAGTTTGGAGTGCCGTTGAGCATGACAACTTTTATATTTCAAACAACATTTTGGACAATCTGGACACTGATGAGCAGAACCGCTCTCCATTGTTTTACTATTCACCAGTTACCATTCACCAGTCACATTCTTTACATTTTGGACAATCTGGACACTGATGAGCAGAAC
>Ga0172379_10001693_pt1 | contig 42617 bp, 40 predicted proteins | sample GrowelOW334metaG_FD_119756 | JGI IMG/M metagenome (GOLD analysis project Ga0172379, IMG submission 119756) | Groundwater microbial communities from an aquifer near a municipal landfill in Southern Ontario, Canada - Groundwater well OW334 metaG | ecosystem: Environmental > Aquatic > Deep... | reverse complement strand
TTAGGCAGGGTGCTTGTCCAGATTCGGGATGAAGAAGAATTTTTAAAATATCGAATTGGAGTTTTGGCGGAAGCCGGAAGAAATAAGTATTGGTATAAAGCACAGCCCGATTGGTTGAAAGCCTTGCATGCTGCCTTAATGGAGCAAAATGTTTCAGGGAGCGACCTGTCCGCAATTTTTGCGGGGGCTAAGGAAGAATTGGTGGTTTTTACGCCAAAAGGACATATAAAAACTTTCCGCATTGGTGCGACAGCCTATGATTATGCACGAGCAATACATACAGAATTATTCTTACGCGCGACAAGTGTTAAGGTCGATGGAGTTCCACAAAGGCTAAGTTATAAACTTAGAGAAGGGGATAAAATTCAAATTCTTGCCGGACAACGGATAACGGCAGAGCTGGGATGGATCGATTTCCTTTATTCCCGTGCTGCAATTTCTTCTTTAAGGCAACATTTGCGAAGCCGCCCGCATCATCAAATTCGCAGCGATGCAATATCGGCGCTTGGCAAAGAATGCAATCAATGCTACTTATCTCTGGATGAACTGATCGCTTCTTCCGCTTTTTGCCGTTTTGTATCCTCGAGTTTAGGAATGGTTAAGCTGGTTTCTACCGAAGGAAAGGAAGATACATTTGAGGCTGATATTGAGAGGTTATTAACCCAAATTGGGACAGGTGAAATCAGAGCGAGCGACGTGATCAATGGATTTTGGGGATATTGTTCGGAGATCAGGAGCTTATTCGCGGGAGAAGAATCCGGAGAGAGAAAAAAAACATTTTCGATCATGATCGAAACTCGGGACCGTCCTGAATTATTCGCTGACCTAGGTTCTCCCTTTGGAAAATTGAAGATCAATATCTCCATGGAAAAAAATGTTTTAGATCCTTCAACGGGAGAATTGTTTTTGTTTTTAACCCTAGATGTGTTTGGCGCTGAAGGAGCGGAAGAAATAACTCAGATCGAAGAGATACAATCAAGAGTAATTGCAGGTAGAATAGGAAAAACGACTACAATTCTAGATGAACCGCTTCGTTTGCTAAGACAGATGACTAAGAACCACGACGTCGAACTGCTGGAGCTTGCCCATACGATCAAGCTAGAGGATACGCAATAATTAGGTTTGGTGCTGGCTTAAGTCAAATTCTATATAATGCTGAAATTTTCGTCGTTTTTTATCGATAAATATGTAGGATATTACTATGTCAGTGAGAACGGTCTTAAGAAAAACAATTCCCTTCCCTTTGCCGACCACGGATTTAAAGCCGTGCCAGTTGATTCGATCCGCATGCTTAAAGAAGGACAATGCCGCACTTGCTTTGTACTCTCCGTCAACAGGAAAAACGAAGCTTGTTTGTTTCGGCCCTCAAACCAAAATTGAAGAAACATTGCGCATTATTTTTAGTGAATTTGGGCGTGAATGCGTAGAGGCAAAATTGTTTGGCGGTATTTTTAGGGATTCAAACCATTTAGTTATTGCAATACGGGACAAATTAAGGGCATACAAAATTAAGATCAGTCCCATAGTCGGATATTCAGAATCAGATTGTTGGAGTGTAAGCCAGTCTGTCAAAAACGGTATGGTGAAAGTAGACTAATTTAAGCCAATCTTTTTTCGAGCGCGCTTAATTCGTTTTTCAATTCCTTCGGCAGATCTTTCCCGAACGTTGCATAGAATTCTTTAATGCTGGCCGCTTCTTCTTTCCAATCTTCTTTGTTGATAGCAAATACTTTCTTCAAGTTTTCGCGAGGGATCCTTAGGCCGGTCATGTCGATATCGTTTTCATGCGGCATATAGCCGATCGGAGTTTTAATCGCTCCAACTTCGTTCTTGCAGCGGCTGATGATCCATTCAAGTACCCTCAAATTTTCGCCAAACCCGGGCCAGAGGAAGCTTCCATTATCATCTTTTCTGAACCAGTTGATGTTAAATATTTTTGGAGGAGCGGCCATCTTTTTCCCGGTATTGAGCCAGTGTTTAAAATAATTTCCCATGTTGTATCCGCAGAAGGGGAGCATTGCCATCGGATCGCGGCGGACTTCGCCTTGTTTGCCAACTTGAGCCGCTGTTCTCTCCGAAGCCATGGTTGAACCGACAAAAACCCCGTGCTGCCAGTTAAAGGATTCATAAACAAGCGGTGCCAGCCGGGCACGCCGTCCGCCAAAAATGATAGCCGAAATTGGTACTCCGTGATGATGTTCAAGCCGGTTGGTAACGGAGGCCACATTGGTGATCGGTACCGTAAAACGGGCATTTCCATGCGCCGCTAAAACCGGCGCGCTGTTTTCATCGAGCATTCCCGGTTTCCATTTTTTCCCTTCCCAGTTGATCCCTTCTTTTGGCGCGGCGCCGTCGCCGCCTTCCCACCAGACCGTTTTATCCTTTTTCAAGAGGACATTGGTATAAATAGTATCTTTTTTGATCGCCTGCATGAGGGTCGGATTGCTTTTCGAATTTGTCCCGGGCGCAACGCCAAAAAGTCCGTATTCGGGATTGACCGCCCAGAGTTTGCCATCGGTATCGATCTTCATCCAGGCGATATCATCGCCTACGGTCCAGATGCGATAGCCTTTTCGTTTTAAGCCTTCCGGCGGGAGCAGCATAGCAAGATTGGTCTTTCCACAGGCGGAAGGGAAGGCGGCGGCGATATAACCGATATGGCCTGTCGGGTCTTCAATTCCCATAATAAGCATATGTTCGGCCATCCAGCCCTCTTCATACCCAAGATAGCTTCCTATCCGTAGAGAAAGACATTTTTTTCCGAGCAAAACATTCCCGCCATAGCCGGAGCCGACGCTCCAAATGGTGTTGTCTTCCGGGAAGTGAAGGATAAGTCTTTTGTTGACATCAAGTTCTGCTTTGCTGTGCAGGCATTTTGTGAAACTACCGTTCGTTTTTTCAAGAAGATCAAGAACGGCTTTTCCCATGCGGGTCATGATGCGCATATTAAGGACAACATAAATACTATCGGTAAGTTCAACCCCGACCTTGGAAAAGGGCGATCCGACCGGTCCCATTGAAAAGGGGATAACATACATTGTTCTTCCCCGCATCGAACCATTGAAAATTTCTTCCGCTTTTTTGTAACCCTCTTTTGGCGGCATCCAATTGTTTGTTGGCCCGGCATCGTGTTTATTTTCTGTGCAGATGTAGGTTAAATGTTCGGTGCGGGCGACATCGTTTGCCGCAGTTCTATGGTAAGAACAGCCTGGAAGGACTTTTTGATTTAGCTGGATGAGCTCGCCGGTTTTGAAAGCCTCTTTTTCAAGATGATCTTTCTCTTCGATTGATCCGTCGCACCAGACAACTTTATCTGGTTTGCACAGTGCCGCGCACTCTTTTACCCATTTGGCTAATTCTTTATGTTTAGTACCCATAAAATGATTATATCAAAAAGTACTTGATTGGTCGAGAGAGTATTAATTTGTGCAGATTACGCGCTCCGTTGCATAGAAGTCAATATTTGTAGTATAATAACCAGGTTATGAAAATAAACTCACAAAAACGCGAAGGAAATAAGGTATTTTTTGAAATCGAGGAAGATCCGGCCAAATTAAAGGAAATTTTCGAAAAAACGCTGGTTGAGGCTGGAAAAGAAATAAAGATCTCGGGTTTCAGGCCGGGGAAGGCCCCTCGAGGGATGGTTGAGCGGGCAATTGATCCTGAAGCGGTGAATTATCGCGCCACCCAAAATGTAATTTCCGAAATTTATCCCAAATTGATCGAAGAGACGAAGATCGAGCCGGTCGATTACCCCAATATAGATATTGTAAGCAATGAAAAAGATAAGCCGCTGGTATTCAAACTTTCGGTCGAGGTCTATCCTGAAGTTAAACTTGGCAAATATATCGGGATAAAGGCCGAGCGAAAATCAACAGAAGTAAAAGAAGAAGAAATAATTCACACATTAGGCCGCCTCCAGGAGCGCTTTTCCGCTACGAATGCCGAAGGGAAGAAAGAATTGTTGGCGCTGGATGACGAATTTGCCAAAAAAGTGAGCCGTTATGGGACTCTGGAAGAGCTTAAAGAAGAACTAAAAACAGCTTTAAAGAATGAAAAAACAGCTGAATCGGATGCCGATGTAAAAAATAAATTGATCGGATTGGTAGCGGCGGACACCGATGTGGAAATACCGAGCTCAATGACGGAGCGAGAGATCGAGATCATGTTTGATGAATTAAAAACATCCCTTTCGCAAAGCGGGCTGACGATCGATGATTATCTTAAAGGTGCAAAAAAAGAAGAAAAAAGTTTGCGGGACGAGATGCGAAAATCGGCCGAGATACGGGTAAAAGGAAAAGTTATCCTGCGTGCAATCGCTGAAAAAGAAGGATTAAAAGTTGAAGAAGAGACCATTCGCGACGAGATCAAGGCGATGGCTGGCGAAACTGGCCAGGACATTGATGCGATCATGAAGAAGCTTGAAAAAGGGACCCGCAGTTATATGGAAGAGTACCTCTTGAGGAAAAAAGCGCTTGAATTTTTACTTGAAAAAGCAAATATTAAGGTGGAAGAGGAGAAAAAAGGATGAAGACAAAATCACAATTGATCCCGATGGTGGTAGAGCAATCCAGCCGCGGAGAAAGAGCCTATGATATTTATTCAAGACTGCTTAAAGAGAGGATCATTTTCGTAGGCGGGGCAATTGATGACGATGTTGCAAATATTATCATTGCGCAGCTGTTGTTTTTAGACAGCGAAGATTCCAAAAAAGAACTATCAATGTATATCAATTCTCCCGGTGGGGTAGTAACGGCTGGTCTGGCCATTTATGACACGATGCAATATATTAAATCGCCGGTTTCTACAATTTGTATCGGCCAGGCGGCTTCGATGGGGGCCCTTCTTCTTTCTGCCGGAGAGAAAGGGAAGCGGTATTCTCTCCCATACTCCCGGATCATGATCCACCAGCCGCTCGGCGGAGCTCAAGGTCAGGCGACCGATATTGAGATCCAGACCATGGAGCTTTTGAGGATCAAGAAATTATTAAACAACATCTTGGCCGGCCATACTGGTCAGCCGCTCGCTAAAGTTGAAAAAGATACCGACCGCGATTTCTTTATGGGCGCGGATGAAGCGGTGAAATATGGAATTATTGACGAGGTAATTGTTTCGGCAAAGATAAAAATCAACAAAAAATAATGCCCGAACAAAAACCAGATAAGAAGAAACCCGAAAATTTAAGCGAGTGGCGGGATCAACTGTCGCTTATTCCCCTGCGTAATATGGTGGTTTTTCCTCAGATGATCGTCCCTCTCTTTATCGGCAGGAACAAATCGGTAAAAGCGCTTGAAGATACTCTGGCCAAAGAAAAAATGCTGGTCTTTGCGTCCCAAAAAAACGAAGAAGATGAAGAGCCGGAGCAAAAGGATATCAGCACGATCGGAACATTAGCCGAAATTGTCCAGATGATGGCCCTGCCGGATGGAACGACAAAAGTTCTGGTGGAAGGGATCTGCCGGGTTAAGATCGAGAAATTTATTTCCGATACCCCTTATTTTCGGGTCGCGATCTCAAAGATCGCCGAGCCGGACGAGTTTTCCGCAGAAGCGGAAGCCCTCGTTAGGGGCGTTGTTAAGCAATTTGAAGAATATGTTAAATTGAATAAAAGGATCCCTGCCGAAACTCTCATGTCCATCATTAATGTAGATAATCCCGGCAGGCTTGCCGACCTTATTTCCTCCTATCTCACCCTAAAAGTAGAAGAAAAGCAGGCGATCCTTGAAGCGACCGTGGTTGAAAAAAGACTGCGCAAACTCTCGGAAGTCCTTGAAAAAGAGCTCGAGGTCTTGAATGTCGAAAAGAGGCTGCAGGGGAAGGTTAAAAAACAGATCGAGAAGGTACAGAAAGAATATTATTTGAAAGAAAAAATGCGGGCGATCCAGGAAGAACTGGGCGAGCAGGAAGAAGGCGAGAGCGAGTATCTCGAATATAAAAAGAAAATTGAAAACGCGAAACTTCCACCGGAGCCGAAAGAAAAAGCGATGAAAGAGTTGGAGCGCCTGCATCAGCTCCCTTCGATGGCGTCGGAAGCCTCCGTTATCAGGACCTATCTGGATTGGCTGATAGAAACTCCCTGGAAGAAGAAGTCGAAAACAAAACTTGATATTTCCGAAGTCGAGAAGATCTTGAATGAAGACCATTATGGAATGGAAAAAGTTAAAGAAAGGATCCTGGAATATTTTGCGGTCCTCCAATTGACCGGCAAGATGGGGGCAACGATCCTTTGTTTGGTCGGCCCGCCCGGCGTTGGAAAAACTTCCGTTGCCAGGTCAATTGCGAAAGCGATGGGAAGAAAATTCACCAGGGTTGCTCTTGGCGGCGTGCGCGACGAAGCTGAAATAAGAGGGCATCGCAGGACTTATGTCGGTTCGATGCCGGGAAGAGTTATCCAATCGATCCATAAAGTAAAAGTGAACAATCCGGTATTTTTACTGGATGAGGTGGATAAGCTTGGCAATGATTTCAGGGGGGATCCGGCGGCCGCTCTTTTGGAGGTCCTTGATCCCGAAATGAACAAGGAATTTTCCGACCATTACCTTGAGGTGCCTTTTGACCTGTCGGACGTGTTCTTTATTACCACTGCCAATACCCGCGAACCTATACCTCGGCCGCTGCAAGACAGGATGGAAGTTATCGAAATGTCGGGCTACACGGAAGAGGAAAAACTAAGCATCGCAAGGGGCTATCTCCTCCCGCGCCAGATGGAAGTTCATGGCCTTAAAAAAGGATCCGTTGAAATCGACGACAGCACAATTCTTAGCGTCGTTCAGGGCTATACGCGGGAAGCGGGAGTAAGGAACCTTGAACGGGAGATCGCTACGATCCTGCGTAAAATTGCCACGAAAATAATCAGAAATAAAGGCGAAAAGAAATTCGTAGTGACCAAAGAAGACATTATGGAATATCTGGGCGCGCCAAAATGCCGGTATGGCATGGCGGAAGAAAGCGACCAGGTTGGGGTAGCGATGGGGCTTGCCTGGACCGAAAGCGGCGGAGATACGATCCCAATTGAGGTAACCGTTCTTCCTGGCCGCGGAAATCTTACGATCACAGGACAGCTGGGAGAAGTGATGCAGGAATCTGCCAAAGCGGCGATGAGTTTTGTCCGTTCTAATGCTTCAAAATTAGGGCTGGACGAAAATTTTTACCGCAAATTTGATGTGCATATCCATGCGCCAGAAGGAGCGGTCCCGAAAGACGGGCCTTCGGCCGGCGTGACCATTGCGACCGCGCTTACTTCTGCTTTCAGCGGAATTCCGGTCAGGAAAGATATTGCTATGACGGGAGAAATAACTCTGCATGGCAAGGTTTTGCCGATCGGCGGATTGAAAGAAAAACTTCTTGCCGCTAGAAGGGCGGGGATAAAAGATGTTATTATTCCCAAAGAAAACAAAAAAGACCTGGACGAGATAAGAAAAGAGCTTCCGAAAGATATGAATGTCACCTTGGTAAGCGATACGAACGAGGTCATTGCGATCGCATTAATAAAAAAACACGGGGGGAAGAATAAATGAAGAGATTTAAAGCTTTAATAGCCGTCTGTGGTCTGCTTTTTGCTGTCTGCTTTCTAGTAGGTTGCGGTGAGCGCGTGGAAAACACGTCCTATTATTATTCCCCAAGCTTAACAAGGGACGGCCAAATAATTTATATTTATGGTTTGCAGAGCGTAAAAAAAGATGTGATCGGGACGCAAATAAGCTCGACCTATACGGAAAGTGTCGGGACAACGAGCCAGGCGGGCTCTGGTTTTGCTTTCCTTTTCGAAGTTACCGGCGCGCCGGCGTATTATATGTCATGTTCTCCGGTCAATGATTATGTAGCTTATCTGGATGGATTAAGTAATGGCGTCTTCAGCCGGATCGTTGTCCGAAATATTTCCGCGACTTCTCCCCATACCGGACTGGAGCAGGCTCAGCTTATTTTTTCGCCGGGAGTTGTTTCCTTTGATTGGTCAAACACTGCGACCCAGTTTGTTTACTGCACTTCAAACGAGGTCCACACTATTAACATTGACGGGACCAATGATACAAGAATATTGACCCAGGAAAACCTCCAATTTGTGACCTGGAAATTTGGCGCCAAGATCATATTTGTTTATACTTCCGGGACTGACACCTTGATGGGTTCGATGAATGCCGATGGTACCGGCAGGCTGAATTTTGCGGCCGGTGCAACGGTGGCAAAACCTCAAATAACGAGAACGAATACAAATTTAATTTACGGGATCTCCGGCGGAAGCTTCTGTTCGGTTGATATCAGTGTTGGGGCTCCTGCAACGACCGAGGTCCTTGCCAATTATAAAGGGAGCGTCCCTCGTCTGGCCTATGATGCGGATGTTGTCGTATATAGCAAAACAGGAGAACAGTCGGGGATATATTTGCTGAATATTGCGGCAAAAACCGAGACGAAAATAAAATAAATCATGAAAGACCTTATTTCTATTCACGATCTATCGGTTGCAGAGATAAAAGAGATCCTCGACCTTGCGGCTGACCTGAAAGAAAAACAGAAGCGCAAGGAAAAACATGAATACCTCTGGGCAAAATCGATGGCGATGATCTTTGAGAAGCCATCCACTCGCACGCGCGTCTCTTTTGAAGTCGGCATGTGGCAGCTTGGCGGCCTGGCGATAAACCTTGACCAGGAAGCGATCGGCCTTGGGTCGCGCGAATCGATCGGGGACGTTGCCAAGACCCTTTCCAGATATGCGGATGCGATCTTGATACGGACCTTTGCCCACCAGAAGGTGGTTGATCTGGCAAAATATTCCAGCGCCCCGGTCATTAATGCGCTTTCCGACCTGGAGCATCCATGCCAGGCGCTGACGGACATATTTACAATAAGGGAAAAGAAGGGATTGGCGGGAATGAGAACGGATGAGAAGGGATTGAAGGTAGCTTATATTGGCGATGGGAATAATGTCTGCCATTCACTGATGCTAACGGCGGCAAAAGTCGGCCTGGATCTCTACATTGCGACGCCTAAAGGATTTGAGCCGAATAATGATATTTCTAAAACCGCATTTGAAGATGCAAAGGCGAGCGGGGCGCAGATAACCATCCTAAACGATCCGGTGGTCGCGGTGAAAAATGCCGACGTAATCTATACCGATGTTTGGGCATCGATGGGACAGGAAAAAGAAAAACTTGCGCGCCACAAAAAATTCAGGAATTTTCAGGTAAATTCAGAATTAGTAAAACTGGCAAAACCGGATCATATCTTTATGCATTGCTTGCCGGCGCATCGCGGGGATGAAGTTACCGACGCTGTCATTGATTCATCGAATTCAGTTGTTTTTGATCAGGCGGAAAACCGCCTGCATGTCCAAAAAGCGATCTTGGTAAAACTCCTGGGAGGGAACAATGGCTAAGAAAGTAGTGCTGGCATATTCGGGTGGCCTCGATACGTCGATAATGATCAAGTGGCTCATCGATAATTATAACTGTGAAGTAATAGCTTACGCGGCCGATGTTGGGCAAGAGGAAGAGCTCACGGGATTAAAAGAAAAGGCCCTGAAATCCGGCGCGTCTAAAATATATATTGAAGACCTGACGGAAGAATTCGCGGAAAACTTTATCCTTCCGATGCTAATAGCCGGGGCGATCTACGAAGGAAAGTATCTTCTTGGAACATCGATCGCTCGTCCGATAATTGCAAAACGTCAAGTTGAGATCGCGCTTAAAGAAAATGCCGATGCTGTTGCGCACGGGGCGACCGGTAAAGGCAATGACCAGGTAAGGTTCGAATTGACATTCAAAGCACTTGCTCCGGAACTTAAAATTATTGCTCCCTGGCGGGAGTGGGACCTGAAGGGGAGGGAAGAAGAGATCGATTATGCTAAGAAACATGGGATCTCTGTTCCGGTAACAAAGAACAAACCGTATTCTTCAGACCGCAACCTCTGGCATATTAGTTATGAGGGGGGCGTATTGGAGGATCCTTGGTTTGAACCAAAAGAAGATATGTTCCTTCTGACAAATTCCCCAGAAAGCGCGCCTAATAAACCGGAATACGTTGAGATCGATTTTTATGAAGGTGCGCCGACTAAGCTGAATGGCAAAAAACTAAAAATTGTCGAACTTATAAAAGAATTAAATAAGATCGGCGGAAAACATGGGGTTGGCCGCGTCGACATCGTTGAGAACCGGCTGGTAGGGATAAAATCGCGCGGCGTCTACGAAACGCCCGGCGGTACGATCCTTTATTCTGCCCATCAAGCGCTTGAAGAGCTTACTTTAGATAAGGAAGTTTCCCATTATAAACTGCAGCTTGCCAATAAATATGCCGAATTGGTATATAACGGCCAGTGGTTTACCCCGCTTAAAAAGGCGCTCGATGCCTTCATTAATAAAACTCAAATTAATGTTACCGGGACTGTTCGCTTAAAGCTGTATAAAGGGAATTGTTCGGTGGTTGGAAGAAGATCCCCCAAATCGCTGTATAGAATGGATCTGGCAACTTTTGAAAAAGAAGCGATTTATAACCAAAAGGATGCCGAGGGATTTATTAATCTTTTTGGCCTTCCGATCAAAGTCCAAGCACTGTCTGAAAGGAGATAATTATGGCAAATAAGAAAATGTGGGGCGGAAGGTTCACAGAGGCGACCTCGAAGCTGACGGAAACGTTCACCAGTTCGATCCATTATGATGACCGCTTGTTCAAATACGACATTCGGCAAAATATTGCCTATGCGACTTCTCTTCAGAAAGCAAAAGTTTTCACGGCGCCAGAAACCAAAAAAGTTATCCAGGCGCTGAATGTAATATTGAAAGAATTTGAGCACGGAAAGATCAATTTAAGAAAAGAGCTGGAAGATGTCCATATGAACATCGAAATGCTTTTAGTTGAAAAAGTAGGGGATATCGGGAAAAAATTGCATTCCGGCCGCAGCCGCAATGACCAGGTCGCGACCGACTTCAGGCTCTATGTAAAAGATAAAGCGGAAGAGATAATCGATCTTATAAGCGCTCTTCAGTCGGAGATCGTTGATGTTGCAGAAAAGAACATTAAAATTATTATGCCCGGCTATACGCACCTTCAGCGGGCGCAGCCGATCCTTTTTTCGCATCACTTAATGTCATATTATGAAATGCTTTGCCGCGATAAAAAAAGATTCAACCTGGCAAAAGAAGAAGCCGATGTAATGCCGCTCGGTTCCGGTGCGCTATCGGGAAATGCTTTTGGTATCGATAGAGATGCGCTGGCGGAGGAGCTTGGTTTTTCGGATGTATCGAAAAACTCGATCGATGCGGTATCGGACCGCGATTTTGCGATCGAATTTCTTTCGGCCTGTTCGATCTTAATGGTCCATATCTCCCGCATGTCGGAAGAGCTGATCATCTGGTCGACTTTTGAGTTCAACTTTGTAGAAATGTCCGATAAATTTACGACCGGTTCGTCAATTATGCCGCAAAAGAAGAATCCCGACGTTGCGGAATTATCTCGCGGCAAGTCCGGCAGGGTATTCGGGCATCTCATGTCGCTGCTCGTTATGATGAAAGGCCTCCCTCTAGCTTATAACCGCGATATGCAAGAAGACAAGGAGATGGTATTTGATGCTGCGGATACGCTGACCACAATTTTGACCATTTATGCCGAAATGATCGCGACCCTTAAGATCAATGGAGATAAAATGGCGGCTGCGGCAAAGAAAGGTTTTCTTACGGCAACGGACTTAGCCTATTATCTGGTCAGAAGAAATGTCCCTTTCCGCGAAGCGCATGAGATCGTTGGAAAGATCGTCTCTTATTGCGAACAAAATAATATGCAGCTGGAATATCTATCGCTTAAACAATTAAAAGAGTTTTCCGAGTTTTTTACGTATGATGTTACAAGGGTATTGTCGGCGGAGAGCAGTATTGCCAGCCGCGACATTATCGGTGGGACGGCTTCAAATAGGGTAAAGGAGGCCATTAAGCGTGCTAGAAAAGACCTTTTGCATGATAAAGCCTGATGCAGTTGAGCGAGGCTTAACGGAAAAAATTGAAGCAAAGATCAAGGAAGCCGGATTAAAAACAGTTCAGAGCCGGCTCATCCATTTGACGATCGAAGATGCGCAGAACCTTTATTCCGTCCACAAAGGGAAGAATTTTTACGACGGGCTCATTAAATTTATTATTTCGGGCCCTGTTTTTTTGATGCAGCTTGAAGCCGAGGACGCTATCCATAAGCTTCGCGCCTTAATGGGGGATACGGATCCTAGGAAAGCGGCTCCCGGAACGATCCGCGCGGATTTCAAAGAAGAGAATATTTTTACCGCCGATGGTTCGATAAAAAACATAATTCATGGGTCGGATTCTCTAAAAAACGCTGAATATGAAAGCTCGTTATTCTTTTAATTTAATCCTGCTATCTTTTTTTCTTGTTTTACAAATGTTTGTTCCTGTTCGAGCGCAGGAAACGCCAAGTATTCCGCATAAAGGAAATAACGTCATTATTGGGAAAATGGAAGATGTGATCGACAGCGCCCCGAAGGATAATAAAAAGATCGATCCGGAACAAATTGCTCTGAACGCAATAGAATTTGCAAAAAATAAAGATAATCTTCCATATACTATTTTCTTGTCTCTTAGCGCTTTTATGGGCGTTATTGTTTTTATCATCTCCAGCGCATTTATAGGATTTGTTGCTAGAATGATACAATTCATCCTTCATATTATTGCCGTATTTGGTACAATAATATTATCGCTGCTATGAAACGGAGGGATTAGATGAAAAAAATATTATTTTTTGTGGTTTGTTGTTTGTTTTTTGCCGGATCTATTTACTCCCAAGAAAATTTGCCTGCATATTCTGGCTTTGTAAATGATTTTGCGGGAATTTTGGATTCTCAAAGTTCAGCTAAAATAAACGAGCTTTCAAAACAATTGGAAAGCAAAACTTCCGCCGAAATGGCGATCGCGATCGTAAAAACGACCGCTCCGCTAGTCCCAAAAGAATATGCCGTCAAGCTTTTTAAAAAATGGGGGATCGGAAAAAAGGGGAAGGATAACGGAATATTGATCCTGTTATCTATGGAAGATAGAAGGGTTGAAATCGAGGTCGGCTATGGGCTTGAAGGGGCAATAAATGACGCAAAGGCCGGGAAAATATTAGATGATTATGTTATTCCTTTCTTTAAGAAAGGTGATTTTGCAGGTGGATTATATAACGGCGCTGAAGCGATCGCGGCCGAAGTGGCAAAAGAAGGAAAAACGGATCTAGGGGCCGGTTACCAGGGATACAAGGGAACGGATGCGTCGGGTGGGAATGACAGCATGATAATTAATATCTTAACCTTTGCTGTAATTGCGTTCGTTTTTGTCATGGCGATCGCGCCTCCTTGGGCGGTTGGGATCGTTGGCGGATTGATCGGCGGCTGTGTTGGGATCCTTTCCGGCGGCATGGGGGCAGCACTTTTCGGCGGGATCATTGGATTTGGTGTTTCAACTTTGTTTGCCTGGGTGATGGCTTATTTTGCGAAAAATTATAAGGGTGGAAGCGGCGGGACTTCGAGCGGCGGGGGGATGTTTAGCGGGTGGGGTGGAGGTTCCGGCAGCAGCGGCGGCGGATTTAGTCTTGGCGGAGGCGGGAGCGGCGGCGGTGGAGCAGGTCGGAGCTGGTAAGAATTAAAAGGAGGATAAACGATGAATACTAAAACGGGAATACTGGTCGGAATACTGGCGGTTGTTTTAATGATGGGGTTATGGATGGTGGGCGTATATAACGACCTGGTCGGCAAAGACCAGACAGTAAAACAGAGTTGGGCGCAGGTTGAGAACCAGCTGCAAAGGCGCTATGACCTTATCCCCAATTTGGTTAGCACGGTTAAAGGGTATGCAACGCACGAAAAAGAACTTTTTGAAAATGTAACCAAGGCCCGTTCAGCCTGGTCTGGCGCTGGCAATGCGAACGAAAAGATCGCTGCATCGGGACAGCTTGAAGGCTTTCTTTCTCGCTTGATGGTAGTGGTAGAAAATTATCCGCAGCTTAAAGCGGCGGAGAACTTTAAAGCTCTGCAAGACGAGCTTGCCGGGACGGAAAATCGCGTTGCGGTCGCCAGAATGAGATATAACGACATTGTGACAATATATAATACGAATGCAAAAAGCATCCCGACCGTATTTTTTGTAAATATGTTCGGATTTGACAAGGAAAAGTTGTTCTTCCAGTCGGTCAAAGAAGCTGGCTCGGCTCCTAACGTAAAATTTTAATTAGTTAATGAATATTTTAAAATATTTGGCGGTAGGCATGTTCGTGTTTGCCGCTAATATTTTCCCTTTATTTGCCGACCCTGTTTCAAGCTTCCCCAATTATGACCGCAGTCATTTTGTTTTTGATAAAGCAAATGTAATTGATGATACTTCCCGCGGAAGCCTCGAATCTCTTTGCCGCGAGCTTGAAGCGAAAACATCCACAGAGCTGGTTATTGCTACTGTGGGGACGACGGCGCCGCTGGTCCCGAAAGAATATGTCGTCAAACTTTTTGAGAAATGGAAGGTCGGCAAAAAAGGGAAAGACAACGGAATGCTGATGCTGGTCTCGATCACCGATAGAAGGGTAGAGGTCGAGACTGGGTACGGGATCGAAGGTATTCTTCCCGACGGAAAAGTTGGTAAAATATTGCGTGACAATGTTATCCCCTTTTTTAAGGAAGGAAACTACGGTCTTGGGATACTAAGCGGGGCAAGTCAGTTGGCGGATGAAGTAGCAATATCAAGCGGGGCGAAACTTGCTCCGGTATTTATTCAGCAAAAGACGGATCTTTTTACGGCTTTTTTCGGCTGGGGTCTGGTAATATTTTTCTCCGGCGTAATAATTTATTGGATATATTGCATTGCAACCAATGCTCCGGTTTGGCGCTCGGCAATCCCAGGCGGGATCATCGGTTTCTTTGTTGGAATAATTGATTGGAACATTATTAGTGTTATTTTAAATACGGCTGTTGCTTATCTTATGACATTTGCTGTCTCTTTTGTCGTGCAAAAACTAATGGGGAATGGGAGCGTTGGGACCGGTAGTTCGGGTGGAGGTGATTCTGGGGGTGGCGGTGGAGGCGATAGTGGAGGCGGAGGAGGAGACAGTGGGGGTGGGGGTGCAGGAGCGAGCTGGTAAGCAGGCTTTTTATATTGTATAATTTTTTCGGGTTTATAAAAAATAATTTGAAGGGGGAAATATAAAATGTGGAAATGGTTAGTTGGTATCCTGGCTTTTGTTTTGATCATGGGGATGTGGATGGTCGGAGTATATAATGATCTGGTCAGCAAAGATCAATTGGTTAAACAGAGCTGGGCACAGGTTGAGACGCAGCTGCAGAGAAGGTTCGATCTGATCCCAAATTTGGTCAATACGGTAAAAGGATATGCTGCGCATGAAAAGCAGACCTTTGAAAATATTGCACTAGCGCGTTCAGCCTGGGCTGGGGCAAAATCGACGAATGAAAAGGTTGCTGCAGCAAACCAGATGGAAGGGGCTTTGGGTCGGCTTATGATGGTAGTTGAAAATTACCCACAGCTTAAGGCTGCGGAAAACTTCATGGCGCTTCAGGGTGAGCTTGCAAATACGGAAAATTGGATCGCATCAGCCAGAAGCAAATATAATGAAATTGTCATGATCTATAACGTTAAGGCAAAAAGCATTCCAACGGTTTTTCTTGTGAAAATGTTCGGATTTGATACGGAAAAACTATCGTTTAAAGCGGCAGAAGAAGCAAAAACTGCCCCTAAAGTGGTGTTTTAAATAATATATATGAAAATTAAGTATGAAAATGAATCGATCCTGAATGTTAAGTGCGATCTTCTTGTTGTAAATGAGTTTGAAGGGATAAAGCGTCCTGGGGGAGCAACTGGAGCGGTAAATAAAGCCCTGAACGAAATAATCTCAAAACTGATGGAAGATAAAGAGATCGACGGCAAAGCGGGAAAGACGACCATTATTCATACTTATGGGAAATTGCCGGCAGATAAGGTCCTTGTTGTTGGGCTTGGTAAAAGCACTGAATTTGGATTAGAAGAAGCAAGGAAGGCGGCTTCTAGTGCGATCAAAGCGGCCATGTCTGTTAAAGCAAAAAAGGTTGCTACGATCGTGCATGGTGCCGGAATTGGCGGGCTTGTGCCAAGTGAAGCCGGTCAGGCGCTTATTGAAGGTTCGATCCTTGGGCAATATAAGTTTCATGGGTATAAAACCCCAAGTTCCGAAGAAGACGCTTTTAAGGTTCAGGAATTAATTGTTGTTGACAGAGATAAAGATAAAATAAAAGAGATCGAAAAAGGGGGAAGGGTTGGAGAGGTTATTGCCAGGGCGCAAAACCGGGTAAGGGACGCGGTAAATTCTCCATCTAACAAACGGACCCCAACTACGATCGCTGAACATGCCAGGCAGCTTGCAAAAAAATCGGGATTAAAATGCGAAGTCCTCGATCCGTTAAAGGCAAAAATGGGAGCGATCTGGGCGATCGCTAAAGGATCAAAAGAGCCGCCAAAGGTAGTGATCCTGAAATACAATGGCGCCGGCGCAAATGCAGAAACGATCGCGATCATTGGAAAAGGGATAACTTTTGATTCCGGCGGCATAAACATTAAACCGTCCAAAAATCTTTGGGAAATGAAAACAGATATGGCTGGGGCGGCCGCTGTAATTGAAACGATGGGGATCCTTAAAGAGTTAAAGATAAAAAAGAACGTCTTGGCGGTCATTCCGAATTGTGAAAATATGCCAGGCGGAGCATCGGTTAAGCCCGGGGACGTAATAACTTCGTTGTCGGGAAAAACAATTGAAGTGATCAATACCGACGCTGAGGGTCGCGTGATCTTGTCTGATGCGATAACTTATGCCAAAAAAGCCGGGGTAAAAGAGATAATCGACATAGCAACGCTTACCGGAGGCTGCGTCATAGCCTTGGGAGATACGGCTTCCGGGATATTTACTAACAATAAGGATATGCTTAAAAGATTCATGGTTGCGGCGATGAAAACAGGGGAAAAATACTGGGAGCTTCCGATCTATGATGAATTTAAGGACCTGATGAAGAGCGATATTGCCGATATTAAAAATTCTTCCGAAACAGGAAAGGCTTCCGCATCAACGGGCGCAGTCTTCTTGCAGGAATTTGTCGGCGATACCCCCTGGATCCATATTGATATCGCGGGAACCGCCTTTCTTTCAAAAGGGACCGGATGTCTTGGGGATGGAGCAACGGGTGTGACGCTTAGGACATTAATTCAGTATTTGATGAATTAATGATAAATGTCAAAATTCAAATAGCAAATAAATCTATAAAATGACAAATCGGAGAAATATTCTCTTTGATTTGGTTTTTTTTCGATTTATTTGGATTTTTATATTTGGTATTTGGATTTTTCACTCCCAGTTATTTGCTTCCTCAATAGAATCCGACCCTCCCGTCTTAAAAGAAGCTTACCGGATAAAGATCTGGAACACCGAAAATGGGACGATCGAAGTAAGTCGCGATAAAGGCTGGAGTTGGGAGCCGGTCGGGAAAGTACATTATCCGGCTGAAAAAGTTAACAAATACGGCTATGCCGCCTCTCGCTGGATAGAAGCGGGGAGGGTTGCAGCCACTGCTGTTAATGCCATCCATATAAAAGTATCTCAAGAGGCTTCTAATAGTGGCGGGACGATCTTTAGCCTTTTACCAAAGGAATTTTTGGAGCCGATCACCGGCTATCGTTCTTATTTAAGCAAGTCATCTTCACTTTACACGAGTATTCCTGGAGGGGCTTCGATCTTTGGCGGAGGATATTCTCCTTTTGTCGGAAATTATGTCCTTTTTTCAAGAGGAACCCCCGATGTGTACCAGCTTCCAGGCTGGTATGTCCCGCAAATTGGAGATAAGCTCTATATTATTGTTTCTCAGCCGGTCAATCTTCCAAAAGAGATCGAATTTGAAAATATTAAAGATGGGAACGTAATATTGCGCTATTATAATGGTGAAGATGAGATCATTGGAAAAGTACTTAAGCCGGTCGTTGGTATTGGCCGGTTTGAAGGCTCGCGTTATGCATCAATTGGGAGGATCAGGGCAAATCATTCAGGGGTAATTGATATAACCACGTCTCTTTTTGGGTCGATCGGCGGGTTTCAGATCGTTCCTTCAAAGCATGCCCAGGAGATGGGCTATCCAATGACCGGTGCCGCTTACATGGTTATTGGTCCGACGGATGAAGCAAGCTCACTGGAAGGGAACATGCCATTCTTTAAATATTTTATTCATCCTTCATATGGAACGGCGGATTTAACAAGTGAAAAATGGGAAGAGCGTCTGCTAGACCGCTTTTTAGTCGAAGCAAAAATTGGATCAAGCCAAGCTTGGGCGCCTATGCCTCCGGCCGAAGTAAACAAATATTTTCTTGAAGGAAAGCTTCCCAAAAAAGCAGAAACGCTCCTCAAAGACGTCAAAGCGATTAAGATCATCTTTCCTGTTAAGTAACTCCACTCTATCTTGAGCGATATGGTCGACTAGATAATTCTCCACTGAACTTACCGCATGAAATTATCGATAATATACTAGAGTAAAGACAAAGGAGCGATATATGAGCGGAATTACTGCCAGTTTAGTTTATAGAAAAGGAACAAGCTATAGAAGTGTAAAAATAACTTTGCCGAAGACCGCAAGCAATGTTGAGCTGAGAAAAGCGATCCAGCAACATGGAAAATCTAAAGAAACGTTTATTGCTTTTGTAGGCCATCCTGAAACCTCTCCAGAATTATTAAAGAGTGAACGAGCAATTTATATGCGAAGGGCTTCGGATTGGGCGGTTGCAGGAACTTGGAGCGAGGAACTCTCTGCAACTAAAAGTATTCCTAAGGATCAATCAAGCGGAGACAGCTGGTTGGTTTTTAGATCGGAAAGCAGACAAATAAGGGTTGTCAGGGTTGATTTAAAAACAAAAAAGCCGATCACATCAGAAGTTGATATTGCCGGTGCAATTAGATCTCTTTTTCCGGAAGAAGAATTTACTGAATCGGCTCCGATAGATAAAAGCGGACCAAATATAATGGCCTTTGTTAGAGACCATATCCTGCCAGGCGAACAAATGGTTTCAGTGATAGGGCATTATCAAGAAGAATTAACCCCTGAAGTCGCGCAGTCAATTCTTCGCCAAAGAAGTTTTGAGGATGTTCTTATGGCTGGTGATGCAATAGAACCAAAAGTAACATTAAGATTAGTTGGTGGCGAAGAATAAAGGTTCTATTTCAGCTTTTCCTTTAGCAGTTTATTCGCCATTGCAGGATTAACTCTTCCTTTTGAAAGCTTCATTACTTGTCCAACAAGGAAGGTGAGGGTGGCTTCTTTGCCGGCTTTGAATTCTTCCACCGGTTTAGGATTGTTCTTAATTACTTCATCGAGGAGTTTTTCGATCTCCCCCTGATCACTGATCTGGGTCATTCCGGAAGCGGCGACAACTTCTTTTACCTGCTTCCCGCTCTTCATAACTTCAAGCAGTGTATTCTTTGCCAGTTTGTTGCTTAGCGTCCCTTCATCGATCAGTGTTAGGAGTTCGGAGAGCTGAGTGGGGAGTAGGGAGATATCGCTGATCTTCTTTTTATTTTCATTCAAATAGGCGGTAACTTCGCCCATTAGCCAGTTGGACACGATGGTTGCCTTCGGATAAAGTTTGACCGTCTCTTCAAAAAAGTTCGCCATAAATTTATCGAGGATCAATAATTCGGCGGAGCCGGCAGGTAATTGATATTCTTTAATAAAACGGTCTTTTCTCTGCCAGGGGAGTTCTCCGATCAATTCCCTTATTTCCTCGATCCATTCTTTTTGCGGCTCGATCGGGACAAGGTCGGGCTCAGGAAAATATCTGTAGTCATGCGCGAATTCTTTGCTTCGCATCCCATAGGTCGTATTGTTGTTCTCGTCAAAGAACCTGGTTTCTTGGACGATCGTTCCGCCTTCTTCGATGACCTCATTGTGCCGTTTCTCTTCTGCGATCAAGGCTTTTTCGATCGCTTTAAAGGAATTCATGTTCTTTACTTCGGTTTTTGTGCCGAACTTTTCCTGTCCATACGGTCGGATCGAGATATTGGCATCGCAGCGAAGGGAGCCCTCTTCCATCTTTGCGTCGCAGACCTCCAGATATTGCAGAAGATTGGCAAGCGCCTGAACGTAAGCGGCGGCCTCTTTTGCGCTTCGAATATCGGGCTCGCTGACGATTTCCATCAGTGGTACGCCGGTCCGGTTGTAATCTACCAGGGATTCTTCCGCTCCCATGATCCTTCCCGCCCCAACATGGATCAATTTTCCCGCGTCTTCTTCCAGATGGATCCTAGTGATGCCGATCTTTTTTACCTTTCCTTCGACCTCGATGTCGATATGTCCTCCGGTCGCAAGCGGCAGGTCGTATTGCGAGACCTGATAATTTTTTGGGAGGTCAGGATAGAAATAATGTTTTCTGGCAAAGATGTTTTTTTCTTCTATCTTGCATCCGAGGGCGATGGCTGTTTTCATGGCGAGCTCAACCACTTTTTTATTGAGCACCGGCAGTACGCCGGGTTGTCCGGTGCATACGGGGCAGATATTTGAATTTGGTTCTGATCCAAACTTGGTCGAACAGCTGCAGAATATTTTGCTTTCGGTGGCGAGCTGGGCGTGGATCTCCAGCCCGATGACAGTTTCGTGCTTCATTTTTTTGTCGCCTCGGTCGATGGCAAGAGGTTGAAATCGATCAGGTCGCGCAATTCTTCACTAGAGAGGGTTTGAAGTTCCATCCAAGCCTGTTTTCCAGGGATATAAATATCGGCGGTGTAGACTCCTTTGGTTTTTTTAACAAGCAGGAGTTTTCCTTTGGAAAATTCCCAGACATAGAGATATTCGAATGCCTCGGCCCCTTTCATTTTTTTAAGCAAGCGGGCTTTTTCTGCAGCTTTGATCCTTGCCAGAAGGTCTTTTTGGAGCTTATCCTGCGCGAGTTTTCGAAGGAGTTCTCTTCTTCTTTTTTCTTTGGCGGAAAGCCCTCTTGGCCTAGCAGGTGCCATACTTGGCTTTTCGATCTTTTCCTTGGGGACATAAACCTTGAAATGCTTTACCGAAGATTTGCGAAGGACAAGAAATTTCTTAATTACCCGAAACTCCCCATAGTTGATAATTAGTGTCAGGTATTTTTCGCCGGACCTTAGGTTTACGGTACTGCTGAAATTATTATTCGCACCCATTTTGACCCGTTTATTATTAATGGTGATCGATTTTGCGCCCGGAGCAGCCTGTCCGTAGATCTCTCCTGAAATTGGCGGAAAGCTTTCCGCGGCATTTAATATACCTGCCGTGAAAACAAATATTAATAACGATAAAATTAATTTAATTGATCTTTTTTTTGCCATTTTAAATTCTGCTCAAAAGTATACGCTACTCTGAAAATTATTTCTTCCGCAAAAGCTTTTCCGATGATCTGCAGCCCGATAGGGAGCCCGTTTTTATCGCCGCATGGAAGAGAAATTGCCGGAAGTCCGGCAAGATTGACCGGGATCGTCGCGATATCGGAGAGATACATCGAAAGCGGGTCGGACGATTTTTCCCCAAGATTAAAAGCGACGGTCGGAGAAGTAGGGGAGGCAAGGACATCGCATTTAGCAAAGGCTTTTTCAAAATCCTGCGTAATAAGGGTCCTTAGTTTTAAAGCTTTCAAATAATACGCATCGTAATATCCGGCCGAGAGGGCATATGTGCCGAGCATGATCCTTCTTTTGACCTCCGGTCCGAAACCCTCGGCGCGCGTCTTGCTATACATGGAAATAAGGTCTTTTGCTTCTTTGTTCCGATGCCCGAATTTTACCCCGTCATATCTTCCAAGGTTGGAGCTGGCTTCGGCCGGAGCAATTAAGTAATAAGTTGAAACCGCGTATTCAAAAGAGGGGAGGCTGACTTCAACGATCTCCGCTCCTAAGTTGGATAATAATTTTAAAGCCGCCTTGACCGAGTCTTTTATTTCCGGGTTGATCCCTTCGCCCATTAATTCCTTAATGACCCCGATGCGAACTTTTTTTACATCGTTAACTAATGCCTTGCGATAATCCGGAACGGGTAAATTCACGGAAGTAGAGTCTTTTGGATCATAACCGGCAAGGACATTCATGCAGATCGCGGAATCGGCAACATTTTTAGTCAGAGGTCCGATCTGGTCCAGCGAGGATGCAAACGCGACCAGACCAAAACGGGAAACCCTTCCATATGTTGGTTTTAATCCGACGACGCCGCAAAATGATGCCGGTTGGCGGATAGATCCGCCGGTATCGGATCCGGTCGCAAGGATCGCTTCGCCTGCAGAGACTGCGGCGGCAGATCCGCCGGACGATCCGCCCGGAACGGTCTTTATATCGCATGGGTTCTTTGTTTTATGGAAAGCAGAATTTTCGGTCGATGAGCCCATGGCGAATTCATCCATATTGGTTTTGCCAAGAATGACCGCGCCGGCCTCTTTTAATTTTGTAACGATCGTTGCGTCATAGGGTGGGATGTAGTTTGATAATATTTTTGACGAACAGGTGGTCAGGATCCCCTTGGTGCACATATTATCTTTGACTGCGAGCGGAATTCCGGTCAAAAGGGTAACATCTTTATTGTTTTTGATCCTCTCGTCGGCTGCTTTGGCCTGTTTTAGGGCTTCTTCTTTGGTAAGCGTAACATAAGCCCTGACTTTATCTTCGACTTTTTCGATCCGAGCATAGAGGGAAGTCGTAAGTTCAACCGAACTTATCTCTTTGTTGATCAATTTATTATGCAATTCTTGTGCGGTTTGTTTGAACACGATTACTCCATTATTTTTGGCACTTTAAACATATGCTTCTCGGTTTCCGGGCCGTTGGCGAGAATATCGTCAACATTGTTGCAGGGAATGGCTTTATCCTCGCGAAAAACATTTTTCATCGGGATGGCGTGGGAGGTGGGGAGGATGTTTGTCGTGTCGATCTTATTTAAATTATTAGCGTATTCTAGGATCGCAGAAAGCTGTTTTGCATAGAGCTCTTTTTCTTCATCGGAGAGTGCTAAACGCGCGAGTTTAGCGATGTGGTCGACGTTAATTTCCATAAAAGTATTATATCGTTATAACTTTAGGCTGGCAACAGGGGAGAGGGAGAGGTCGGAAAATTCCTTAGCTTTAAATTTATGGAATGCGACGGCTCCGATCATGGCCGCATTATCGGTGCAGTAGATAAATTCAGGGATATGAACTTCGATCTTTTCTTTTTCTCCTCTTTTAGTAAGCTGTTCCCTTAGTGCCGTATTGGCGGAAACGCCGCCGGCCAGGGCGATCGATCCGCAATTATGATCTTTTGCTGCGCGAAAAGTTTTCTCAACCAACACATCAACGACCGCCTGCTGGAAGGAGGCCACTAAGTCTGGAATGTGTATGGCGTTGGTCGGTGGCGCCTTGCCTGCCGGCAGGCAGGTCGGGCGAATCGTAATGAGTGCCGCGTGACGGTTTACATAATTAACGACCGCGGTTTTTATGCCGCTGAAAGAGAAATCATACCCGAATTCTTTCTCCATCATTGGCCGCTTAAATGGAATAGCCTCTGGATCTCCAACTTTTGCCAATTTGTCGATAACGGGCCCTCCGGGGTAGCCCAGGTTTAAGAAGCGAGCGATCTTGTCATACGCTTCTCCCGCCGCGTCATCCCGCGTTTGGCCAATAGTTTTGTATTTTCCGTGATCTTCGACCAAAACAAGAGAAGTGTGACCTCCAGAAACGATGAGGCAAATGAAGGGAAAAATAGGATTAGTAGGGAGTGGAAGGGATGTGGATGGATTAGCAGGGATTTTTTTTGTTTTTATCCCTTCTAATCCTTTCTGGTCCTTTCTCATCCCTTCTAATCCTTGAATAAAATTCGCATATATATGCCCCTCGAGGTGATTGACCCCTATAAGAGGGATGTCCATCGAATATGAAATAGCTTTCGCTGCCGATACTCCTACAATAAGCGAGCCGATCAATCCTGGTCCATAGGTTACTGCGACGGCATCGAGCTCTTTATAATCAACTTTTGCTTTTTGAAGGGCTTCTTCAATGACAGGGCTGATGACTTCGACGTGCTTGCGGGAAGCGATCTCGGGTACAATTCCGCCATATTTTTTATGGAATTCGATCTGGGAAGAGATGACATTTGATAATACCGCACAGTTATCCCCGATAACCGCCGCGGAGGTCTCGTCGCAAGAGGATTCGATTGCAAGGATGTTCATATCTAATTATATCATTATGTTCTTAACCTCTTACCTCAAACCAGAACAAAGAAATGTGTTTTCCTTATTGAAATTATGGATAAAAAATTCCGATATATATACAGAAACCCGAGTTGAAGATAAGTTTGGGCCTGATTGCATCAACATTTAAGATTCCTATTATGGAGAAAGTTAGCTGATGGAAAGAGCGGATCAAATTTCAAAATTACGCAGTAATCTTTTTAGATCGGTCAGAACCAGATCTTTTGCCGAGTTAGGGAGCCGCCAGTTGAAGCTGAAGACCGGTGAAAAGAGGTACGCGGAAATCGATCCTTCACTGATATTGAATATGCCACAAGCAAAATTAACTGACTTTGGCATCACTTTGACCCCACCATCAATAAAATATGAATTAAAATTTAGAGGCATAGGGGGATTTTATGTTTCGGTAGGAATTTATGAAGGGAAGGAAGCTCTTTGTAATGCTATTGCCGAATGCGAATTAATGGATGAAAGGTATCGGATCGAACCAAATACCGAAGGCGAAGGACTAACACTTTATCAAATAAGAAGATGGGATAGAGAAGAAAGGAAAGACCTTGTCGCGGAAAATCGGGATGGGAGTGCTTTTGCTCAAATAATTGCAGACAGAGCCTTGGAGGATGGAAGATATGTTGTTGTGCGACAAGAAAAGAGAGAAATAGATACCGCCAAATTGGCAGCGGCTTTAGCCGTTGAAGTGCCTTCAGAACTTTATTTGAGAAGTGATTGCCGTTCACCGGAAGAGGCTTTTTGCGCAATTGTAGGAAGGCTTACCGATGACAAAGGAGCCTTCGAAGCGGTCAATAAGACAACTGATGAAGAAGCTCCAAAGAGAATTGAGATAAGGCCAACTGATCCCCTTGAAGAAGGCGAGGATAGCTCTGTTTATATAGATGCTGGGTTGGTTTTCAAGAAATATGTTAAAGGCTTACCATTAGAACAATTATTAAGTTATCAATATGTGACCGCTCGTGCAAGAGGCTTATTAATGCGTGAACGGATTTCAGATTCAATTAGGATCGATGGGGATTTGTTTGATGTTATTTTTGATGTGGAGCCAATATTACAATGTGGGGTAGGTGATGGCCTTGCCTTTTCCCCCAGTATATCGGTAATGCGCTATGTTCCGGGGCCTAATTTGGGCGGACTTTCCCTGTTCTCGGAAAAACATTTAAAGAGGTTTATTGATGAAGTTCCAAATGAAGAGGAAAGAATGTTTTTAAGGAATTTATCGGTTAAGTTGGACTCAAGATGCAGGCATACTGAGAAAGGGGAATTAAGGTTGGAAATCGATAGGATACTAGAAAAGATTACTGCGATCCTCAATTCAAGATTGGAAATGAGAGGGATAGAAATTGTTCCTGCGAACGTAAAAATATCCGTATCTTTGGATGAAAAACGGATCACGTTAATAATAACCGATCTGTGTGGAAATATTACAAAGCTAAAATCGCGGGACTTAAGTCTTTTATAAAAGGTTCACGCCCAGGAAAAATAATTCTATTTTAATTTGCTTCAGCGGTTGAATAGCCGAGAATATTCTTAGCTGCTCTGCTGACATTATTTAGTACATTTGATTCGCTAGCCATATCATTCTCATCAATGACTGAAGCTGAAACGACGACGGTCACGTCCTGCACCGGGTCGGTAAAGGCATCGGTTAAATACCCGCCATGTGCGCCATTGTGCCCAAAGCCCAGGCCTGAGTTCCTAAAAATGCCTAGGCCGTAAGCGGTGCTAGTTGCCTCGGAGGTCATTAAATAAACGGTATCTGCAGTTAAACCCGCTTCACCTCTTACCAGCTTTCGGATCCAATTTGCCAGGTCAGATGGCGTTGTAAGGACATTTCCTTCTGAAACATTCCCGGACATATTGTCTTTAGTGTCTTCCGTTAATGTTTGATTTTCATATTTGTAGCCAGTTTCATAAGGAGTAGGCGGGTAGACGCTCGTTCCTAGATACGGGAACGTAGTTTGAGTTAAATTATTTGGTACAACAAAATTATCATTTAAAAATTGATCATATCTTTGGCCCGAGACCCTCTCAATTATTTTACCGAGGATGTTATAGCCGGTATTGCTGTAATGATAGGATGTGTCGGGCGCAAAATAACTTAATTCGCAAGTGGCGACAACGCCGACTAATTCATCAAAAGTAAATTGATGTTCTGGAGAAGAAGCTTCAACATATAAAAGATAATTTTGGCCGGCATAGGGGACCGCTTCGGCGGAAGGTATATATTCGTTGGTTACATCAAAGACGCCCGCGCGGTGCTTAAGCAGTAATTTTATCGTGATCTGGTTTTTATTTGGAATATTGTAATCATTTGTATTTGGAACATATGGCTCGCTGGAACCGGGGATATTTGCGGTGATCAGGTCATTGATGTTCAATTTTCCCTGCTGATGCAGGAGCATTATTGCCGCGGAGGTGAAGGTTTTCGTAGTGCTGGCGGCCCTGAAATGGGAATCTTTAGAACCGTTTGGCATATTGGTTGAAGCGTAGAAATTGCCTTGCGGCGTGATCATATAGAGCGCTAATCCTCCGCCAAAATTTGCCTTTCCGGCTCCAAAAGCCTGCCATTTTGACGAAAGCATATCATTGAGGCTGGCCTGATATTGGTCATTTTGGGAAGTTACCGACCCGCAGCCGACCAGTATGCAGATAATTAGAACAGAAAAAAGAGAAATGCAGACCTTTTTTCTTAAATCGAATTTAATGTGTCACTTTATCCGGAATGAAAATAAATGGCAGTGTTCTATTCTTGATCTTAAGTGAAAGGGTCAAAGGGTATTCAAGCTTAAAATCGGCTATGAAACAAATCACTCCTTCGCGTGTTTCTTTTGAATATATTTTTCTGAAAGAAAAGTATTTGCTAATACCCAAGGTCATTAGGTCGATTACCTTTTCTTTGGTCGGCATATTGGCGACTTTAAGGGCGTTTGACATGGTCGCTTCAATAACTTGGTCCTGTATGGCTCCTTTTGAAACCCCGGCATATTTTGCCCTGATCGCCAGCATATCGTCTCGCGAAAGCATTTTAATCGGCTTATGGTCCCGGCCGTCGGCCAAAGAAATTGAATAGTGTTCCGGTTCCAGATCTTCCCCCGTTTTGTTTTTTACCGATATCAAAAGAGAAATGATGTTGTTGTATTCATAAATAGTAGCATCAACCTCAAAACTAGGATCATCATGGAGTGAAAAATAATTAATATCTTTAATGAAAGATTCGATAGGCTTGGGTTCAATGTTTTGCGGTTTATATTCTGTTACTTCCAGCGAAACCTGGGCGCAGCCATAGAGAGCGAGTGCGATAAGGGACAAAATTAATAATTGTTTTTTCATATGCTCCTTATTGAAGTTGCCCGCTAACGTCGATGATCGAGTTTGTTTTATCATCGATCGCTATTGATCTTTTAGGCGCGCCTGGCGTTAGGTCGAACTTGTTAAGGTCCACTGATTTCCATGCGGTATTCTCATAAGTTTTGTAATATAAGACTTTGTTCGTTAGGTCTTTGGCAATTGCCCATTGGGCGATGCCATATATTTCCATAAATGGAACGGGAGTGCTTTCTTTTATTACTCCTTTAGGAATATCGACGATGTTTAGGATGTGTTCCACCAAATTAAAAGCTTCAGCTGCGTTTTTTGGGGGCAAAGCGGCATCGATTGCGAGCGCCATGCGCACAAAGCGGGAAGGAGGGGTCCAGTCGCCCGGCATGCCAAGCATTCCGTTCCCGACCCCGGTCGGTTCAATTTTGACCCCGTTTATCATTTTAGGATTTTTATCATGCGAATCCAGGTTGATATAGTTTCGCAAGTTGTTCATCTGCCAATCAAAACTAGGGCGGTTGGTCATGACCCCCAGAGGATTGTCATATACAAAAGTTTTTCCTCCGATAAATTCGATCACTATGTTTTTGCCCGTAGCGTCATGAACGGCAACGTGCATTCCCATGCTTTTGATCTTATCCATTTCGGAAGCGGCAATATTTGTTTTCTTAAGCGCCTCTTTTACTTCGTCAACTGAAGCAAAATTTCCCATTGTCCACGCACAAAATTTATCCAGTGGAACAAAATTTCCTGGGGTCGCTGGCTGATATTCTGCTCCGGTGAACATTAGCCCATCGAAGGCAAGGCCCTTTTCATTTAATCCTTCAACATAGGTATCGGCCAAATTAAATGCATTGATGCCAAAGTAGCCGTATTTTGATGTCCAGCTTTCTCCCTTTGTCCCTTTTTTGTTAACGACATTGAATTGCTGGCCTCTGGGAGCGACAACGACTTCTGATTTTAGATCGATCGGAAATTCCATGGAGCGTCCGACAACTACGCTTTTGTCTTTTGCTTTAATTACAAAATCGCTGCAGGCATAAACAAGCGTCGAGGCAAAGAAGGCCATTAAAACCAATACAGATAACTTTCTCATCCGGTATGCTCCTTTTATTTGTTTTTTTCGGGCAGGAGAAGGGTTACAACCGCTCTTCCTCCCCAAGGGGAAGTGTTCGTTGAGGATTGAAGATTGTATATTCCCGACAGGCTGAAGCTAAAATAATGGCCGAGCATTGGAACGATCTGGCTGGCGCCGAAAATAAGAGGGATCGTTGCTTGTCCGTTCATCCAGTCGTAGTTGGTTTCTGAAGAAAAGTTTATTGATGTCCCGACATTGTTTGAATGCGAAATGAACGGCTGTAAATATGAAAGACTGATATTGCTGCGGCTATTATTGCCGGCGATCGACCAGAGATGCGTTGCCAGCATCCCGATCGTCAAATGTCCTTCTTGTTTTAGGATGCACGCGCTTGGGCCGATCCCCCATTTTTCAGTGCCTAAGGACGCCTCTGCGGCGGTTGGAAGAAGGAAGACAGGCCCCAGTCCCCACAGCATGTCGCCCTCCCTGACCGTTTTGGGAGTAAAAAACATCTCAATTTGGGTGTCGCTTATCGCGTTTTGGCGGGTTGCTCCGATCACGTTTTGCTGGTTGATATAAGAAAAGATCGGCCGAGTGATCAAGTTCCAATCCTTGTTGAAAGTTGCGGGAACGACCGGTTGGACCCTTAATGTGTAACGATTTCCGTCTTTTGCCGGGCCTAGCCCCGACTCAAAATTGTTTTGGAAGGGGATGCTGATGAGCGATGCGACCGGGTTCTGCAGCTGTTTGGCCAAATGTTCGGAGTTGGTTTCTCCCGCAACCTCGGCAATGATCGGACCGGCCATAAATATAGGCAGGAAAAGCATTGCTGCAAGCACCCTCGATAAATCCATTATTTTCTCCTTGAATACCGATAGTTTATATCTTATAATCGGCTTGTGTCAATCGAGTTTTTTTGATCCATTAGGAGAATAAATGAAAAAAATAATTGTTTTGATATTGGTAGTGTTGGTTGCAGCCTTGGCTGTCTTTTTGTTTGCCAGGCAGGATAAAAAAGGCCGACCCGAAGTGGTGGTCGTTGGTGGAGGGATCGCCGGATTGACCGCTTCGCTAGATCTTGTTAAACATGGGGTTCAGGTTGTCCTTCTGGAGAAGGAATCGCGGGTTGGCGGGAGAATGGAATCGGTTAACTTTGATGGTGTTAGCTGTAACCTTGGCACAGTGTGGGTCAATGCCAACTTTAGCTCTTTGGCTGATCCATACATTAAACGCCATCCTCAGCAGGAGTTGAAGGTAGATACTTTTGTTTTGGACGGCAAGGTAATAAAACTTAACAGTAAGGATCTGCTGGCCAACCTGCCGTTTTCCGAAGAGGCAAAAAAAGATCTGGTTGCTTCCATAAAGAAAATGAACCAGGATGCGGCGGACCTCTATCCGGGAATAGATATAAATAAACAACCGAATTGGGACTTTGTTTACGATCTAAATCCGAATACCGCGTTATGGAAAAAACTCGAAAAGCAGTCGATTAGAGAATATCTTTCGCAATTCCATCCGGAGGTAGCCAAAATATGGGGGACCAGGGTAAGCGCCGGTTTTGGCGGAAATATTGATAATATTTCCGCTCTTTTTTTGGTCGGCTGGTATAGAGGAAATATATTTTTCCCTGTTTATGTTGTCAAAGGGGGGAATGATCTTCTGGTCGAAGAAATGAGCAAGGATTTTCAAAAAGCCGGGGGTAAACTGATCTTAAACGCAGAAGTAACTGAGGTGTCTCAGAGCGGTAAAACCGTAGAAGTTCTCTGCCGCAACGGCCAGAAGTATTCGTCAAATTACGTGATCGTTACGACGCCTGCAAACGTAGCTAAGAATATTATTAAAGGATTAAGCCCTAAGAAATTGCAGGCTTTGGCGGCGGTAAAATACGTACCGCTGACAGGGATCGCCCTGCAATTAAAGAACATGCCGAGCGAGGCGGATTTTACCGGCGTTATGTTCTTTAATTGCGGCAACTCGGCCGCTTTTATGAATGAATCAGGTCCGGTTAACGGCTATCCTAAAGTTGGTTCCGTCATTGCCGCGGCCATTACCAACCCGAAGAATACAAATCTTTCTGAACAGGAAACGCTTGATAAGCTCTATGAAGATATCAAGATTATCAACCCAAAATTTGATCCCAAAAAAGATGTCCTGGGATACAAGATCAAGCAATGGCCGATCGGTGAAGTGCATGTCAGCCCGGGATTTTTATCGAAATATTTGGAAACATTGAAAGAGCCTTTGGGCAATATCTATTTTGGTGGAGAGTATGCCAGCTGTTTTCCTACCTGGGGCGGGGCGGTCTGGGCCGGATCGAAAGCGGCCAATGATATTTTGAAGGCTATGGGATATTCGCATTTGAAATGACGTTTCTACATTGTTTCTCTTGCTGTCCATAAAGTCCAGAATGGGAAGTTTACTTGCGGTAAGTAGATAGAAAAGAATGAGGCCTGGCTAAATTTGTAAGTCAATGAAAAGGACAGTTAAATATATATGTGCAGCGATTATCGTTTTGGTGATATTGCTTTTCGTCTTATGGGGAAGCCTTAATTATTATTTTATTCCCAAGGTTATTCTTCCCGAAGTTGTAAAACGACTTGAACAAGCCAGCCAAAATGGCCCCCTTTCCGTTAAGATCCAGCGGATCGAATATTATCCCCATCAGGGTTTTGTAATAAAAGACATTGTGTTTTTGGTTAATTTCCGCGGACAAAAAATGAAAATTGTTTCTGCCGGGGCCGTTGACCTGGATCTTAACTGGTTGTCGTTGTTCTCCAAAAGTATTGAGATAACAAAATTTAACATTAAACATGCGGAATTATCCGTCATCCATTCAAAAAACGGGAAATGGAATTTTGAAAGTCTGAAGGAGATCGATTGGTTGAAGCTCCTCCGTTCGGGCGATTTTACGGTCAAGATCCATGAGATCGGAATTTCAGACAGTGTTTTGTATTTTTCGGATCGCTCCAACAAAAACGATCGACTGGATCGAAAATACCAGGACGTGCGACTGACATTGTCGCAAGTGCAAAACGGACGATATCGACTGGTTCTATCCTGTATCTCCGGATCAAAAGGGGAAGAAAAATTCGATCTAACGCTTGATTATGTGAAGCAGCCCAAGGATTGTTCTGGAAGAATAAAGCTTCAGACGATATATCTGGGCCAATATTGGAAGCATTATTTATCTGCCTGGTTGAAACCCTGGAGCATGAAAGCAAAATACTTAAGCGTAGAGATCAAATTTGATTATAAGGAAAAAAAACTTTTATATTCCGGAAAGATGGAAGCAAATGGAGCCGCGATCGTTTTTGGAAAAAAGGTAGTTGCTAAGAAAGCAGAATTAGGTGCGCGGCTTGATGCTGCAGGATTAACGATCGATAGGTTGAAAGGGGATCTGTTCGGGAAACAAGTTGATCTTAAAGGGAAGCTAAAGTTTACCCGGCCAAGCAGCTTGTTATTACAGGGGAACGTAGCCAATTTTATTATTGAATGTTTAGTGGAAAGAACATTTTCTCTCCAAGCCGCCGGCCAGCTGCATGCAACGGCCGAAGCATCAAGCCTGGAGGTGGGGATAAAACTTTCCGACATTAAACGCCAAAAAGGATCGTTGTCAATATCCGGCAAGCTGGGGATCAAGGATATTTTTGCTTTCTTTGGAAAGGAAAGTAAAATAAGTTTGCCTATCATATCTGCCGAAGTTCTTCCGCAAGAGATCTCCGGACATATTGAGGTGGCCGGCTCACTAAATGGCGAGGTAAAAAAGAAAGCAGCCTGGAATGGGAATCTTAGTCTGGGATTTCGCGATCTTTCTATAAAAAATATTCCGCGCAGTGATTTTAACCTTGACTTAAATCTTCAAGCAGGTATTTTCAGCGCCATTATTCCCAATCTCGAACTATACAATGGGAGCGTCAGCGGAGAACTGAAAATGGATATTGAGAAGTGGGGGGTAGGCGTTAAGCTTCGCGGGTTGGATATGTCTCTTTTTGGAAAGACTGACCCGAGGCTTAAAGGAATGAAAGGGACCCTGGACGTAAATTTTGCCGGGATGGCTTCCTGGAAAGACATAAGATCAATTGTCGGCGGGGGTTATTGTAAAATAGCCGATGCAAGCTTGCGCTCGGCGGTTATTGTTAAGGTTATCGAAGAGGGGATCAACACTTTAAACAAAGGCTTTAAAATGCCTGATTTTAAAAGTTTGGAAGGGACTTTTTCTCTTGGCGGACGGCAAATCACTTTGGATGATGCCTATGCCAAGGCCCCGAATATGGACTTGAGGATCATGGGCGTAGGGGCCTTTTCCGGCCAGACAGATTTTAACGTTGGTATAAAGTTTTCGCGGTTTGGCTTTGTCAAAACTGTCCGTCAGGTAATGTTCCCTTTTACAATTGGTTTTGATATGCTGGTCAACGCCATCCATCTGAAAGTAAGCGGCAATTGGCCGGATCTGAAGCAATCGACCGAAATTAACACCATAAAATGGATGGATGTATTTTTTAATCCGAAAGTAAAATTTGAGCCGGATAAATATTCACTTGAAAAGATCTGGCGTTAAGGAGGGAAGAATAATATGAAGCCGATTATTCAATTGTTGGTCAGCCTGTTCATGTTTACATTTATTTTGACGAGTCTGTTCGGGGCGGGGCTCGGTTTAACGATCCGAGAAATTGCTGAGCCGCTGAAAAAGATGAAATTTGTTTTCCTGGCGCTGATCGCAAACTTTATACTGATCCCGGCGGCGGCTTATTTATTGTCGGTATTGCTAAAGGCCGATCCCAGCATGCAGGCCGGCTTGGTAATTCTTGCCTGCTGCGGGGGTGCGCCTTTTTTACCCAAGCTTGTCGGTCTGGGAAAAGGGAACATCGCCAGTTCTATCGGACTAATGGTCTTGCTGATGGTGTCTACCGTAATTTTTTCTCCCATCCTTCTTCCTTATGCTATTCCTGGTCTTTCGATCGATCCCTGGGCGATCGCCCGGCCGCAGATCCTTCTAATGCTCCTGCCTCTGGCCATAGGGCTGGCATTAAATGCCTGGAGGCCCTCTCTTGCCGGGAGGCTCAAGAAAATATTCGATAGAATTTCATCAATGAGCCTGATCGCTTGGCTTATACTTGCGATATTTATTGATTACCATTTGGTGGTTTCCGCCTACGGGACGGGAGTTTACAACCTAACGTTATTGTTTACGCTTGCAACGATTGTGATCGCTTATTTATTGGGAGGGAGCAGCCGCGCAGAGCGGCAGGTTATGGTTTTGGGGTCGGGGACGCGCAATATTGCGGCCGCCTTGCTTATCGCGGCCGCTAATTTTTCCGACCCGCGGGTAGTGACGGTGGTCATGATCGGCAGTCTGGTCCAATTTGTTATATTATTTCCGCTGGCTTATATCCAAGGCAGGCGGTCATAAGACATTTTTTCCGACAGCTTTGTTTGTTTTTGCCCGGGCAACTTCAACATTAAATAATGCATTCAAATGATCGGTTTTGGATTTGGTCAAAGCTACCTCGGCATCAATAACTTCAACATTTGTTCCCATGCCTGCATTATACAGAGAGGTCGATACCTTATAACTCTCCTCGGCAGAATCGACCGCTTGCTGGGTCGCGATCACTAATTCCAGGGCGCTTTTTAGATTCAAATATGCGTCATTTACTTCCAGAGCAATATTATTCCTGAACTGCTCAACTTGTGAACGCTGGGCGGATAAATTTTCCGATGCTTCCTGAACTTTATTTTCTCTTCCAAAACTGTCGAAGATCTTCCAGGAGCCGGTCCCTGACACATTCCAGGAATTAATATTTGATTTATAGGCAGGATAGGTGGTGGTCTTGTTGCCGGAGTTTGCGCTCAAGACGATGTTGGGCAGATAGTCGCTTTGCGAAAGCTTCAGCTGTTCTTCGCTGATGCCGGTTTCCAGCAAACATGTTTTCCAATCCGGCCGATTGGCATAAGCCGTTGATAATAATTCATCAAATCCCGGAAGATCATTAAGTTTTCCGGTAAAACCTTCGTCCTTTAATTCAACCGGCTGCTTAATATCTTTTCCCAAAGCATTATTAAAACTGCCTTTGGCAAGATCGATATCATATTTGGATTGGATCAGGGCAACATTATCGTTTGCTTCACGGACCATCGATTGCAGAAGATCGGCTTTCTTGGCCATGCCGGCATTTAGCATTGATTGCACTTGTTTGCGGTGCGAGCGGGACAATTCAAGCGAATCACTCATCAGCTTTTTCATTTTTAAGGCTTTTAATACGCCAAAATAGTTTTGGGTTACGATAAACGACGTATCAATGACCGTTTGTTGGTAATTGTTATTAGCCGCATCAAATCTTTTTTGAGCAATATTAAATTCGGGGAAAAGGGCAGAGACAAAGACCGGCTGGGAGACCGAAGCCTGAATACCCGATACGCTGGCGTTGGCATCGGTCCCGATCGTTACATTTTGGGCCACCCCTCCAATGTTGATCTGCGCGGTTGCGGGCGAGGAGTAGGCCTTATCAATATCTCCGCTAAGATTGGCTGTCGGGAAAAAAGCGCTGGTTGCTTGATTTAATCTTGCTTTGGCTGCGGCCGCTTTTTTCTGCAAAGCAATTACTGTCGGATTGTTCTTTATTGCATAATTAATGCTTTCAGCCTGGTCCAGCGCGTTGGCCTCGGTCAAAAACAACATCAGGATCCCCACGACTACAAAATACTTTTTCATGTTTGCCTCCCTTTCATTATTAATATTATTCTATTTTCTGCCGGAATTTATTAACACTAACAGTTAAGATCACGACTGCGATCAGGATCATCGGCCAGATCTCATGCCAGAGATATACGATCCCGGTCCCTTTTAAGAAGATCTCCCTGACGATCGAGAGAAAATAGCGCAGCGGGATAAAACAGGTGATTATTTGAATGAACGGCGGCATATTTTCAATTGGAAAAATAAAGCCTGATAAAATAAGTTGCGGCGCAGTTACCAATAAGTTGGCCATGCCTGCCTGTCTTTCATTGCGGGCAAAAGTGGAAATGGCCACGCCCGTTCCCAAGCCGGCTAAAAGGTAGATGGCTCCAAGCAGGAATAAAAACAGCACGCTCCCGCGCATTGGCACGCCAAACCAAAGGGTGGCAATTAAAAATACTATGACCATATCAAACATCGCCACAACACCAAAGGGGATCAATTTCCCCAAAATGATCTCCATGGGACGCAAGGGGGTGACCGAGAGCATCTCCATGGTCCCGCGGGTCTTCTCTTTAACAATGGAGGAAGTGGTCAATATCATGCTGATCATCATCAATAACTGGGCAAAGATCCCCGGCACATAAAAGAAGCGGCTCTCCATGTCCCCGTTGTACCAAATACGGGTGCGCAAATCGAATAAGGGGGCAGAATATTTGGCAAGGCCGTGCCGCGCTAAACGCTGGTAAAATATTTCATTCCCTGCATGTCCGCCAACCTGGCTAACATACGATTGCGAGATCATGGCAATAGAGGCGTTGCTCCCATCCATATTCACTTGTACATCTGCCGTCTGCTCATGCGCGATTTTCTGCCCAAATTTGTAAGGGACATAGATCACCAGCTTGGCTTTGCCCGAATCGAGATATTGGGAAATTTGTTCGCGGCTATACAAATAATAATTGAAATCGAAATATTGATTGGAGCTGAACTTCCGCAAAAATTCTCGGCTGTAAAAGCTCTTATCTTCATCAAGGACCGCCGTTGAAAGATGTTTAATATCCATTGACGCAACATAACCCAGGAGAAAAAGCAGGGCGACCGGCATGCCCAGCGCAATAAAGAGCATGCGCTTATCTCTTAGCAGCTGCAGGATCTCTTTTTTTATAAAATGGAACAGGCGGCTATCAAACATTAATCCAACCTCTTCTTAAATCCGATAATGCTCAAAGCGATAAAGATCAGGCTGAGCCCCGTCATCATGACAAAATCCTGCCAGATGCAGTTTAGTCCTACACCTTTTAAATAGATCGACCTTGAAATATCAACAAAATACCTGGCTGGGACAAACAGTGAAACACCTTGTAAAAAAATAGGCATATTTTCGATCGGGAAACTAAATCCCGATAGAAGCATCGATGGCAAAAGGGTGGAAACCGAAGCCATCTGCATTGCGGCCTGGCTTGAGGTTGCCGTCGTGGAAATAAATAGTCCGATCGCCATTGTTCCCACCAAAAAAATAAATGCGCAGAGGACCAAAAGCAAATAACTTCCTTTGATCGGGACATCAAATAAAAAATATCCGCACCCGGTGATTATCAACACATCGAAGAGAATTACTATTACATAGGGGAGGATCTTTCCCAGCATTAGCTCGTATTTTCTGATGGGACTGACAATAATGCTTTCGATCGTTCCCTGTTCTTTTTCGGATATTATTGTAAGTGAGGTCAAAATAACCGAAACTTGCATGAGAATAACGGCAATTAAACCGGGGATATAAAAGTTCATTGAACGCAGATCGGAATTGTACCAGATGCGCGGGACCAAATTAATTGGATTCGGGATCGGCTTGGCGTAGCCGATTTGGGCGATCTTGATCTTGATCAGATCTTGGTTATAACCGGCGCCGATCGATGAGACATACCCTGTTGCCGACTGTGCCCAATTTGAGTCCGATCCGTCGATCAAGGCTTGGACGCTGGCGGGTTTTCCACCCCTGACCGCCTGTCCAAATTTATGCGGAATATTAAGCACCACTTTGGCTGTCCCCTTATCAAGGATGACCGGGATCTCTTTGTCCGCATAAATATAAGAAACCAGCTTAAAATACTTGTTATTGGTAAAACGATTAATAAAATTACGGCTTTCGACCGATTTATCCTTATCTAAAATAGATATTGGGATATGATTAACATCAAGTGAAGCGGCAAAACCATAAAGAATAAGCATGAAGATCGGCATGACCAGCATGACAGCCAGGGACATCGGATCGCGAAAGATCGAAATGGCTTCTTTTTTCATTACTGCATATAACCGCCGAGGATTGATGAAGCTTGATTTTTTCATTTCTTTCCTTTGGCCATTTCGGCTTGTTGTTTTTCTACCAGAAAGACAAAAACATCTTCAAGCGACGGCAAGATCTTTTCAATTCTCTTTAACTGGATGTTGGCTTTGGTAAGAGCCGCGCGAATATCTTTTTCGCAGTCTGCGTTTTCGACCAGCACATGGAGGAAGACCCCGTACAGGGAAACATCGCGGCTGAACGTCTCCTTCCTTAATGCCTCCAATCCTTTCATCACTTGGTCGACCTCGATCTCAAAAAGCGTGTTCCCCATTAATTTTTGTTTTAAGTTTGCCGGTGAATCACAGGCGATCATTTCTCCGGCGCTGATCAAGGCGATCCGATCGCACCTTTCTGCTTCGTCCATGTAGTGGGTGGTTACCAGGACCGTTACGCCTTTTGCCGCCATTTCATCAATAACCTTCCAGAATTTTTTGCGGGAGATCGGGTCGACGCCGCCGGTCGGCTCATCCAGAAAAATGATCTTTGGCTCATGGATGATCGAACAGCCGAGCGACAAATGCTGTTTGACGGAAAGGGAGAGGGTCCCGGTGATCGTATCCTTGCTTTGGGTCAATTCCGCCTGTTCCATTATTTTTTCCATTTGCTCTTTTCTGGTGGCCTTATTTGTTTGGTACATACCGGCATAAAAATCGATGTTCTCTGCAATTGTCAGATCATCATAGAGGGAAAACTTTTGGCACATATAACCGATAGTTTGTTTGATCTTTTGAGCTTCTTTCCCAAGCAGGTAGCCGCCGACTTTCCCGACGCCGGAAGTGGGGTCGAGGATCCCGCATAACATTCGGATAGTAGTTGTTTTTCCCGCTCCGTTCGGTCCCAGAAAGCCGAAGACCTCTCCCTTATTGACGTTAAAACTGATGTTGTTGACCGCGGTAAAGCTGCCAAACTTTTTTACGAGGTTGGTAATTTCCAGGGCTGTTTCTGTCATGTGCCGGTCTCAACGGCCTTAATAAAGGCCTCTTCCAGGGTTTTTGTTCCATAATGCCGTTTGATCTCTTCCGGTGTATTACAATTGAGCAGCTGTCCTTCCCGGATCAGGGCGATCCGGTTGCAGCGCTCGGCTTCGTCCATATAAGGTGTGGTTACCACAATGGTAACATCCGACAGACCGTAAAGGATCCGCCAAAACTCCCGCCGCGAAATTGGATCAACCCCCAGCGTCGGTTCATCCAGCATAATGATCTCCGGTTTATGGATCAGGTTGCAAGCCAATGCCAATTTTTTTTGCATACCCCCGGAGAGGTTGCGGCCGCGGCGATCGCCAAATTTTGACATGCCGGTAAATTCCAATAATTCTTTCTTCTTTGGTCCAATTTCATTTTTTGGTACACCGTAAATTTCCGCAAAAAAATCAATGTTTTCGCTGACCGTTAGTTCACCATAAAGGGCAAAGCGCTGCGGCATATAGCCGATCCGATCGCGGATCTCTTCTTCTTGCGTCTGGGTGCTCAATTCTAAGACAAAAGCTTCACCGGAGGTTGGGGTCATTGCGGTTGATAGGAGCCGCATTGTCGTGCTTTTCCCCGCGCCATCTGGACCGACCAGGCCAAAGATCTCGCCCGGTTTGACCTGCAGGTTTAATGCATTGACCGCAGTTTTATCTCCAAACTTTTTGGTTAATTTTTTCGCTTCTATTGCGAATTGCATATGAATTCGCCATCGGCCGGCATACCAGGCTTTAGGTCATGTTGGGGATTTGGGATAGTGACTTTAACTTTATAGACGTAAGTTGTTCTTTCTTCACGGGTTTGGATCGGTTTCGGGGTGAACTCTTCCTTATCAGATATGTAAGAAACTTTCCCCATATAGGCTTTCCCGGGGAATGAATCAACCGTAACTTTTACTTCCCCTCCCAATTTGAGCTTCCCTACCACCGATTCACCGACATAGAGGTATAATTTCACTTCATCTAGGTTGGCCATGGTTACAATTGGCGAACCGGGCACAACGAGCTCTCCCATTTCAACCGCCTTGGACAAGATCACGCCTTTGGTCGGAGAGGGAATGGTGGTATAAGATAATTGGTTTTCGGCCAAGGTGAGGGCTGCCGCGGCGGCTTTATAGTTGCTGCGGGCAACATCTAATTGGTCTGCGGTAATTGAATTTGTAGCGTAGGCTTCGCTGTTGCGTCCCAACTCGTTTTTAGCCAAGTTGCATTTTGCCTTTGCGCTTTCGAGTTGGGCCTGATAATCCTGTTTTTCTACTTCAACCAGAATTTCGCCGGCGGTAACATTTGACCCTTCGTCAACATTTAATTGAATGATCCGGCCGGTTACCTTGCTGCTGACCACGACTTCGGTCACTTCGATCGTTCCGCTCCCATTGATCCCTTTATTCCCTAAATACCGGAGCGTAAAGAATGCCCCATACGCGACTACGATTAAAATTACGATAACTGTTCCGACTATTAGCATGCGTTTATTCATGTATTCTTCTCCTTTATGTTTTTTTAGACTTCTTGCAAATGTTTTGCCGCCGTCTCCGGTACCATCGTATTAATGATTATGCCTGAACCAAGCTCAAAACCGGCAGCGGTTGTTATCCGCGGAAATATTTTCAAGTTCCAATGGAACGGATCTGTTTTTGTTTCTTGGCATGGGGCGGAATAGATGGCAAAATTGAAATCAGGGTTATTGACCCCGCGAAAGAGTTTTTCCAGAGCCGTTTTGGAGATGCCGGCCAGTTCTGTGCATTGCTTTTCAGTGATGGTCTTAAAATTCGAAGCATGATCTTTGGGAAGGACCCAGGTCTCAAAAGGAAAGCGGGCGGCATAAGGGACAAATGCGATAAAATTATCGGTCTCGGAAATTATTCTTTGCTTTTCGGTTTTTTCCATTCGGATCATGTCGCAATAGACGCAGCTTTTATGTTCATCAAAATAGTCTTTAGCCGTTCCCATCCGGCTTTTTATGATACTGGGGACTACCGGCAGGGCGATTATTTGAGAGTGCGGATGGCTTAGGGATGTCCCGGCATTGTGTCCATGGTTCTTAAAAAGAATGATCGATTTAACTCTGGGATCTTCGGATAATGAAATATAGCGCTGGCGGTAGGCAGCAAATATTTTTTCCACATGCGAAAGGTCCATGTTGGCGATTATTTTGTCGTGTGCCGGAGATTCAATGATGACTTCATGTATCCCAAATCCGCCCATTTTCATGAAGCCAGCAGGGTCGTTGCTTTTTTTCGGTTCGTCATCCGCTTTAAGCGCCGGAAAAGCATTTGGGATCACCCGAACTTGCCAGCCGGCAGTATTTGGGGCCGTTCCGGGGCCCCTGATCGCAAAAGTTTCTGCTGGTGTTTTGGCTTCCCGTCCGCCGCAAAATGGGCAATTGGCGGAACTATCTCCGGAGGCAGCATATGATTTGTTAGTAGAAAAGTCTTCTGGGCGTTTTGCGCGCTCGGTGGCGATTATTATCCAATCGTCTATCGCAGAATTGTATCTAAATTCTGGCATAATATTTGGTTTGATTGTAACATACTTCAAAAAAAAGAATAGGTACTTTATTTTTACTTTACATGTCGGCGATTTTAGGGATATAATTCTTCATCAAATGAAATTTGTGGGGGAAATAATATGAAAAAAAATGTATCGATTTGTTTGGCAGCGTTGGTGATTATGTTCGCGGCTTCTGTACCATCAATTGCAGTGCAGGGAAGTTGCCCGCCAAAACTTGTAAAAGGGCCCGATCTGGTTGTTACAAGCATTAAAGTCGATAAGTCCGACGATAAAAATGTTAAGGTGATCTATACGGTCAAAAATCAAGGAAAAACGGCTTCTGATCCATCAAATACTACGATCCGGATGGTTTCAAAAAAAAATAAAAAGGATATAACGGCGTTAACAAACGTCACCCCTTCTTTAGATCCGGGAAAAAGTTATACGACAGAGATCAATTATCCAATTAGGGCTAAAGGTGACTTTGTCTTCAATGCAACGGCCGATTACAATAAGAGAATTATTGAATCGAACGAATCAAATAATACTAACACCGTTGGCTTTTCGATCGGACTAAAGATCGGGAAATAATTCTTTTTATGAATTACCTGGCAGTTTTCGTTGGGGGAGGGGTCGGAGCTTTTATTCGTTTTATTATTTCCGGGATCGATTACAAGTTCTATAAAAATGTTTTTCCGTTTGGGACTCTTGTCGTAAACGTGACCGGGGGATTGGCGATCGGTATTCTCTGGGCGGTCTTTGAGCGATTCTCTTTTTCTCCTAATTTGCGCCTCTTTGCTTTTACGGGGATCCTTGGCGGCTATACGACATTTTCAGCTTTTAGCCTGGAAAATTTTAATTTGATCCGGGACGGGGAGTATAAGCTCGCGATTTTGAACATCCTGCTTTCTAATATTCTGGCGATCGGCTGTGTTTTCGTCGGATATTTTGCTGCGAAATATCTGGCCAGATAAGCTACCCCATTTTTATTTTCATTTGTAACAATGCTATTAGCCAATATATGTGTTTTTGGGACAAATTTTACCGGCAACAACATTGCTAATCCTTTAGTAAGGAGGGGAAAACATGGCAAATATTATTCCAATTGAAAGGGTGGAGGGCAAAATTTATCTGATCAGAGGCCAAAAAGTGATGATTGATAGAGATTTGGCTGAGTTGTATAAGGTTAAAACAAAGGAGTTGAATAAGGCTGTAAAGCGAAATATCGACCGTTTCCCTGACGATTTTATGTTTCAGCTAAGCAAAGGTGAATACAACGCTCTAAGGTTCCAATCTGGAACCTTAGAGAAAGGGAAACATTCAAAATATTTGCCAAATGCATTTACAGAACACGGAATAGCAATGTTGTCTTCAGTCCTTCATAGCAAACGTGCAATTTTGGTGAATATTACGATCGTAAGGGCATTTATAAAAATTAGGCAGGTTCTTGCAACGCATGTTGAGGTTTCTCGTAAACTCAAAGAATTAGAACAGCGGGTTGGTAAGCACGATAAT
>Ga0172379_10001692_pt1 | contig 42622 bp, 35 predicted proteins | sample GrowelOW334metaG_FD_119756 | JGI IMG/M metagenome (GOLD analysis project Ga0172379, IMG submission 119756) | Groundwater microbial communities from an aquifer near a municipal landfill in Southern Ontario, Canada - Groundwater well OW334 metaG | ecosystem: Environmental > Aquatic > Deep... | reverse complement strand
CATTGTCCCTGCATATTTATTAGCAAATTTTTGATCTAATTGAGTTGCTCTTTTTTCTAACTCGATAACCTTAGTTTCTAACTCGGTTATTTTTCTTTGGAGTTTTAGAATGATGGAGTCGTCAGCGCTACTGGCCGTAGTACTGTTAACTGTAGTTATATTACTAACCGCACTGTTTGTACTGTTAGTCGTTTTAGGGGTTGTGAGTACTGACACGGAATCTGTTTTAGCGGTAGCAGGATAAATGAAAGGTGTGGATGTCCCATTTCCTTGGACACAAAGATATGATTGTTTAACTGAAGTATAGGCGCCAACGTTTCCTCCGTCTTTCCAACTCGAAGTAACTTCTTCTTTAAAAGGAGAAATACTTACTGTTTGCGGATAATATTTTTTACAATAATTTAATTTATCTAATCCAGCACCGGAGAGCCCATCGCTATCTGTTTCCCATTTGCTACTTGATATGTTCCAATGTTGGTTAACCTTACCTGACCAATACATTATACGAGGCAGATTTGTAACTGGATTTGTACTAAAAGCGGCAATAACAGTTTTTGCTTTGTTTGGAGTAACTATACAAGTTGTTTTGCTCGGATCGTTAATACCACTATCGCAGTTTCCAAACCAACCCATAAACTTAGAATTCTGATCCGGAATCGCGGTTAAAGTAATTGCAGACGCGCTAGTCATAAATGATGCGCTGCATTTATCGCCGCAATTAATAACGCTTCCCGACTCTAAAAATGTCCCTTCAAAAACTGTACCTGAACCAGTACCAATCTTGGTTACTTTAAAATCATTAGCCGGAACGACTTGTTGAGTACTGAAATTAGCTATAACATTACTTGTTGAACTACCTATTTGCACAACGCAAACAGGATTAGTTGTATTACTCCCACATCCCTGCCAAGAAGTGAAAACTGATCCGGTAGCTGGAGAGGCGGTTAAGGTAATAGCGGAGGTGTTAGTCATAAATGATGCACTACATTTATCACCACAATTAATAACGCTTCCCATTTCTAAGAACGTTCCTTCAAAAACCGTGCCCGAGCCGGTACCAGTTTTAGAAACCGTAATAGTTCTAGCAGGAGAAATAGTTGTAGTAGTGAAATTAGCGATAATGTTGTGTGTTGAGCTACCTATCTGAACAATACAAACTGGATTAGTCGTATTACTCCCACACCCTGTCCATGAAGTAAAGACTGATCCTGAAGCTGGAGAGGCGGTTAAAGTAATTGCAGAAGCACCAGACATAAACGATGCACTACATTTGTTGCCACAATTAATAACACTTCCCATTTCTAAAAAGGTTCCTTCAAAAACTGTTCCTGAGCCGGTACCGGTTTTAGAAACTGTTATAGTGCTAGCAGGGGTCACCTCGTATTTAGATAACTTCTTTATTTCACTTTTATAAACTAGATTATCTCCTTTTAAAGTGCAGATAACTTTATAATAATAGTCCTTGTTACTGTCTAAATTATTTAAATTAACAACATAATAAAATTTACCATCATTAGTTGCTAGCCCAGCTTGAACGAGAGCCCCATTGGTTCCTATCCCTCCACTCAAATCAGAATTTGGGCTATAATCAATCCCGCAATATTCCGGTTCAATATTAACATTCCAAGAAATTATGGCTGATCCATCAGACAACATTTTTCGCGAGTTATCAACGGATATAGTTAATCCATCTGTAGCTTTAGCTGATAAGCCAATTAACAAAAAGGAAGCAAGCAACCCCAAAATAAAAAAATTTTTACGCATAACTTTATTTTTTAATTAAAAATAATCACTTATTATATTCGCAATTAATAATAATTAATTTTGAAAAGGTTGGCGGAGTAAATCTTCTTTAAAATTTCTATTTTTAGGTTGCTCCGCGACTGACTCTCGAGCTTGAGTTTCAAGAACACTTAGCTCTGCTTGTGCTTCTTTCAACTCAAAACCTTTTGCCTCTAAAAATCCTGAAGGTAATTTTTCCTCTTCTTCACCTCTGGTTCTAATAACTTCATTTAAATCAGCAATTTTAGCTTTTACTTCATTAATCTTAGCATTAACTTCACCACTTATTATATCACTATTTTGTCTTTCTGTCAAGTCTTGCTCTATAGTGGCCTGCTCTGACGATTTGTTCGATAAGAACTCAGCATCTTCTTTCTTACCTAATCTATCATATTGATCTGAAGGATTAACCCCCTCTAAATGTTCAAAATTCCCAAAGCTCATATGTTTGTTAAATTAAAATTATTTAGAAAAAAACATCTCATCATCATCGCTAGGCGGAAATGATGGTTTTTTTATTTCACTGGTTTTATTTTCTCTAATTTCTTCTAAAATTTCATCCTCGTCTTCGATAACTTCATCTTCTTCAGATGGAGTTAATTCTAATTCTTCTTCAATTTCTTCTTTTTGGGTTTCAGCCTCAATTTCTTCTTCGTGCTCAATCGGTTCGTCTTTACCAAAATCTAAAACGCCATCATCCCCTTCGTCCTCATCGCTAGAATCAAAATAATTATCCGGCGCTTTCGACTCGGCACGATTATGAATAGGCATCGCGCTCATTCCGCCTTCAGCTTCATATTGCTCACGGCTAATCATCACTTCTCTTGGTTTAGAACCATTAGAGGGACCAATTATTCCACCCTCTTCAAGCATATCTAAAATTTTAGCTGCTCGGCCATAACCGATTGATAGTCTTCTCTGTAACATTGAAGTAGAAGCTTTACCGGCTTTTACAATAATTTCTTTCGCCTCTTCAAATAGTTCATCTTCATCGCCATGATTTCCATCCATACCGACTCCGGCAACACCGCCAACTTTTTGACGTTCGGTAATTCCCTCTAAATATTCCGCCGCGCCACTCTTTTCTTTAATATAATTTACAACATCATTAATTTCGCTATCACTTAAATAAGCGCCTTGAATACGTTTTGGCTTAGATAATTCCGCAGTTGAAAAAAGCATATCGCCTTGCCCTAATAATTTTTCGGCGCCAGAAGAATCTAAAATAGTTTTTGAATCAACCAGAGACGCAACTGAGAATGCAATACGAGTTGGGATATTGGCTTTAATTAAACCGGTAATAACATCAACGCTTGGTCTTTGCGTTGCAAGAATAAGATGAATACCAATTGCCCGAGACATCTGCGCTAAGCGAATAATCGCTGCTTCCATATCTTTGCCAGCAGTCATCATAAAATCAGCGAGTTCATCAATGATATAAACGATGAATGGGAGTTTATCTTTAGTCGTTTGGTTATAAGATTGAATATTTTTCTTGCCCGCTTTATTTAAAATATCATAACGCCTATCCATTTCATTCAAGCACCATTTAAGAGAATTGATAGTCTTAGAAACTTCAGTAATAACCGGCGTTAAAAGATGAGGAATGCCATTATAAACCGGGAGTTCTACACGTTTTGGATCAACCATAATAAAACGTAAATCATCAGGATTGTTTTGATATAATAAACTAACAATAATTGCATTAAGACAAACCGATTTTCCAGAATTAGTCGCCCCGGCAACAAGCAAATGAGGCATCTTAGTTAAATCATACAACCAAGAAGTCCCGGAAACATCTTTTCCTAAAGCAATAAATAAATTATTTTTGCGTTGTTTAAAAGCTTCATCTTCTAAGATTTCACGTAATCCAACAATTGCTTTAGCGCGATTAGGAACTTCTATTCCAACTAAAGACTTTCCCGGGATTGGCGCTTCAATTCTAATTGGATGAGCGGCTAGAGCTAAAGATAAGTCATTGCTTAAAGTTGTAATCCGAGAAAGTTTAACCCCTTCCGCCGGTCTAAAAGTATATTGCGTTACCGTCGGGCCGACTTTTGTTTCACCCATTTCAACTTCTATTCCAAATTTATTTAAAGTGTTATGAATTTTTTGTAAATTAAGTTCCGTATCGCCGCCGATGGCTTTAGCAAATTTATTATTTAAAAGTTCTATCGGTAAATCGATTCTAATAGAATTTTTTGGCCAAGTAATTTTTTCTTGAATTTGTTTTTTATCTTTATATTTAAAAGCCGGCGATGACTCCTCCTCTTTTTCTAGTTGCTCTTCTGCGGCGGAATCAACAACGACATCACGTTTTTGCCAAGCGCTTAAAACTTCTTCGCGCGCTGATTCAATTAAAACTTGGCGATTATCATCAACTTGTTCTTCTTCCGATTTAGAAAACAGCTCTTTAAAAAATAAAACAAATGGCTTAAAAAATCTTGCCCAAAAACTTTCACGGCCGATTATTCTTTCAAGCGAGGTATTAAAAACTAAAACTAAAGCAATTAAAAATAGGGCAATTAAAACTATTACCCCGCTCCAGAAACCAAGGAGATAAAAGAAAAGCTGACTTAAATAATAACCGATATAACCGCCCCCTTCTCCCAATTCAACCGATGCCTTCCAATTAGTTTGATTGATAAAAAAATGAAAAAGGGTTTGATAGGAAATAAATAATAATCCTAATCCTAAATAATCACTAAATTTCAAAGACTTTTTCGAACGGCGGATAAGAATAAAAGCCCAATAAAGAAAAATAAACGGCGCCAACCAGCGGCCATAACCAAAAACAAGCGTTAAGCCCTTAGAAAGGAATTCACCCAGATGCCCGGAAAGGTTAAGTAACCCCAATAAACTTACCAGTCCTAAAACTAAAAGGATTACTATAAAGATACTGCGTTTAGCTCTTTCATCTAATTCTAAACTTGGTAAAGATACATAATCCATCGGATTTTGACCCTTCTTTTTTCTTCCCATATTAGTTAAACCTATTAATTGAGCTTGAGATAGCTCGGATATATTTGAATTATAGCATAAAATTCAAAAGACAACTCAAACTAGCCTAAACAACTATTGTTTCTCCAGTAATTTTGTTTAATGGAGAAAAGGCTAATTTACTAAGCTGTTTCTCAATTTGCTCATCACTTAATTCTTCGGAAAAATAAATAGAAGACGATTCCTTTGCTTTATCTTGCTGAGCTAAACGCCAATTATTTAAAATATTTTCCGGACTGATTGTTTTACGGATTTCTTTTTGAGGTAATAGCGCTTCAACTTCTTTTAAATTTATTTTTAATTTTAATAAAATCATCGTGAAATCATAAAAATCACGATAGCGGACTCGATCATTCATCGCCCGAATTTTTTCAGCAGCAATTTCTCGAATATCCATCACCCGCACTTTGGTTTTAACACCATAAACATTTTGATAATCAAGCTCTAAGGGCGGTAAAATAACGTTTTGTAAAAAATCGATTTCTACTTTTAAAGAATTAGCGAGACCTAAAGGGCCGCGATACTGCAATTTTTCTATTTTTATCGTCGCGCCGGAAACATACTCTTTTTTAACTTCAAAAATATCTGAAGCGGCAAAAATTTGTTTCATTTCCGCAAGTTCAATTTTCTGAGCATTGCTCGAAAAATCCAAATCTTCGGAGAATCGAAGCTGAGGTAAATAAACATGATGCAAGGCGGTTCCTCCTTTAAAAATAAGCTTATTCTTCAGTGCCGAATCAAAAATAACTTTAGAGGTAAGCGCTAAAAAATAATCCTTCTCAGCAATAGCGAGGGGGTATTTTAAAACCTTATTAATAAGTGCTAATTCTGTTCTATCCAATAATTCGATCATCATAATATATTCGCCACTTGGCATTAAATAATCTAGATTCTGAAGTAAAACGATTGAAACCTTTCTTGTTTTTTAAACTTTTATATAATTTAGTGCTATCAAGCGAAGCTGAGTCTAATAAAAAACCGATTTTCCGACTTACCGTCGTTCCCGCCCGCGCCGCGTAAGTCTGTAATTTATCAAGGTCAAGCATTTGATAATTATCGCGTAATTTTTCAAAAACCAGACTTGCGCTGTTAAAACTATTATCAAGATAGAGATAATCAATTAATGCTTTTTCGGCTTCGGCAATTTTAATTATTTTACCATCATCTCTTTCTTCCGTAAAACCAAAATACATTTCTTTTTTAATCTTAGAAAATTTATAAAGATGGTCGTCAAAATTATATCTTTTATTAATTTTTTTAGAAATACTGACAATCGTTTTACTATATTGATCGAATAATTGATAATAGTTCAGGGCGTAAGCCAAACTCACATAAGAATTGCTGTCTAAAGCATTAGCGATTCGCATCAGAGAAATATCATTTTGCTCTCGTGAACTTAAGTTGTTTATTATTAAATAGAGCCCCTGTTTAATTCTCATTAACCAACCGAAGTACACTAATTTATTTATCCGATTATGGGCGGAGTTAGACGTATATTCAGTTAAAAAAATAACCATTAATTCTTTAATACTCAAAATACGGCCATACTTTACTATAGCCTGAGATATTAAATTAGCGTCTTTTTCTGACAATATTGTATTTTTCATATCTATATATAAATTACTAACGATTTATAGCTATATACATTATATACTAAAACTGGGTTTATGTCAAACAAAAAACTCCGCCCCGATCCATAGGGCGAAGTATGAGAAGCAATTATAATTTTGAGGAGAGAGATTTCAAAAATATTCTTACTTCTCCGCTCTATGGATCGCGACGGAGTTTTATTATTTAATACCAATTTTAGGCGTCAACTTTTTACTTAATTAGATTTTAGCAATTTTTCTCTTCTAAGACAATTATTTTATTTAAATAGTTGGCTTGGAAAGGAAGTCGATATTTGAACATTATATCGACTTATTAAACACTGCAATCCGTAGATTCAACCTTTCTTTGGAAAGCTTTTTTAATAAGCTTCTAGAGTCTATAGACTCAAAAAATTTTATTGCCTTTTTTTAGACAAAATTTAATAAAGCTTTGGTTTTTTGCTAAGTTTTGCTAGCAGACCACCGCCTTTTGTTTCCATCATAAGAATGTTTCCCTAGACCATTGGAGTGTTCCCACTTCCCGGTGTTGCAAAAACCTGATGAAAACTGATCAATTAAATACTCTGCTGGCAAGGAGTCCATAAATTTTATTTTATCTAACAACTTGTCATACAATATCTGGCATACCCCAAAAAGATTTTTTTGTCCTTTTGGACTACCTATACTAAAAAGAACGTATCTTTCATTTTCAAACACAGGATTGGCCGGACAAAGTTTTTTGATCATAAGATCAACTTCATCACGATTTGCCTGTCGAGAATTTCCACTCTCAGTGCTCCAAAAATAAGTATCATTATTTATTTTCCAATACTTAGGCGCCAACATTGGTAAATATTCTTTTTCGTAATTACTATCAAACGTGATAGCGATATTCGAAGAAAAGAAAAATGATATTACTTTACATTTGCCAATAATCACCCGAAATAATTTTTTTACTTCTGAATAATTTAGGTAAAATTTTTCCCGGCCGTTCTGACAAAAGACAGCTTCTTCGTCCGGTTCAATTGGTTTTGTATAGTGCACACCAATTGGGCGTCCACATCCGTAAACCATTCTTCCACTATCTACTCTTTCTGTTTTGTATTTTATTATATTCATCACTTCCCGTTTTTATAAAGCGACGACGGGTTCCGCTATTTGTTTATTTTGTTTTTTTGCCTGCTTTTCCCGGCAGAACGGGTGGGTTTTTATATTGAGTTTTAAATAAACTTTTCCTTTTCGTCCTTTTGGACTCATCGATCGGGACACACATCCCGAGAAGGAGAGCAACATCTGAACGGATGTTGCTCAATACTTTTTGAACTTTATATTTTCCTGTTTTCTAAGGAAAATAAGGCATTTTTCCGTGAATTGAATCAACAGGTTCATTAATTTTTCTGCCAACCGTTACCTCGAACAATCTGGCATAAAACTCAGACTCTAATTTATCCTTCTCTGTTTCCAAAAAAGTTTGAACTATCTTTGTGGCCATGTCATCGGAACTCGCGAGAAAAGTTCCTTTTAAATTTAATATGATTCCTCCCATGGAACTAATATGGGAATGGACCATACCAGTTCTTTCTGATAACACGGAAATCTGATATTCCTCCGCGTTACCAGAAACAGAATATAATTTTTTATCTTGCCCTTGATCAAGACGGCGGGCAATTTCCGCTAGAGTATTTTTCATTTTTCTGCGCCGCTTTTATCTGGCAATTTTTAGTTATTTTTTTTACATCCATCTTGTTGGGTTTTCAAAAACACCACATGAACTTCAGCCCAACCTTCAATATCAATCTCCTTCCAGATTTTTAATTTCTTTTTATAATCATTTAAATGGGAAATATAAAAATCTTCTGGAACCTCTTTAAGCGAATTAAGATTATCTTTCATATCAAACCGTTTGATAACAATTGCTATTAAACCGCCCTGCTCAACTTGGAGCAGATAGACTTCATCCGGCTCGTCTTCATTGACAAGGCCATCTGAGTTGAGGGAGTGAGAAGTTGCCTTTACAATCTTAGTAACATAATTACCAAATAATGCATCAACTTCTTCAAATGTTGCTTCCGTATCCTCAACAACATCGTGCAGAAGCGCGGAGATAACCGCCACTTTTAATTCTTTGAGAGATTCTTTGGCAAAATATTCAGCAGTTGCTATAGCCACTCGAAGCGGATGACAAATATATGCTTCGCCACCAACTCGAAATTGCCCCGCATGCATTTTGTCTGCATAAGAAACTGCTTGAAAAATTTCGGTAATTTCCTTTTTTTCTAAAACATAAGAATAAAGTTTTTTTCTTAATTCTTTCTTCAGCTCTTCTACTTTCCTCATGTTATTAATACAGATAAAATACATTACAAAAAATGAATTCTTATCTTATCCCAACAAGTTGCGCCGGCATAAAACTTTACCGATCCGTCGGAATAACGAATGGCGACGCTTTCGCCGTTCCTTTCTATATAGCAATGCCGGTCATCCAGACCGTCCCACCATACGGTGGATTTTTTTTCTTTGCTGATCAGCCTTTTTATTTCTGGGCTGAAAAGCCAAACAGCAAACGCTACCGACACTACACTGATGGCTATCATTGAGACCGGGTTTAAACCAAACTGCAAATAACTTAACAAAGCTATAGCAGTAATACTAAAAATCAGTACAAATATTTTCTTCATTTCTTTGTGCCGCTTTTACCCGGCAATTTTTAGTTAAACATAATTTTAATTCTCATCCCTACCCTCTTTCTAAAAAAGCAGAGACGAGAATTAAAATATATGTAACCGCAAAATAGAAAAAAATGACTTTACTTTTTACTATTCAATTTTTAATGAACAAGAAAAAAAGACGGATAAAAATAGAACGATCAGGAGAGAGATTTTGATAAAAATATTCTTCTCCGTCTTTTAATTCTCTTCTGAAAACACCATTGTAAAATGATGATTTCGGAAAGGAAGCGAACAGATTGAAATTGTCTGTTCGCGTCTTTAAACATTTATCCTCATCCGAATTTCGCTCTTAGAGGTTAAAGCGCCTATTTAATGTCTAGGGAGACAAATAACTAATCAACTAAACCGGCTTGACGCAAAGCCTCGGCCAATGCGCTGTTAGATGAACCGACATTATCTTGCCAACTTTTAGACTGGTTTGAGTTTTGTCTGTTTTTTAAAACAGCGACTGACATAGGTTCTTCGTACCCGCCATCTCCAAAATGATATTCGTACACATAGTACTTCACATCATTTGGATCAGCGCCGCAGAAGAAATCCGGTCCGCCCAATGCTTCTAAATGAGCGCTAACTCTGGCTCGTCCACAAGCGCCAATAATATGGACATCGAGTTTTTCAGTCGGCAAATTTTTAACGTTTTCCATAAATTGCATAACGCGATTTATGTTCCCGCCAAAAGCAGTTAACAGATGAACCGGAATATTATCCAGGTTCTGTAAACCCGCAATCGTATTTTCCATCTCCTGACAGAAATTATTTACTTTAGCAAATTCACCTTTTTCTAGAAGTGATTTTGCTTCAATAAACTGATTACGAATATCACGCAGTTCTTCTGGAATAAATTCCGCGTCGGCTTCAGCTTCAACCAGGGTTTTTTCAAAACTTTCTTCTGTCTGAATAATTAAAGAATTGGCTTTTTCATATTCTGCTTTATACTCAGCGCGAAGATTATTTTTTAGTTCTTCAGCTTTGGTTTTAGTTTCTTCAATCAACTCAGCTTGATTATCAAAAGTTAACTTCTGAATAACTTCGGCTTGAATTTTTTCTAAATTGTTTTTAAGAGATTGACCGAGTTCAGTAATTTTCCAGCCCCAATTGTTGTTCATAAACGGTTCTTCTTGAGGAACGGTGACAAACTGCAAAATCGTCGATTTAAAACTATCAACCATTCGACTGTGTAGTAATGATCGCATCTTAGACGGGCCTCCTGAAACACCATCGTACGACACCGCAATCTCACGACCGCTAGGAAGAACTAATTGTTCGGGATCAGTTTCCTGAATAAATTTTTCAGTCACTGCGATCTTAGCATGATGGCAGGTACTTGTTTCACTATAAATCACAGGAAACTTTTGACCGTTAATCTCAACCAAGTCCGGATTCTCGCGCATAATGCGATTTTCCTCTTCAACTGAAAAATAAGAATTAAGCGGCAACCAAAGCGAACCGAGCCCACCGAGAATTACCTCAATCACATACATGGATAGGTTTTTTATTTCCTTTCCTTCGAGCGCTTTTGCAAGTATCTCGTTGTAGCGATTGGATAAAAAAACGGAATCCAATTTTTCAATTGTTCCACCGCTTCTTACCCTTAACTCTTCATACCTTTTTAAATCTGTTTTATTAGCGTCGCTAATTTTCCGCCAAGCGCAGTCGCTTGAAAATGAATTATTAGCTAAGGCATAAGCAAATTTATCCAGTACTTCCGGCCGATATTCTGCTAATTTTTTCTCTCGAGCAATTTCGGTACTATTGAAAATCACAACCCGATCTTCAATCATCCCCATCTTTTCGGAATCAAAACGCAGATTCTCAATTTTTTGCTCCACCAAGTGAGGAGCCAATTCAACGAACCACAACGGATTAACGGCAGTACAGGTCTTAACCAAAGGGATGGTCTGTGGCCTGCCCCGACGATTAGTGATATTTATATTCATCGGTTCCCCAACAATCCAATTTGGATTCTGAGAAAGTTTTTGAAGAATAGATTCACGCGCTAAAGTGCGCGTTCCTCCATTTTGATAATCACCATTACCCGAATGCTTATATAAATGAACAAGCATTCCAGAAGCAATACATTTGAGGATTTCTTCCTCGTTTGTTTTGTTCACGCTGTGGTCTTTTTCGTGGTAACCGAGATTACGAATTGCAGTTTTTACCTGCTCACGAATCTCCATCGCCGTTTCAAATCCTTTTGGGTCAACCCCATGAGAAGCAAGCCATTTTTTGTCCTTCATAGCGCGAGCTATTTTGAACAAATCGTACTCAACTAATAAATCCGATTTATATTCCTTCTTCGGATCTAAAAGTTCTTCCCATGACATCCAGCCATCAGGATCATTATCACGTTGCTTACGGCGAATGGAACTATAACGAGTCCCCATAACCGCTACAATGCTTAAAATCGGCGCTAAGCATTTACGCTCCAGCGCTTCCAGCATCATTCGGGCAGAGGCTACATTTACCGGGAAGCGATTGATATCACGACCCAGTTTTGTAATATTGCCTTCCTGATCAACGGCCTCAACCGCATAAAGCAATTCCTTTGCATCAACCAAAGTTTGTTTTTCCGGTTGATGATAAAAAGGAAGCTCAAGCGCATCGAGCCCGGCGCTAGCTAAACGTAATACCATCTGATCCAACAAAGAGCGTTGAATCTCTGGTACAGGATAATCGGCGAAAGAATCATACTCTGTATCATTACACAACACGTATTGACCCTCTTTAACCCTCCCGGCACGTCCGGCACGTTGGCGACAATCAGCTCGTGAAATATTGCCAAGTAATAATGTCTCGACGCCATTTACAAGCTCTAATCTTCTCTCTAGTCCCGAATCAACAACGGCGTCGATATCGGGGATCGTTAGTGAGGTCTGCGCAATGTTAGTTGCGAGAACTACTTTCGGCTGAGCGAAAGATTTAAACGCCAGTTCCTGCTCTTCTGGCAAAACATCTCCATGCAAGGGCAGGATAATTGCATTGAGATTTGTTTGCTTCAGGGAATTTTCAATTTGTTTAATCTCACCTTTACCCGGCAAGAAAACGAGTGAATTTGCACCTTCAGCAATTAGTCGCTTGATTTCAGCGAGCATACTTCCGGCACTTTTTTGAATAATACCATCAGCATGTGTTGGCGAACCTACGACAGGAAAGCAACGTCCGGGAACTTGAACTACGGGCGCGTCATCGAAAAATTCCGACAGGCGTTCGTAATCCAAAGTGGCTGACATTAAAACAACTTTAATATCAGCACCAGACAAAATATGTCTTTTCGTCCAAGCCACGAGGGTTTCGATATTAAGATTCCACTCGTGAACTTCATCAATAACAAGACAAATTCCCTTGCCCATTGATGCTTTGGCATTAGTCAACTCGCGAACGAGCTGAAGGCCATCGGTTGCAAATAAACACCTAGTTTCAGGAGAGTCCTTGCGGTCAACCGCAGTCCGAAAGCCAACCAGGCCTCCGAACGGACAGTCCATTTCTTCAGCAACGCGTTTAGCCACGGCTTTAGCGGCCACGCGACGAGGTTGAGTTACCACGATTTGATAATCGGTGTACTCAAGAAGAAATTGTGGCACGCGGGTTGATTTGCCAGCGCCAGTTTCAGCCACAATAATGGAAACTGGATTGTTTTCGATAGTCTCAAGAATTTGATTCTCAAAACTATCAATCGGAAGAAGTATTTTTTTCTTCATTATATAGACGGACCCCACTGCCTTGGGGAATTTTTGTTTTCCCAGGCAGGGGTTTTGATTCGAAAAAAATAATCTTAAATGCAGGCGAAAATTTCGCCCGCTTCTGCACCGGAAAGTTCGGAAACAAATTGGACGTCGTCAGAAAATTCCGCCACGGTCGTCGGCGTAGTCGATCCCATATCAACAAGAATGGAAATAACTTTAAACGCTTTGACTTTTTTTGTTTCTTTAAAATTCCGTAAGAATTCATCGGAGACTGGACATTCGCCATCAGTAATAAAAACGATGTCCGCTTTTTTGAATTCCTGCTTCTCAATTAAGCTTGTTGCTTCATTTAATGGCCGCATAAAACCAGTACCACTATCATTTAAAAAATAGCTACCAATTTCAACGGCCTTTTCAAAACTCACTTTCCCATTTGGAACTTCAATACATTTTGTAGGAGTTTTTTCAGCCCCAAAATGAATACAAGCAAAGTTCCGCTTCTGTAATTTTGCGATTTCTAGAAGCGCTAAAGCAACTGCCTTGGACCAAAATTCTTTTGGGCCTTCCATTGATCCGCTATTATCACAGCAGACAATAATTGGTCCCTTGCCAACTTTTTCTTTCCCCTTCTTCTCGTAGATAAGTAGGTTTCCTTCAACATAACGTTTGTAGAAATCTAACTTCATTAACGGATGAGCGAGATTATCGAATTCAGTCGGTAGAACTCGATCTAAATCAGACCCGCGAACAACATCATAAACTTCGGTTGAAGCTTTTTTGATTTTTGTTCGTTGCGTAGACATAGCCAATCTTTTAAATTTTCCAACCAACCTTGCGAGTTGTCGCATCTTGTCGGAATTTTGTAAGACACTAGCTCGTCTTATCTTTTCTTCAACCGGCATATTTTGCACACTACCGGCATCATTACCCCATTGTTCAAGAAACTCGGAAGTTTCTTTTACCTCTTCAAGCGCCTCTTTTGTTGCTTGACGAATCGCACCGCGAATTTCTGGGGTCTTACTTTCAACTTCTTCTTCTAAAGCCTGCTCGAGTGTTTCGAGTTTTTGTTTAGCTTCTTCAAGAGACATTTCCGCTTCCAAGGCTTGCGTTTCTAAATCAGAAACTTTAACCTCTAAACTTTTTGTCCCTTGACCAGACGCCTTTGCTTTCGCAATTTGGCCGTTAGCTTGACTTAGAAGATTTCCTAGTCCCTCAATCTGATCCTCTAAAGATTCGATTTGGTCTTCAAGATTATTTATCTCTTTGGCCTTATCTTGAATTTCTTTCGGAACCAGCGCGAGAGTTTGTCCGGCTAGCGATAAGGTTGCCATCGCGGAATTAAATTCATCAAGCTTCGTATAAGTACGAAGTTCTTTGAACTCACTCGTTTTCATTAATTGTTCAATCATTGAACGATGAAAACGGTGCGAAGGCAAAATCTCGCCATTCTTGCGAAGCTCTGGTGCAAACTTATACAAAGATGAGTAAACATCTTGCATAAGCGGTGAAAAAGTCGGAAGCTCGCGGCTTCCTGACTCTTCGAGCTCCTGCAATTTTTGCGCTTGACCTTTGAGCTTGTCATAAGCTTTTCGGTCGTAGGCATCACATACGACCGAAGTCGCGTGTTTTTCCTTACGCAAATTTTGATATTTTTCGGAATTTGCCTTCATAGCGAAATTCTTTAAATATCAATTCCTAAACAAGTCTTAACCACCTCCTTATTGAAGTTCTGAATGCGTTTCTGAGCTTCAATAATTTTAGTAGCATCGACTCCTTGAGTCTTGGCAGATTCAATCAGCTGCGACATTTCAGCCGACAACTTTTTAAGTTTAGTATTTGCTTCTGCTCCAGCAGCGCCGGCTTGATCGCCGATAGCTTTTAAGGCATTTACGCGGATTTCTTCGGCCTGATCCAATAATTCCATGGCTTCATTTTCCATGGGGTTAGATACAGACAAAATTATCCGTTCCACTGTTTTAATTTCTTTTGGATCGCTCCAGAAACAGTGGCGAAGGATAGAAAGGTCGGTTACATTAACAATCTTTCTTCCTTCCATAAGCGCTTTAGCCTGAAGTAGCGGGTCAACCCGCACATCGCGCCGATCGGAAATAATAATATTTTCCGAAAGAAGTTGCTCCACTAATTCCTCAACCTGCTCATCAATTGAAACAGGTACCACAACCTGCAAAACCTGTTTTTGCAGGTCAGCTAATTCAGTCAGAGTGATCGTCGTCGGTTGTAAATTTCCAGCCGCCTTATTCCCACGGCGTGCGCGACTTTTTTGCCGCATCTCAATTCTATTTCCCCGATCTTTTACCCGTTGAGAGATTATACGGATTAAAAATCGGTCGTAGAGTGCACCCAGTCCATCCTCCTCATCTGGTAATTCATTAGAAGCGCCAAATAAAGAAATAAGTGGGCAAGAGATTGGCTTACCTTGAACATGAAACTTCTTCTCATTAACGAGCGTCAATAGCGAATTCAGGGTAGCCGAATTGGCTTTGAAGGTTTCATCCAAAAACGCAATATGCGCTTCCGGAAGCATCCCTGTTGTATCAGGGATAAACTTAATGCTTTTTCCCGACTCCGTTGATTGCTCAACGATGTTGGTTTGCGCTACAAATAAATCTTTATCCGTAGTGTATTTCGAGAGCAAGTGCTCGAAATATTTTCCCTCTTCTATCCGCTCACAGATATTTCTGATGAGCATTGATTTAGCCACGCCCGGGGAACCAAGCATAACCATATGAGAGCCGGAGAGGATGGCGATAAGCGCCATATCAACTTCCTGTTCTCGTTCAATCGCCATTTCTTTTAACTCCAGGGCAATCATCTGGAGCTTTTCAATTGCTTCCATTTTTTACAATTTAAAGGTTTATTCAAAACACTAAATTAATGCCCTAAATAAACCCTTAAATTTAAAAATAAAAGAATCAAAAATTTTATTATCTATTAAATTATCAAAATACTTTAGAGTTTTCTCTCTCTAAAACCGCCACGAATGACGAGCTTGGAAAGAAAGCGAATAACCTGAACGGGCTATTCGCATAAACTTTGGAAATTTAATTGTCTTGGTTTTTACCAAGGACAATCGCGGGTTTCCGTCCCGCTTATAAGTTCCTCGTATCCCCATATCAAGGCATGCGAGTTCCAGAAAGACAAACTTTCCGAAGTTGCATACCTGTCCCATGGTTCAGGAGGAGTGAGTTCGCCGACAAACGCGGAGAGAAGAATATAGTAACCGTCTCCTTTTTTAAGGATGACAGAAACTTTTGTACTTTCTTCTGGTTCGCGATTCTCGACAAACCTCGTCAAGCCAAGGCGATTTAGTCGCTTAGCGAAAATAATTTGGTCGCTTTCGCTAGTTGCGACACAAATACTTTTACCAACGACCATCCCCATCTCCACTTCCTGCAGATAAAATTCCTTCTGCGGATCGGGAGTTATTTGAGCGAGCGCTAATGGCAAAGCTTCGCTCAATAAAGGGTATGTTTCAAGATGTGTAACAAGATGGCTACTTTCCCGATCAATGACCGGAGTACCATCGGCTAATTTCCAGTTTTGTTTCATATTCGGGTCCTCCTTAGACCCAAAATTTTGTTAAAATTAAAATTTAAGATCTTCAGCGGCGACCGGAATCAATCGTCCAATGTTTTTTCCAGCAATTTCCACGCAGGGTCCGCAACCGGGATGAATTTCGTCCCATTTTTGCCCCTGTAAAGAAGCTTGTTCGCGACCAGATTCGGCGGCGGCAAACATCGCAATAAATGGATGCTTGGCGTTACCATAGGCGCGTCCGATTGTAGCGGCTAAAACGATTGGCCCGCGACCGGAAATAATTACCCCCTTTGTCTTATTAACGGCGGGTGGGTAGATGGTATGCAGGGCGGAGATGTTAAAAATATCTCCTTGGATTCTGAAATTCACGATGGTAAAATCGTCGAATTCAGAAGTTTTCCAGTCCAGCCCAAGTGGCGAACCGTTTTTTTTCGGTTTTAAATCAGGAATTGCAATATATCCATTAGATACATCAAATAATTCCACGACCGATTTCCGAAACGCGATAACCATCGCGGCGGCCGTCCAAAAGGAACGGATGTTCCAGATACGGATAAGCGGTTTTGTACAAAATCTTTTTACCGCTTTCAGCGCAGGAGCCAAATGCCATGGACGATAACCCAAAAATGGGTCAGTCCGGTCTTCAATTCCGATTTGATCGGCCAATTGAATTCCGGAAATATCGGCTTGTTCTTCGGCCAAAGTCATCTGGCTGTTAGTAGCGATAATTTCTTTTAGCTTTTCAGCTAAAGCATTTATCACTGCCGAACAAACGAACGTTCCCCGCTCAAGCCCAACGACCAATCCTCGTAAAACTCCGTCGCCCTGGTCGGGATAAACGACAGATTCTTCATCGCTCAGTCGTGAATCGAGTTCGGCAAGACATTTAAGTCCTAAGCCATCTCCGAATTCACGCCAAGCGGGAATTTCTTCTGGTGAAGAGGACAGAATGACATATCCTTCGCATTCGCGAAAAATATTTTCATTTTGCGTTGAGCGGCGGCCACCGACATCAACCAAGACTAAGCGCTGTTCAGCGCTCCTGATCGACTTAGTAACAAACGACATAAAGGTGGCGTCAAACGCTCCTTTCTGCCGTATCACCTGGGCGACCGATTGGTTGGCGATATTTGACCAATGTCCCTCGCCATCGGGACAACCATAGATCAGTATGTACTGGTCGCACGGTAATTTGGCCATAACATTGGCTAGAAATACGGACTTCCCGGAATGGGGCGGTCCACAAATGATTACTCTTTTCAACTGTAATTCCTCGCGCTTACCCCAATTTTACTTGGTCTCACGCTAGGCCTCTTTTTTAGTGAATATTAATTTTTTTGTTTTTTTTCAAAGAACATTTCCTCTTTCGTCCTTTCGGACTCATCAGTCGAGACATGCATCTCGAGAGAGTGAGCAGACTTGAATAAATCTGCTCATGAACTTTTTCGCTGGCTAACGCCAATCGCTCCGCGAAAGAGAGCTTTTTTTAGTCCGAGATTTTTATTCCTCTGTAAGCTTCAAATACTCGAATTCCGTTTCTACAAAACAGATTTGAGTAGTTTTTTGTTTCAGAGCAACCCCTACTTGACGGAGCACTTCCGTCGCAGCAGTTTTATAGGCTGCCAATTCGGTAAACTCCGGATTACATTCTCCGGTCAGAAAAACCGTGTCTTCGCCACCAACGGGACATCCCCAATCGGTGTGGTAAACTGTCTTTGACGAAGAAATCACGGCACCGATGTAGGTACCATATTTGTTGGTTGGAGACTGTGTTGCCTGTTGAACGGCGGCGGCAATTTCTTGCCAAACTTTTCCGGCAACCACTTCAGCGGGTTCAGGAGTTTCATTGTTATGCCCATAACCGGCTACAACACCAAGGCTTGCAAAAAACTTGATTGTTTTCATTCTTACGTGCCGCTTTTACCCGGCATTTTTTATATTGGTTTAAAGAACTTTCTCCTTTTCGTCATTTCTGACTCATCGGTTGAGATACACATCTCAAGAAGGAGAGCAGACTTGAATAAATCTGCTCATGAACTTTTTCGCTGGCTAATGCCAAATGCTCCGCGAAAGAGAGCATTTTTTTCGGAACTAAATCCCTAAGGACTTGGCCCCGATAATGTTCCCTGAAGGGTCGCGTACCACTTCGGCTGGGACCACGAGGTCCGAGCGCTGTGGTAATGCGGTCTTCACCAGTTGGGACACGATGATTATCGTGTCATCAGACTGTTCCGGCAAACCCTCAGGTTCGCCGAAAACGGTTTTGGTGAGAGGAACACCGTCCACGGACTCACCAGTCGGTTCGGTTGCTGTTTTCAGGCGAACGCTGCCTTCGGTTGGGATGGTTTTTACTACGGTAACGCCGTCTACGCCCACGATTGTTATCGCGTGTGGGGTTAAATTAATGATTTTTTTCATTTTTTTTGCCGCTCTTAACGGCTTCTGTTTGACTTCGTGCTTGATTGTCCGAATTATTCTAAATTCTATTTATAAATAAAATTAAAAATAATTCGGACAAAACGTTTCTTAAAAAATGAAAAATTATCAATACTATTTACTTTCAAAGAACATTCCACTTTCGTCCTTTCGGACTCATCATTAGTTATTTTTTTGTTTTTTTACTTTCAATGTACTCTCCTCTAAATTCTTAAAATCTTTTCGAGGAAGTTTCTGCGTTCAAACTTGTTCAAGGTTTTAACGCAGTCGATCTCCTCGCAAGAAGAACGTTGGTAATTGGTGCCTTTCCCCGAGCTTACTCGCTTTCGCTTTTTAGCCACGAAGTAATCAGACCTCCTTCCTAAGGATGCGGTTTGCGACGCGTTCCTTATTCCGACTCACCTTTTACCGATATTCCCATATTATTATGGGAAGCAAACTAATAAGTAATTGTTAGTTTTAGGAAATGGACCCTCTCCTCTTTTTAAAGATTGTTTGTCCACTCAATTTCCTAAAACCGCCAGATATGCTTATAAATTTATGTTGCTCGTACCTCGAGTAACTTAGGATGATTAAGCTGTAATCATTTCAGATTCCGCCTTCCTCTACGTTTTAACGTATGTGGGAAGCGGATGGTTATGAAGGGGAATAAGATTAATTATTATTTTAAGCCTGAATGGGGCTCAGGCTCGCTCTCTCCTCTTCATAACTATCCGTTTGCCCTACTTAAAAGGGTGTTAGGCGGAAAAGTTTTCTATATAGATGAAGAAAGCTTAGCCACCCAACACCCTTTTTTATTAAAGTATTGATATATGTGGTTGATAATGGCTCTCTCCTTCCATTATTTATATTTAGATGTAATGTACTCGTTTTGCTGTTTCTTTTCCCTATCTCATTTTCGATACCTCAAGTTTATCATAGTTTGACAAGATTGTCAATACTTAGACTTACATTATTTGTCAATTGTTACCAAACATACTAACAATACTACTGAAAACATGCTTAAAAATTATAATATATTGTCATTATTGTAGTTGACAGTGATTTAATTATACGCTATAATATACTTAGATAAGTAAATATCAATTGACAAAACTTGATAATAAATGCAATAAAATATAATTTTTGTAAAGTTATCCACAGCCCTAAAGCTGATTAATAAACATAATAAGCTCATCAAAAAAGCTATAAATAACTAATAATACTAACTATATGAACGAAAAAGCCCTTTATACCCTGGGTTTAACAAAAGTACAAGCCGAGATATTCGATTGTCTTTTACAAAATGGTGCTCAAAAAGCTGTCGATATAGCTAAAAAAACAAAACGCCCTCGTGGCGTTGCCTATAAGGGGTTGGAGGAGCTAATTGCCTTAAAATTAGCCATAAAAAAAGAGGGTAAGGCGGGAATAACTATTTTTTCCGCCGAACATCCTTCTAATTTAGAGCAAATATTAGAGAAAAAAGAAAAAGACCTAGCAAAAGCTAAGTCTGCCTTTGAAAGTTCCCTGCCCGATCTGATTTCCGCTTTTAACCTGATAAGTAACAAGCCGGGAGTTAGATTTTATGAGGGAGAGGAGGGCGTCAAGAAAGTTTTAGAAGATACCTTAACTAACAACCCAGAGAAACAATTATGTACTTTCTCTGATGTTGCCAGTTATGCAACCTATCTAAGCGACTGGAACACAAATTACTATGCTCCGAAAAGAAAAAAACTCGGTGTTTTTGAAAAAGTAATTATTCCAGATAATACTCGAGCACTTAATTATATGAGAAATTATAAAGCTAATGATATAACTGATATTCTATTTATAGACCACAAAACATATCCTTTCGCCACAGAAATAAATATTTATAATAACAAAGTTTCTTTTGTAACTTTCTCATCTGATTTTATGATGGGAATAATTGTTGAAAATAAAGAAATCTATAAAACTCTACTTTCTATATTTAACTTCGTTTGGGAATCGGGTAAAAAAAATCTAACCGACTCCCAGCCGGAATGGCTCAATAAACAGATTACGACAACGCCGTTGGCTTAACAATATATTTTTGAATAAAACGTAGAATCGATAATAAGCTTGTCGCTTCCTGCGCTTCCGCTAAAAGCCCTTCTCGACTAATATTTATATCTTCAAAATATTTAGCTGGTGCTTTTTCCAAGGTGATAAAATAATGTTTTAAAATAGGAATGACAACGCTTTCAGCATATTTTAATTGTTGCTTGCTATCAAGTGTTAAAATTTTACCACCAATTAGTCCTTCTCCAGCAGCTACAACCTGATCACTATTAATAAGCAAATCAGAATCGGTTTTATAAAAATATGTGCTATATGGTTCTTTAAATTTAACAACACTCTCTTTGGCTTCAAAATTACCGCGCCAACCAAAACTTGCCGAGCCGACTTCCGGACAAGCAAAATTTAAAGATAAAGAGTCTTTTTTAATCGATTGATCATATCCAATTTTAGGGTCAATATTTATTTTCCCAAGATGATCTTGCAAACGCTGAAAATAAGCGAGGGATGGAGAGTTCTTCTCTAATTTTGATTTTCTTTCATTAATACCATCACGAGTTATTTTACAAACCGTATTTAATAAGATTTTTGCCTCTGGACTATCGGGATTATTTAAAACCTCAAGGCCCTGATTCCTTCCAATCTTTTCAAAATTACGAATTACAATCGCTAAAATATCATAACGAGCTTCGTTTAAATGGCCAATTTTTGTTCCATTAGTCGATAATATCCAAGCTAGTTCCTCTAGCGCATAACCTATATATTCTTCTTTTTCAGCACCAGACACTGATTCTTGAACCATGGCTAAGAAAGCTTCTCGAAATGACGGCTGAATAGCTAACTTTTTAACGACGTCGCTATAACGTTCAAATTCTTCCCTATTTTCATTAAGAAATTCTTGGTATCTTTGAATTTTAATATTATCCAAACCAAAGGTATTAATTATCTTTTGATATTGTTCCGCTTCGAGATTACCAATTTTGATAGTCGATTGACGTGCTTCGTCCTCACTTTTACCATAACGAGCTTGATAATTATTTACTTGCAGCTCATCGCAAATTACTAAATTTATATTCTTTTCTTGATTATTCAACCAAAATAAATAGCCATAAAGATCAATCGGTTTTACAAATTTTTCTTCATTTTTTAAAACTTTCTCCCAGGCTGGTAAATCCTTAGAAATTCCGACTGGAAAATAGAGGGGGGCTTGCTCTGGAAGTTTTTCGGGAATAACTTTATTATTTTCAAAATTGCAAAAACCCTTGGATAGCTTAAGCTCCTCGCGACCATAAATTAATTGATCAATCTTTTTTTCTAAAGCTATTTGCAAAGGGAGTATCGGTTTAATTTTATTAATTGCCTTTTCATAAATACTTTTTTCTTCAGCCGTTGGGGCATAAAAAATCACATTATATTTTTTTGTTATAGCCTTAAATTCTTCCGGGCTAATTTCACCTCTTTCAAATTTTTCGTTTTCTTGAGAAAATTCTTCAATAGTTTGCTTGTCTTCAGAGAGACAATAAACATCCTCTTTTAAAACTGTTTTATAATATTCGAGCATTTCCTTCAAACGGTCGCTATCATAATTTCGATGTCTAATTAAATCATCTTTAAGGGAATTTTTTATTTCAGGAGTTAAATTATTGTTATTTAATAAATCTTCTTCAAATTGTTTATAGTCAACCATCTCAGGATCAAGCGCGACCATCAAATCTTGACCGAGATTATTATATTTTTCATTAAGCGCAAGGGCAATCTTTTTTAGCTCTTTTAGATTCGCAGTCTTCTCAATAATTTCAGAGTCTAAATTATTAATTAACAATCCGACTTCTTCTTCACTCTCTTCTGACGAAAGATTTTTAATATTTTCGTGCACTGATGATAATAATTGTCCAGATTTAATAAGAAATAACTTAATAAGCTCCCCGCGTTTAATATTTTTTTCAAAAAATATACTCTGGTAAAATTCTTCAAAGCTATCAACATCTTTAGTTAATTGCCTAGTTAATTGAGCGTATTTAGCGAAGAGCAAATCAGCACTTTGCGATTTCATATTTAACTTTTCGCCAATTTCAATTATTTTATCACCCATGTCGCTATCTGCTTCTAAAGATAGAAAAGAAACAAATCGATTATTCTTATCGGACTTAGTATTAGCGCCGGAAATGAATTCTTTAACACGTTGCACCTCGGAAACACTCTTTGAAGAAATAAAATTTATAAATTGCAATTGCTCTCGGATGCTAAAATTATCTAATTCAATTTCAAACTCTTCCTCGATTTTATATCGTAAAGGAATTTGCATTAAAATCTTATAGGTCATCATTTTTTCTTGAGACTTTTCTTTATTATTTTCTGTTTCCACAAAACCATCATTTTCTAAGATCTTTTTTAAATCAAGCCGTTCTCCTTTTTCAATATCAAAAAAAGAATCAACTTCTCCATTAGAATTATAAATCACTCCCGTTTCTTTACTAACAGAACCATACATCATTCTTTCTCTTAAATGAGCAAAGAGTCCTTTGAGATTTTCTAAGAGTAGGGGTTCCGGAGCGTTTTCTTTTAAATCTTCCTTTTTATACTTATTCCACATTTTTAATCGCTTTTCTCGATTAAACATTCTGTGTTCCTCTAATATTTGTTTAACTCTAATATTTAAAAAATAGTTTGAATTATCCTTTTCTCTTTCCTCTAATATTCTTTCAGCCTCACCTCCGGACTCGGAAAAACCGGCCTCGTCGGAACAAGCATATAAACTTCTAAGAATTTCTAGAGATTTAAGCTGAGAAGGAAAATCTTTTTTATCCTTAGCGAGCTCATTTAAAGGTTTGACTAAGGTCTCAAATAAGCCAACCCCCATGATAATTTCATGCCTTATGCTAGTATCTATTTTTTCTGGATGCTGACTGATTGTTAATAACAAATCTAACAAAATATCTTTATCAACCATATGAATATTTTGCGCCCAATTACCAATTGCCTCCTGTAAGATTCCGGAAATATTTTTTTCGCTTTCGAGCCTATTAATTATTGATTTCGCAAATAAATCAGCTATCGTTTTCCCTTTAAATTCCTCCCGATCATTTCTTGTTTTATTTCCGGTTGTAAATACTTCATAAAAAAAATGTCCTAAACCGGAATCGCTTATTACGGGTTCCCTATATTTTTTGTCTTGACCTAAATTATTGTCTAAATAATTACTTAAAATATCAACTATCTTATCGACTTGCTCTTGACTCCAAGCTCTGTCAAAACTAAAAGAATCTCCTTCTATACCATAATTTAAATCGAGCTTTCTAAGTTCAAAAATTAATTCTTTTACTTTTTGCCCCTCATTACTTGCGTCCTCTCTTGCTTTAATGATTTTTATTTCTTTAAGGTCAAGCTTTTGTTGTTGAGCAATCCATTTTACCAAATCTGGCGTTTCTTTTTCATTATAATATTCATCTTTTTCATCATTTAAATCTTGCTTTACATCATCCTTATTATTCTGGTCGTCCTTTTGATAGAACTTTTCAATTATTTCATTAATATCGTTATGAATCTTTAATCTTAAAGCGGCCTGCTTTTCTTTTTCAAAGTTTGGCTCTGCTTTAATTATATTATTTCCTTCAAACATATGTTTTTTATTAACAAGAAAGTATAACACATTTTACTAATTTTGTAAATAGTGTAGCCCTATACGCCCCCTAATTAATCTCGATATCAATAAATACCGCCTGCGGGACTTTCGCGCGAATTTTTTTCTCTATCTCATCAATTCTCTTTCCGACCATACGTGGAACCCTGTCCATATACTCAACCGAGAACTTCATAAAATTTTCGTAACTTTCCTTTACCTCTTCATACTCATTCTCCAAAAAATGATGCTGATTAAATTCTTTCATTAAGGCTGAAGCATTGAATTCAATATCGCATTTGATTAAATACTTGTCGACATCTAAAATCGCCGACTTGAAATCAAGAACTTTTTCAACTGTCGGATCGGCGTTTAAAACCGCTAAGACTAATTCTTCCGCTTCTTCCGGAATGCATTTAGTAATAAGAAAGCTACGATTTTTAGCAATCAGAATAATCGCCGCAACACCCAACGATAACCCGATGGCGATAGAGCCAATAGCATCCCAAAAAATTTGTCCGGTTAACTTGGATAAGATAATGCTTAATCCGGCTAAAGCAACGCCGATAACCGCTAAGCCGTCCTCATAAATAACAGCAAGAGTTGTCGGATCAGCTTCCTTAAAAATAGTTGTCCATTTTTCATTCGGATAATGTTTGCGCACATCTTTAAAGGCCAACCAAAGAGTAAAGGACTCAATGATAAAAGCGGCGAGTAAAATATAAAGATTCCAAACACTGAAATGTATTTCTGGTTTATGAATCAGGGCATCAACGCCGTGATAAATCGTTACACCAGCACCAATAAAAAATATCCCACAAGCAGAAATTAAGGCCCAAATGAATCTTTCGCGACCGAAGCCATAAGGGAAAAGTTGATTAGGCTGTTTTTTTGTTTTCTTAACACCGATAATGAGTAGCGACTGATTAGCCGTATCGGCAAAACTATGAACTGCTTCAGAAAACATCGCACCTGAACCAGTCATAATAAAACCAACAAATTTAGCGACACAAACTACGGCATTACCAAAAAAAGCGGCGATAATCGGTAAGAGCCCGGAAATTTTATTCTTTGGATCGGGATTAGAAGATAACATATTGTTTATATTTTTAGAGTTCCTTTAATGAATTCTAAAAAAGTATTAAGCTCATGATTAATTTTATTTTTTGTATTATTGAACTTTTTTTGATAATTTATTTTTTTAGCGATTACTATTTTTGCCCTTTTTAACAATTCTCCTTTTTTAAGCTTATTCAAATCAACTACTAATTCCGGGCATTTAATAAACTCAGCAAAACCGTAATTTCTAATATCATAAGCGACGCTTATCTCAGGCGTTAAAGCGCCAAACGACATCACGCCGACATGCAGCATCATTCCGATAATTAAATCTAGCTCACCATAAACATATTTTTGTTCGTTCGGTTTCAAATCAACTAATTTTAAATTTTTTATTCTTAATTCAGGATAAATCTTATCTTCGCCCGGATGATGTTTAAGATAATATATTTCTGCATCTAGTTCATTTTGAAAATAATCCGCTGTTTCTTTATAGGCGCGCAAAATATCTTCCCGCCATTTTCCAAAGCCGAGCCAGCCGGAATAATTAAGGTTAAAACCAATTTTAAGCCCCGCCTTATTTAAGCCTAATTTATTTAAATTCGTAGTACTTATTTTTTTCTCCGATAGAAATACTGCCGGGTCACCAATAACTTTTATTTTCGTCGGCCTTAGTCCGTTTGCTATTAAAAATCGTTTTGTATTTAAATCTCTTACTCCAATTCCGACCGCTTTATTCGCTAAAGCGATAACGCTTCTTGTTTTATCTTTCGACCATAGAGGCGCATCAACTTCTTTTATATATCCTAAACCAAACAAAAAGATCGGTTTTGAAATTGCGGCTATCATTTCTAAATCAAAAGGTAAAAAATAAGAATAAAAAATTCCACCGCCGCCTATAACAACGAAATCTGCTTGATTCAATTTAGTGATTTGTTTTTTATCATAACTGCATAAAACTTCAACCGGAAAATCATTAATAATTGCTCTCGGAAATTTTTTAAGCAAAAGTTCTTGAACGGCGAGAACGATAGCCTCGTCACCTTTATTTTTCTTATCCCAAACATGGATATGGGCAATTCTGATTTTATGATTACCAGCCATTATAAATTTAGATTAGCTTTTACTTTATTAAACAACTCCTCACCGCGCTTAGGGTCGCAATCATGTTTTAAAAAAAGATAAATCGAAGTTCTAATCGCCGTCCAATTATAATATAATTTTATTCGTTCTTCTAAGTTAGAATTCATTTTCAGGCCCGCTTCGGCTAAATAGGCGGATAAAAATATCTGCTTAAATTCCTCAGCCATGATTTTATCATTATTTTTAGTAACAAACTTGTATTCTAACTGTTGTAAAAAAGTTCCTAAATCACGAGCAAAGTCTCCCAAACATAAATCTGTAAAATCAATCAAGCCAACCCGCTTATCGCCGGTTTTAATAATATTCTCCGTATGAGCGTCGCCATGTATTAGACTTAGTTCCAGTTCACTTTCAAAAAACTTTTCTTCCTGAGAAATAAAATGATCATACATCTTCTTTAAATCGGTATCAAATCTTTTATCATAACGAACAGACATCTCTTTTAATATTGTTTCCACTCCAGGGATAACTGTTTTAATTCGAGAATTAATCGGATTAAAATTAGCGACGGTTCCGGCCGGCAAACGGTGGAGATGCGCAAAAAGTTCAGCGGAAAGAGACAATAGTTTTCTTACTTCATCATAATCTTTTTCTTTGATATATTGCAAAAGATTTTCACCATTGATACCGCGATAAAACGTTCCTCTAAAATATTCGGAGTAAAAGAGTGGGCGCGGGATATCAACACTCCCTTGATTAAATTTATGTTCCCATAAATACTTCATTGCCTGAAAAACATTATCTCTTGGCTCATCGCTATGCGCTGAACAAACTATTAGAATCTTAGTTATTTCTCCTGCACGGTTAGAAAAATAAACATCGAAACCAACAACAACATGGTAAGTCGTTGTCCAAATTAATCTTTTATAAGGTCGGATGATTACTCTCTTTATTTCTGAGAAAGCTGGATATAACGGCAATAATTTACGACGAAACATTGCTAAAACATACTCCTCATCAAACAATTGTAAAATTTTATTCATATTCTTTAATACGGATTTAAATTATTTTCTTCCAATGCTTCTTCCAATGCTCTTCCCAGATAAGCTTTTTGATTTTTAAATAATACTTTTCCGCTTGTAGCTTATATTTTTTTGTTTTTGGGTCATTTAAAGAACGAACCGATCTAATTAAATCTTCTAGTCCGCGCTCGATACCATCCGGGCTCCAGGCATAAGGGCCAAAAATTTTAGAAAAATCTTTAGCGCTCGCCCACCAAAACGTGCAACTAGCTATTCCCCTTACTAAATGCCAATAATACCATTCGTGGTTTTTATCTTTTTTATATTTATCGTGTAAGGAAAGAGCGAGATTAGTTAATTTCCATAAATTATTATGGATTTTATTTTTTTTATCTTGCCAAAGCTTAAACGGCTCTTTATGCAAAATTTCTTTTTGTGTTGATTCCCAAGAACAAGCAACAACATTTATTTTTTCTGGTTTCATTTTTGAAACAGCCAGAGAATTCATAAATTCTGAGATTGTTTCCGTCTGTAATTTTTTTATTTTAACAATTTTTTCTAGTTCTGCAGTTGGGTCTTCATGCCTTAAGCCATAAAGCTCGGCATCAGTCGCAGTGATAATAGTTTCACTTCCGGCTTTATTTTTTTCCAACTCAGGCAATATTCTATCTGGCGGATAAGCGCCAGAAAAATCACGATTTCTAAAAACAATTTTTAAGCCACTCTGCTTATCAATATAGAAACTAGTAAAATTGGGACGACTTTTACCGCCATTATAAGCAAATTCATCTAGAATCAACCACTTGTAACCAAGCCGTTTTACTAAACTAGCAACTTCTTTTGAATAAGCCATTTCGGGCAAGAAAAAGCCGGTTGGTTTAAATTTTTTACCGAAATATTTTTTTAAGATTTTTTCATTTTCTTTAATTTGGCGGATTACTTCTGATTCAGGAAGTAATGGTAAAAAACCATGATAAGCAGCGGAGCCTGTAAGCTCGACTCGCCCAGATTTTACTAAATTTGCTAGACGTTTTATAAAATCAAAATTCTTTTCATCCTCTAGGCGCACCAACAAGCAACCGGAAATATTCCAAGTCATCTTTAAACTAGGATGCTCCTCCATTAATCTTAACAAGCGATAATAGCTCTTATCCAAAGCTTTTTTAATACTATATGATTCGATATTAGCCGGCTGATAAAAATGAAGGAAACTTAGCCATTTCATAAATTTATTTCTTTAAAACTTTAAGATAAAGCTCGACATATTTTTTAGCAGGAATTTCCCAACTATTTGATTGCTTCATCACCCGCTTTACTAAATTTTTCCAAACAGCTTTATGTTTATAGTTTTCTAAAGCTCTAATAATAGCAGCATAAAATATATTCGGATCATCTGATTTAAAAGTAAAGCCAGTTCCTTGCTTAAGAGCGGGATTAAAATTCTCGACCGTATCATATAAACCGCCAATTTCTCTCACAACCGGAATACAGCCGTAGCGCATAGCAATTAACTGGTTAATCCCACAAGGCTCATGATTAGACGGTAGTAAAAACAAATCGCTCGCCGCATATAAAAGAGTTTCTAGTTTTTGATCAAACGGCAACCAAATTATTTTTTTAGGAAATTTACGTTGTAATTTTTGAATTGGTTTAATATATTCTTTATTGCCATCACCCATAAATACTAATTGCACGTCGAGCTTTAGCAGTAGATCAATTATTTTTAAAATTACATTAAACCCTTTTTGGAAAGTAACCCGAGAAGTTGCGCAAAGAATTGGTATTTGAGAATTCTCAGGAAGACCAATTTTCTTCTGCAGATATTTTTTATTATTTTCCTTCATCGCCACAGAAGTCGACGAATAGACTTTATGGAGAGTGTTATCTTTTTCTGGATTATAAGTATTATAATCAATACCATTTATTATTCCATATAACTTACTAGAACGGTTTTTTAAAATACGATGCAAATCTTGGCCAAACTTTTTCGTCATTATTTCTTGACGATATTGTTCGCTCACCGTATTAATAATATCGGCCGACATAATAGCGCGCTTGGCAAAATTGATATTTTCTAATTTTGGATCTTCAAGATGAGGAATGCGGCCGCGGCCAAAATCTTTATTTTCCGGAGAAACTTCCCACCAATTATGGCCAAACTGAAAAATAAGATTATGAATAGTATAAACCGTTTTCGCCTTTTTTAAAGTTTTCGAATAACGAAAATCGGTTTTTAAGTAATATGGAATGAGTCCCGATTGCCAATCATGGCAATGAATAATATTAGCCTGTAATTTTAAAAGCGATAATAGTTTTAAAGAAGCAACATTAAAAACCAAAAAACGAGCATTCTCGCGAGAAGAACCATAAATCTTTTTATGTTTAGAAAAAAACTTTTTACATTCAATAAAATAAACTGGCAAACCCTCCATCAAATGACCTTGATAGTAATTAACTTTAATATTTTCTTGACTATTAAGTCTAAGATTTATATCACTAAAAATAAGTTTTAAGCCTTTCCCTTTCTTATCAATCGTCCGCCCGTATAAAGGCGTAATAATAGTAACGTCATGCCCTAAACGCTTTAAAGCTTTGGGCAGACTACGCGCGACATCGCCCAAACCGCCCGTCTTAGAAAACGGGGCGACTTCAGAAGCAATATGAACTATTTTTAATTTTTTATTTTTAAGCATAGTGTTGAATTTAAAGCGCAAATAGCCGCCGCTAAAGCATCGGCCGCATCATCCGGTTGAGGAATTTCTTTAAGACCTAAAATAAGTTTAACCATTTTTTGTACTTGTTTTTTGTTGGCTTTACCATAAGCGGAAACTGCTTGTTTTATTTGTGAAGGGGTAAATTCGGCAATTGGAATATTATTTTGTTTTAAGGTTAAAAGAATTACCCCTCTCGCCTGTCCGACAATCAGCGCCGTTCTAACATTTTTATTAAAAAATAATTGTTCAATCGAAGCTAGACCTGGTTTATATTTTTTTATTATTTTATCTAACTCCTGATGCAAAATAGAAAGTCTAGTAATAAGGTCATCGGCCGGAATAGTTTTAATTGTTCCATAACAAAGACACGAAAGCTTACCGCCATCTTCCTTAACCACTCCATATCCGGTATCAGCGATTCCGGGGTCAATTCCAAGAATGATTTTAGCCATCTAATTACTAGATAAGATTAGTATAATAATCATTAACATCCTCGTTATCTTCAAGTTCTTCAAAAAATTTCTCTAATTTTTCTTTATCATCATCTTCCATCTTTATTTTTTCTTTGGAAACAAATTCAATTTCGGCTTGTTCAATTTTTAAGCCTTTAGTTTCAAGAAAATCTTTTATTTTTTGCATATCTCTAATATCGGCATAAACAACAATGCCTTCCTCTTCTTTTTGAAAATCTTGAATATTTTGATCAATTAATTCTAATTCTAAATCTTCATTACTTAAATGCTTAGCTTTAATTTCTTCATTTGGGATTCTGATTACTCCCATTTGCGAAAAATTCCAAGCGACGGCGCCAAAAGCCCCGCCATTTTTAGTAAACAGATGGCGCACACTAGAACCGCTTCTATTTTTATTATCGGTTAAACATTTTACCATAATCTGAATTCCAGGAGGAAGAATCCCTTCATATAATAATTCTTCTATTTGCGCTCCGCCTAGTTCGCCTGTTCCCTTTTTAATAGCACGTTCAATATTATCTTTAGGCATATTGGCCGCCCGCCCCTTATCAACCGCCGCCCTTAAAGACGGGTTTGAGTTGGGATCGCCGCCTTTCTTAGCGGCAATAGTAATAACATTGGCTAACTTAGTAAAAATAGCGCCTCGTTTAGCATCAACTAGCTCTTTTTGGCGATGCGTAGTCGCCCATTTAGAATGTCCGGACATATTAGTTAATAGATTTAAAAAGTTAAAATAACAAAGAATCCCATCTTTCAACTAATAGAACTTTAACGTAAATTGAAATAAAAATCAAGATGAATTATAATGAAAATATAATAAAATAAAGCAAAAATATGAATATCAAGCATTTGCCAGATTTGCATGAAAGTGTAATTTCCGCCTTAGATTTCTTTATTAAAAATACTCCGCCAAAATTAAATTTAGAAAACACTGGTCAGCCATTCGTCGTTGGTAGCGGAAATGCTTATAACGCCGGGAAAATGCTGTTTTCGCTGCGCCCGGCAATTTTTGCCAGTGAAAGTAATTTTAAACAAAAACTAGCTGCCCATCTTAGTTTAATAAAATCAGGCGTTATTAAACGAGCAATTATAATTTCTGCCTCTGGCGAAAAAGATGCGGCCTGGGAAGTGGCGGAAGCAGAAAAATATGGCCTAGAAACAACGATTATGACCTGTAACTCTAATTCTGCTGGTGCTAAATTAGCAGATGAGGTGGTAGTTTATAGAAAAGTACCAGAGCCGCAAACTTATAATATCTCAACTTATCTAGGGATGCTTTTATCGGCCAGCGATGAAAAAGCTAAAAATATAAAAGATTTTATTAAAAAAATAAAATTACCTAAAGATTTTGGTAAATATAAAGCTTATGCCTTTATTGTTCCAGACGAATTTTCTGAACTCACGCCGATGCTGGATATCAAAAAACATGAATTATTTGGGCCTCATCTTTCTATCCGATCATTTAGTTGTGGCGAAGCTAGACACGCTAAGTTTGTTATGCCCTGGAATGAGGAATTAGTAATTAGTTTGGGAGATAATAAGTATTTTGGCCTTCCAGGGAGCAGATTTAAAATAAAAATGCCTAAAAAATACGGAGCTGGTTTAGTCATGGCTCTTACTTATTATTTAATTGGTAAAATCCAAGCAGCTAAAACTCCATATTACAAGAAAAATATTGCTAAATTCTGTATTGAGGGGCCAAAAGCCTTTGGCAAAAAAGAACCATTTGATATTATTGTCCCAGGTAATTACTAATATTAAACAAAAAACATAGTTTAAAAAACACCCTTAGTAGGGTGTTTTTACTATTGACAGAAATCAAAAAAAATAATATTATAAGCGGTTATTGGGGCAGAAGGAACAATGAGTGTTCTGGAGCTTATTCCTGATAACAAAAAAGAACATTAAAAAATCAAAGTAATGAAAAATCCTTTAAGAAAATGGGATGGCGAATTAGTCGCCAAGCGGTTGTTTATCACAGTTGGTCTAGCCGTGGCCATATCTCTTCTTGTCTCCGGCGTTAAAGGCGGAGAGTTAAAAATCATTTGCGGATGGTTTGTATCTTTCTGGAACTGGGCGACTGATTTCGCCGTAAATATGCCGGTCACTGTTATTATTTCCTCGGTATTATTTGGCGCTACCGTTTTAGGGGCAGCGATCTATAAGTACAAAAAGAAAAAACCAATGATGTTTATACTGTCAGGAATTCTTTTCTTTTTAAGTCTCTTCCCTTTGTTTTATCACATGGGCGCACTCGGTGATTTTATCACCGCGCTGATTTGGTGCTTAATAGCAGTTTCCATGAATATTCTTGATGAGTTTCCAAGCGATGATTGGAAATTTTATGTCGGGACTATATGCTTTTTGCTTGTTCTTGCTTACTACGCCGATTTTTTCATTTTCGGATGGGATAAACCCTATTTAACATTGATTGTTGCAGCAATCATAATCATTGTAACTTTATATGTAAAAATAAGAGATTACAGAGATCAAAAGAAAGAGGACGCTTATCTATTACAGAAAAAACAAGTACGAGAGGAATATGCAAAAGCTGTAAAAGAAGAAATGGAAAAATTGCCAATTGTTGATGTTTTTTTAGAGTACATAAAAGCAGCAAAAATTGACGGAAACAGGTCTGATGAAATACTAAAGTTTATCGAAAACACACCATCAGTTCAATATGCTTTTACAGAAGAAACAACTGAAACAATTTTACAAGAAATAATTCATTCTTCTGTAAAACTCGACGAGGAGTTTCTCAAGACTTTTGAAAATACTCTTGGTGAAGATGATGTCCAGTCTATTTTGATGGCAGTACCAAATTGGTGTTCGGATAGTTTGCCCATTCTTTTCCAGGTCAGCAAACGGAAACCGGAAATTATTCAGGCTTATCTGAAAGATCCAATGAATCACGACTTCTTTTTTGAAGCTAAAAGGACATTTAATACTAAGTCATTCTACGTACTGGTTAATGCTTTGGTCTTTTCCTATAACAAAGAGTGGAAAGAATCGGATTTTATTTTTGCTGTGCGTTATAGAATACAGGAGCTGGTCAATTATGCAGCTGAATATCTACCGCAAATTCACGACAAGGAAACCGCTAATAAACTGGCTAATTTCCTTAAAAAACTGCAAAATGATAATTCCGGCCTGCTTCTTCATTGGCCGAAAATTTCTTAAACTAAATAAAACTCTCAAAGAGTTACTATACAAAAGCCTCGCGGATTCACTCGCGAGGCTTGTTTTTTTATCGAACAAATTTTAAATCAAACTCTTCCCCGTTATTTCTTTTGGTGCTTTGATATCCATCATCTTCAAAATAGTAGGTGCGATATCAGCTAAAACTCCGTCTTTTACTTTCTTATATTTTGAGGAAACTACTATGCAAGGAACCGGGTTAGTTGAATGGGAAGTATTTGCACTACCATCTTTATTAATCGCTGTTTCAACATTGCCATGATCAGCAATTATTAAAATCTCATAATTATTTTTTTGCGCACTGGCAAAAATATCACCGACGCATTTATCAACTACTTCAACCGCCGCAACTATCGCCTTAAAAACTCCAGTATGTCCAACCATGTCGCCATTAGCAAAATTAAGGCAAATAAAATCAACTGATTTTTTATTCATTTCTCTTATCGCCGCTTGAGCGATGAGCGGCGCACTCATTTCCGGCTTTAAATCATAAGTTGCAACTCGAGGAGATTTAATTAAGATCCTTTTTTCGCCCGGAAATAGTTTTTCTCGCCCACCCGAAAAGAAAAAAGTAACATGAGCATATTTTTCTGTCTCCGCTAGTCGTAATTGTTTTAACTTATTCTGAGAAATTGTTTCGCCTAGAGTATTTACGAGGTTATCTTTATCAAAAAATGTTTTTACACCAACAAAATTCTCGTATTTAGTAAGGGTATAATAGTTTAGAGGAATTTTTTTCATTTTATATTGAGGAATATTTTTCTGAGTAAGCGCAATAGTAATTTCTCTCAACCTTTCGGTGCGAAAATTGAAACAAATAACTATACCATCCTTCTTTATTAGACCAATCGGCTCTCCCTCATTATTAACTTTAATGGTCGGTTCAATAAACTCATCGGTTATACCTTTAGCATAAGAGTCTTTAATCGCTTTTTTAAAATCAGTAACTTTTTTACCGTCGCCTTTAATCATTAAATCATAACCTTTCTTAATTCTTTCCCAATGATTATCTCTATCCATGGTATAATAGCGACCGATTAAAGAAGCTATTTCGCCAGTTGATTTTTTAAGATGTTTTTCCAAATTACTAATAAACTTTAAGCCGCTTTTGGGATTAGTATCGCGACCATCGCCAATTGCATGAACAAAAACTTTTTTTAGACCGTAACTCTTAGCAATATCACACATTTTATAAAGATGATTAACATTCGAATGTACGCCGGCGTCCGATACTAAACCAATAAAATGCAAACTTCTATTTTTTTGACCGGCTTTTTTAAGCGCTTCTAAAAATATTTTATTTTTTTCAAGAGATCCATCTAAGCAGGCCTTATTAATTCTCACTAAATCTTGATAGATAACTCGACCGGCGCCAATATTGAGATGACCAACTTCAGAATTTCCCATAATTCCCTTGGGCAAGCCGACCGCTTCTCCACTCGCCTTAAGCTTACTATGCGGATAATGAGCAAATAAAAAATCAAGTTGCGGCGTTTTCGCTGCATAAAGAGGGTTATATTTAGATTCAGCTCCTATTCCCCAGCCATCGAGAATTACTAAAACTGTTTTTTGGTGTTTCATAAATAGAAATTATTAATTAATTTCATTATATCATAAATTGACTATAAAAGTTCAAAAATGATAGTATAAAGTATAGTCTAACAGAAATATATCAAAACTACTAAGACTAGCCAATTTAAAAAACTAGCTGTTGAAAGCGGCCTAGTTGGTATTAAGTCTTTACATCTCTTGGGGGGCTTAATAATTAGTACTTTCCGGTTTACGGCCGGCTTTTTTCGTTTGTTTTTTAAATTCTTTTTTTATAGAACATTAGTAAAAATATATTTTCAGATTTTTCGCTTTAAAAAAAATAATTTAAAAGAAACCACCTCTTCTCAATTAATAAGAAACAATCTAGTTTTTATTATCATAACAATTATTGCGATTATACTTATTGTCTCGAATGTAAAAAATAAAAATAGTATAAATCCTCCTGAGAGCACAGTTTCTAAAACCGTAATGGCTAATTTAGTCAAAAATGAATTTAGCTCTCTGGGTAACGAAGAATTAGTTGAAGAATCATACACCCCGGATAGTCTAAGAGCGGCCGGGAAAGAAAAATATCTTGATTCTTTTTCGACCATTGAAAAACAAACTGGGTTAAGCAACGCAACTGGAGACGAAGAATATAATCCATCAGTGATTGTTAATGAAGATGGGCTAGCTATAAAACCCCGCCTCATTGGTTCTAATTTAAATAATAATAACGATGTCACTACCCAAAGAAATGAAATAATATATTATACTGTTCAAAAGGGCGATGTAGTTAGCAATATTGCGCGTAAATTTGATATCACAGTTAATACAATCTTATGGTCAAACAATCTAACAGCTTTTAGTTTAATTAGGCCGGGAGATAGTTTAATGATTCTTCCTTATAGCGGAATTATCCACACTGTCAAAAGTGGAGATACTATATCTAGACTCGCTAAATTATATGGTGTTGAAGAAGAAAAAATATTTGGTAGTAATAAATTAGGCAATTCATTAAAAATCGGTGATAAAATTATTATCCCCGGCGGAAGAAAAATAATTACCAACACTATTGCATCGAGAGTAAGCAATAATGGTAATACTGGATTATCTATTATTCGGGACTTAGTTAAATCTCAACCGGCATCTTCAGGCGGAGCTAAAATGGCCTGGCCGACTCAAGGACATAGAATAACTCAATATTTCTCTTGGCGTCATAATGGTCTTGATATCGGCAATAAAGTTGGTACCCCAATTTATGCGGCTGATGATGGAATTGTAGAAATTTCTCAAGGAGGATACAACGGCGGATATGGAAATACTATCGTTATTAATCATGGCGGGGGAATAAAAACTCGTTATGGACATGCCTCTAAACTTTTTGTTAAAGCTGGAGATAGAGTCGAAAAAGGAGAAAATATTGCCGCCATGGGTTCTACCGGTCGTTCAACTGGATCGCATTTGCATTTTGAAGTTTTAATAAACAAATCAAGATATAATCCACTTAATTATATAAAGTAATATGGGACAAATAATTTTAGGAGTCGCTATGACTGCGGCCGGCGCTTTCTTAGTAATTAAAACGGAATGGTTCATTAATAATTTTGGACGAATTGCCTGGTTTGAAGCTAAGCTTGGTTCAGACGGCGGTTCAAGACTGGGATATAAATTGGTTGGAATAATAATATTAGTTTTAGGAATTATTGTTATGACTGGAAGCGGCGATAATTTTATGTATTGGCTTCTTGGTCCGCTTTTAAAGTATAATCAGCCACAGATATAGGAAGTCGGAAGACAAGTCGATATAAATTTTGAATAAGTACTTGACCGAAAAGAAAACAATTGATAATCTAATTTACAGTCAGAGAGATAATAATTTTGGGCCCTTAGCTCAGCTGGCTAGAGCACCTGCTTTGCAAGCAGGGGGTCATCGGTTCGAATCCGATAGGGTCCACTATTGACAAAAATATAGCATTATGCTATATTTTTTTGATACTTTTAAGTATTGCCGCACATTAAAATTTTGTAAAAATCATAAATATAAACTTAAAAACCGTACAAAATGGACTCAATGGAATTAATTATCAATCTTGTATTTGCAGGGTTTACTCTGTTTGTAGCAATCTATGTTGAAAAAATCATGTATCACTTTCCGTTAACCAAAAAAGAGGTTGATGAGTACCAAGCGATGCTTGATAAAGCAGGGGCTAAATACTCCCTTCCAACAAAGTATGACGCCTTCACCGAACTCATGACCCAGAGAAAACAGGCAAAGGGGTTCACTCTGATTTTTTCAGGGATTTTAGCTGCTATTGCCTTGATCGCTTTGGCATTTGTAACCAACCTCTCCCTACTAAACATCGGCATTATCTGTGCCAGTGCACTTATTCTGATAATCTACGGAATAATTCAAATGGCTGAATCAAAAAAATTAGCAATCGTAATGCTAACCTTTGTACTTGCTTTAGGTACCATGGGAAGGTTTGCCCTTGACGAACTCATTGCCCTGTCTCCATACGCATATTTTTATTTATGCGGATTGGTTTTACTGTTAGGTGTATTCGTTTTAGGCAGGTCATCTGTTAAATCAAAGCAGCCAAAGAAACTCTAATGGCTTATACCAAATAAGCCAACAAGATATTCTCTATTTGAAGAGCTCTAAGCCAAAAACTTGAGCTCTTCTTTTTTTATAAAAATTGTTTTTTGAGTAATATTATGTTATAAATAAAGGAGTTTTAGATAAAATAACTATAAAATTATGGCTATTGAATATTTATCAGGCATCAGACCGGGGGCTAAAATAGACTTAAGCCAATTTGCAAATAAACCCAAAATACCATCTCCGGAAACTTATTTACCAGACCTCAATTTGCGGCTTAGAGATTTATCAGAAAGACTGAACACTCAGTATGGCGACTTTTTAGAAAACAACAGCCAAATAAAAATGTGCGGCAAGGACGAAGAAGCGAGTCGTGCTTTAATTGATGCTAAAGAAAGCGTTTGGGCAAAAGATAGCGGAAAGACTAAAGAAATGATGTTAGCTGATCGCGAAAAAAATCCGGCTAATATCGCCGAAATTGCAACTACTTTATTATTTGATAAAGTTTTAAAGGATGAATTTATTATCGTCCGCGCTTCAACTTATGATGATTATGAAAACGGCGCTGATCATCTAATAATCGATAAAGAAACGGGAGCTATCATCTGTGGTTTAGATGATGCAATTCTCGGTAGTTCAATTAAAGACGATGGCGAGAAAAAGAAACTAAAAATAGATAAAAAAATGGAAAAAGGTGGAGCAGAAATAAAATATGGATTAACTATTAATGAAGCCGGCTCACTAGAAAGAAAAAGTTTAGAACATATCCCAATTTTTTATTTTAATCTTGAAAAGTTAGAAATGAATAATATTTTAAAATCTCTAGCTTCTAACAACCAAGAATTAACCGAAAGCGAAATGTTAACCTATGGTAAGTTGATAAATTCCCTACTTGAACAAGTAGCTAAATATACGGCTGATAAAACCTTACATCCGGCCTTAAGAAATAATCTTCAAAGTTTTGCCCCGTCTTTAAAAAAGATGCAAAACCATATTAAAGAAAATAATTAGTTAGCATCTTCTATTATTTCAGTTATTTGCGCAGTTATTTATGCGCTAGTTTTAAACTCTTAAGTTGACCGAGCACCTCGGAAGCAAAACTATGAGTCGAAGCGTCTTTTTCCGCTTGACGAATAAGAGCATCTTCAATTAACCCACGAACTAATTCATCAATCATCACCCCGCTCTTTTCCCAAAGATGATGATACAGGGTTCCAGGAAGCGGATTAATTTCGTTGGCAAAATATTGCTTGGTAACTTTATTATAAAGAAAATCAAAACGGGCAATTCCCGAACAGCCTAAAGCACCGTAGACCTTTAAAGAAACAGCTTGGATATTTTTAATCGTTTCTTCGTCTAAATTAGCAGGAATAATCATTTTCTTTTCGGCATTACCCAGTTGTGCACCGCCATCATCCAAATATTTATCTTCATAGCTAAACAAATCGGAGCTAAAAGCAGACTCCTGGATTAATGATGCCTGTGGATTTTTATATCCTCGGACAGCACAAGTAAGATCGACTAAATTTTCAACGCTTTCTTCTACTAAAAGCTGGTCATCATAATGAAGGGCAACTTCGCAAGCTTGTTCTAAATTTTTTAAATCGCTAACTTTAGTAATTCCGATTGAAGAACCAAGATGCGGCGGTTTAACAAACACTGGCCATTGTAAACCGGTTTTAATTTCTTCCAAAATCGCCGCTTTTTTTTCTTCCCACTGAGAACGACTATAGGCGACAAATTTTGTTGTCGGGATATTGAGTCCTTGATGAAAAATCTTGGTTAAAATTTTATTCATCGCAATAGCAGAAGGCGTAACATCACAACCAATGTAAGGAATATTAAAAACATTAAATAACCCTTGTATTGAACCATCTTCACCCAAATTACCATGAAAGGCCGGAAAGGCTAAATCTATCTTAATTATTTTTTTAGAAAATAAACTTTTTTTACTAAAAACTAAACAAGACTCCGAAGCGTCTAAATCCAAACTATAAGCACCCAGGCCGGATAATTTAGACTGATAATTATCGGCGCTAAAAAAAGCTAAGCTATCAAGTTCGTCGCTTATAAAAAATTTTTCCTGCTTATCAAGATAAACTGGAACAACATTATATTCTGGCATTTTCTTCAAGACGGAAATAATAAGTTCTCCGGTAATAATAGAAATATCATGCTCCGGACTTTTACCGCCAAAAAATACTCCGATTGTTTTTATCTCTTTCATATATTTATTATTTATAATTATCCGGCCAATCATTTTGAAAGATTATCGTATCACCAGGTTTCAAAACTGCGCCTAAATCATTGTGAGCTGATATAGCATCAGAATATACTTTATAATTTGAAAAATCAATTTTTTTGAATTCATCAATAATATAATTTGTAGCGCTATTTTTTACTATCAAAACTAAATCTATTTTTTTAGCCGCATATAAGCGGGCAATTTCGCGATGGCGTTCCTCTTTTTTTTCTCCCAGTTCAACTAAGCCCGGAGTGATAACTAAGCGGCGCCCAAGAGCGCGATCTAAAACTTCTAGCCCACTTACAAAACCATTAAAATTTCCATTATAGCTATCATCAATAATCATTAACTGAGAAGCAGCATTCCAAATCGGCTCTAAACGATTTTTCACAATCGGCATGGAAGCAAGCGGCATAATTGCCTTATTTAAATCAAGGTCTAATTCTTTAGCTAGAGTTAAGGCCATCACCATTAAAATAATATTATGCTGAGCTAACAATTTCGTTGAAAAAGTTTTTCCGTCGTAATCAAAAGATAGGCCAGAAAAATTTGGTAAAAAATTAATCTCGCGAACCAAAGAATAATCTACCCCAATCGCGTTAGATAACTTGAAGCGAGTATAATTGTTTTTTACATTCTCATCGGTAAAATTAAGGATAACGTTTTTAACCGTACGCTCGGCTAATTCAAATTTAGCTTTGATAGTATTTTCTATCCCGCCAAATCTTTCTAAATGAGATTCGTTGATCCCAGTTAAAAACGAATACTGGGGACTAACCAAATCGCAAACCTTGGCGATATCGTCGATTTGATAAGCCCCCATCTCAACAATAAAAAAATCGGCTTCGGTGATTTCTTTTTGCTGAGAGATTATAAAATAAGCAACACCTAAATCAGTATTAACATTATTAGGCGTCTTTACTATCTTGAAACCGCTACTAAGAACCACGGCTAAGATTTCTTTGAGGCTCGTTTTTCCATAGCTCCCAGTTATACCGATTACCGGTGTTTTGGTTTTACTTAAAATATTTTTAGCTTGAGTAATAACCCGTTTCTTTAGAATATAATCAAGAGGAGAAAAACAAAATAAAACAAAAAGAGCGAGCATTGGTAATAATGGAATCAAAATAATCACAAAAAGTATCGTCCAAAAATAAAACCAGTAAACTGCGCCGATAATTAAAACACTAACCAGTAGTAAGCATGAATAATAAATTGCCTTGGCTTTTAAAGTCCAATCAATCGCTTGTCTTTTTTCATACGCATACCAATGCAAATCAGAATAAACAAAAGACAAGAACCTTTTCGAGTTATAATCTTCGCGTTGTAAAATATAAACTAGACTGCGAATTATATTCATAAATATTTAAATAATATTTTTCTAAATTCATCAGACTTATCTAAAAAAGCATAATGTCCGGCCTGGGAGATTGTTTCTAAAATCGTTTGGCTATTTAAGTTCTTTAATCTTTTCGCTTGATTATATGGAGTTGCTGCATCATCTTCTCCCCAGATTAAAACAATAGGTAAATTTAAATTGGAGAATACTTCTTGTCTATCTTCGCTTATTAAACGTTTATAAATTTCCTCCATCTCTCCCGCTTCTACATAATCAGGACTTAGTGATTTACCGGCTAAACGCTTTCGCATTTTTTTATTTACAAACGGAAAGAGAAACCGAAAAATTTTCGCTCCGATAAACATCAGCTGCGAACGCCCCAATCTCTCACGAATTATTGCGCCGCCAAGCAAAATTAATTTTTGAGATTTTCCGCCGAAACTTAAATATTCAACCGCAATTGCCCCACCGACGCTATGGCCGATTAAAATAGCGGGGATAATTTCTAATTTTTGTAAAAATTCTTGAACGAATTTTGAATATTCGGTTAGGCCCCAAGTTTCAGGCGGCATTTCGCTTCCACCCCAACCAGGAAGGTTAATGGCTAATAAATTTGGAATATCTCCTGCAATACCACAAAACAAATCAACCGATGATTTCCAGCCGGGCAAAAATACTAGTGCTTTTTCAGAATTAAAGTCAGAACTTATCAAATAATTGACCTTTAACCCGGAAATTATAATCTCCTTTTTTATCATAAAACATACTTTACGCTATATTTATTATATCATCTTACATTGACATAAAAAAGTAAAGTTATTAATATAATAGTATGGGTAGAGATTGCTTTTAGCTAGTAATGACTACCAGATCCGCCAATACGATCGAGTCTTTAATGACTCAAGTAATTTATTGCTCAGTTTAGCTTGAGATTCGCACTTCTTT
>Ga0172379_10001691_pt1 | contig 42632 bp, 56 predicted proteins | sample GrowelOW334metaG_FD_119756 | JGI IMG/M metagenome (GOLD analysis project Ga0172379, IMG submission 119756) | Groundwater microbial communities from an aquifer near a municipal landfill in Southern Ontario, Canada - Groundwater well OW334 metaG | ecosystem: Environmental > Aquatic > Deep... | reverse complement strand
CCCGCCACCGCTCGCGCCAGTAAGGTCTTACCGGTGCCCGGCGCCCCCATCAAGAGCACCCCTTTAGGAATCCGCGCGCCGATATCCAAAAATTTTTTCGGATTCTTCAAGAAATCAACCACCTCCAAAAGTTCTTCCTTCGCCTCTTTGACTCCGGCCACATCCTTGAAAGTAATTTTTTGAGTCAGATCGTTCGGGTTGATAATTTTGGCTTTGGATTGGCCGAAGGTAAAGGCCTGCATCGTCGCTCCTTTGACTTGGCGCGAGATATACCAGAAGAAAATCAGAATAAAAATGATGGGAATCAAGAACGGCAAAAGATTCAACAACCAAAAACTGAAGCCGCCGGGATTGGCAATCGTTATCTCCACTTTGCCGAGTTGCTCGCCGGTAACGCCGTAATTAAACAGCGTCTGCGTTAATGAGGTTTCCACTTCTTTTTTTGATGAGAGCAGTTCGCCGTTTTGCAAGGTGATGGTCAAATCATCGCCGGCTACGTCAATTTTCTCGACTTCCCCTTGCTCAATCCGCAACGCCACCGTCGATAACGGCACGACTAGGGTTTCGGGCGCCGAACCGCCAATTAAGGAATAAAGGCTCACCATTAATAGCAGAACCAGCACGCCAACCAATAATTGGCGGCCCCAACCAAAGGCCGGTCCGCCCTTGGCGGAAAAACCCGAACCTCGACCCTTGCGATTTCTCGTCATTTGTTTCATTGGCGTATTATAGGCTATTTTACTTGCTCTGGCGATATTTTAAGACCCAAATAAGCCACCAAGTGAAATTAACCAAAAAATCAAAAATGATTGGCAACCAACCCAAAATCGTTGGCAAAACCAAAACGCCAATCAAAGTCACTAATCCCCAACCGGCGATTTCCAATGGTAAGATGTGCATTGAATAAGAATATGCTATCATTTCATCATCGAGATATTTATCAAATAATTAATATGTTTAAATATGCAATCTGAAAACCAATCGGAAACCGGTCGTCTGCTCTATGCTCGGGTTGAACTGGAACGTTCAAATAAGAAACCATTTATGGTTCGTTGGCTTCTTAAATTGGGAATAAAAACCGAGCCGCAAGCGGTAGCGATTCTCCTTTGTTTGAGTATTTTATGTTTCCTGCTATCAATTTACTTTTTCTTTTTCCTTAACGCGAGATAACTCGCTTATTTAATTCCTTTTCCGCGCGTTCGGCAAAAACGAGCAAGAGACTAACTTCCTTCGCCGAAATTTGTCGCGGTTTGGTGTCTTTGATGCAAAACACGCCAACCGGCAAGCCCGATTCCCGATCTCGCAACGCCACGCCGGCATAAAAACGAATGAACGGAAAGCCAATCACCTGCGGATTGTCCGCGAAACGTTTATCCTCCAGCGTATCCTCAATAATAAATAATTCTTGGGCCAAAAGCGCGTGGCCGCAAAAGGAGGATTTCCTTTCGCTCTCTTGTAAATGCAATCCCTGACAAGATTTGAACCATTCTCGATTCGTGTCCACAATCGTAATCATGGACATCGGCACCTGAAACGTGTCAAGTGCCTCGCGGGTGATTTTATCGAAACGTTCCTCCGGTTCCGTATCTAAAATCGCCAGCCGATGCAGGGCTAGCAAACGCGCGTCTTCGTTAGTGGGAATTGGGGCTGATTTCATTTTTAGATTATAGACAAAACGGTTGGGGTTGGCAACGCCCTGTCAAGGTTTAACCTTGACAGTGAGTGGTGTGGTGAAATTTTGCGGGAATTGGTCACGCATAATTTTCTGCTGAAAATTTGCTCGACCCCGCCTCGCGCCGCCTCGCTCCGGCTTTCAATTCCCCCACGCGAGCCAAGCGGTTGGCTCGCTCATCTCCACCACTTTTGCGGAACGCAAAAGCGCCGCCCAAAGGCGGCGGATTTTGTGCAACAAAATCTGGTGGAGATGGGGGGAATTGAACCCCCGTCCGAAGTGAAGCGACCGATCGAAATCTACAAGCGTAGTCAATTTTAAATTTAAGTTTGCGTAGTGGAAAACTGACAAAACCTACGCCAACCGATTCTCTAAGGTTTCGGGTCCTTGCCGAGAAAATCAATTTCCCTATCCTGCGGGCAATCACACCCGCTCACCGCTTGCAGGACTGGCGGTAAGTGGATGCCCGCTTAAGCTAAAGCGAAAGCAGGAGCGTGATATGGAGATACCACGCCGCGAGATGAGTTTACACTTATCTCTGGTTGCTCGAAGTTTAGCGAGATTCGAGCAGACTCGGCTTGCCTCAACCGACTTTTTCACCCGTCGATGCCGATCATCCCCATTATTGTTCTTTCAATGTTCGATCAATCTGCCGTTTAACATCGCGCCGTTTGATGTTCTCGCGCTTATCGAATTTTTTCTTGCCCCGCGCCACCGCCAGTCCAACTTTCAAACGACCGCCTTTACTATACACCGAAATAGGAATGATTGTCAATCCACGCTGACCTTCCGCGCCGCCAAGCGTCCTGATTTCACTCTTGGATAAGAGTAAGCGCAAAGTCCGTCCAAGCACCATCTCTGCCGGTAAATTATTGGCCTGATAAGGTTGAATGTCCGCTCCCACCAAGTAAGCTTCACCGCCGCGAACAATCACCCGCGCGCCGGTTAAATTCATCTTGCCCGCCTTAATCGCTTTCACCTCAAAACCGCGCAGTTCAAGACCCGCTTCATATTTTTCCAGCGCTTCGTAATCGAAACCGGCTCTTTTGTTGTGGGCATAAACGGCCATTGATTGCATTTTACACCAAGAACGGTATACTGTCTTCACTACCTAAGGATAAGGTCGATTTTATTTAGTCATTATTATTCCAATAAACAAATGAAAGCAAGAGGATTTGGTGTTGGCTCAGTAATCGTAATTATTGCCATTATTTTGATCGTCGTTGGCTATATTTACTACAGCAAGCAACCGACTCCCGTCGACACTTCTGAATTACCGGCCGCGACGGCTGGCGCTACCAATAACAGCGATGCGGTATCGATTTCGACTACAACTACTGAAACTGATCAAGTTTCCACTACGACTACTGAATAAGTGATTAAAAAAAACTCCCCACTTATCGGTGGGGAGTTTTTTTTAATCACTAAGATTGGCAATCTCTTCCCGATAACGTTCTGCGGTCCAAACTTCCGTTGATTGCTTAATCACTTTTTCTCCCCGCAACAACACTTTGGTATCGGGCGCCGTCACTTCAAAATCTTTGACCAATTTTGCTTCTGGATTGGTACTGGAAGCATTTTGGTTCGCAAAATTTACCAGAAAAATCACCACTTGGTCATCGGACCATTCGACCGCCGTCTTGGTTAAACGCATTTTGGCATAATCACATTCCGGACACCAATCAGCGGTAAAATAAAGCAAAATCGCCTTCCCTTGCAATTTGGCGGCATCATATTCAGCTTCGTTAAACAATTGCAACCGGCTGGTGGTCGCCGTGGCGCTGACTACCGTGGTTACGGGGGTTTTGGATTCAATCTGTTGACTGCCATAATAAGTCACCGTCCCCACCAGACCAATCAAACCGACAAACGCCGCTACGGCCGGCAACACCATGCTTGGCATTCGTTGTTCCATTGACTTTATTATACAACTAACTTATCATCGAAGCATCATTAGGATTAACCACAAAATCATCGCGACTGAAGTCCGAGTTCTCACTGAAACTGGCGAAAATCTTGGCGTGATGACTAAAAACGCCGCCCTCGCTCGCGCTCAAGTTGACGGCTTGGATCTAATTGAGATTTCTCCCAACGCCAATCCGCCGGTCGCTAAAATTATGGACTTTGGCAAGTATCAATATTTGGAAAACAAAAAAACCAAAGCCGCTGTCGGCAAAACTCATAGTACTGAAACCAAAAGTATTCAAGTGAAAATCGGCACCGGCGACCACGACCTCGAAATTAAAGCCGGCAAAGTGTCGGAATTCCTTCGCGAAGGCCATCGCGTCAAAGTCGAACTATTCCTCCCCGGTCGGTCAAAATATTTGGACCCTAAATTTCTTCACACCCGTCTCGATCGCTTGCTTAAATTTGTGAGCGAAACTTATCGCATTGCCGACCCGCCCAAACGCGGTCCTAAGGGCTTAACGGCAGTAATTGAACGGGATAAGTGAGCGAGGTTGAACCTCGCTCAAGTTGTTGACAAAAGACGGTCAAAAAGCTAGTCTATTACTACTAATGAAGACCAATAAATCATTTACCAAACGGCTGAAAATTACCAAAAATGGGAAAATTTTGGCGCGCAAAAGCGGTCAAAACCATTTCAACGCCAAGGAGAGTCGCGGCAACCAGCTCAATGATAAGAGTTGGCGGCCGCTTGAATTATCCAACAAGAATAAATCGCGCTTTCTGGCCAATAGCTAATTGCTAACAGTTGAAAGTTATTTAATACCATGCCCCGAATAAAAAAAGGAACTATCGCCCAGAAACGCCGGCGCAACGTCTTAAAACAAGTTAAGGGTTATCGTTTCGGCCGCTCCACTAAAGAACGCGAGGCCAAAACCGCGATCGCCCACGCCGGCGCCCACGCCTTTGTCGGCCGTCGCGACAAGAAAAACGACTTCCGCCGCCTCTGGAATATTCAAATCAACGCTGCCGTCCGCCCCTTCGGTCTTTCTTACAGCCAGTTCATCAATCTGCTCAAAAAGAACGAGATTACTTTAAATCGCAAAATGCTAGCCACGCTCGCCAACGAACATCCGGAAACTTTTGCTCGCGTTATCGAAGCGGTGAAGTAGAATTGTGAGAACTTAACTACTTCTCCCCGTCTATCGAATCGGCAGGCCCCGCGCCGCCAACAATAATTGTAATAACTGTTGAAGCAAGGATAAGAGTTGTTGCTGAAGTTGTTTGATGAGCGTGAGGCGAGCGGCGGGAGTAAGAGGGGCAACGATTCGAGATCCAGCGGTACCGCCACTACTGACACGGGTGGTGTTAGTTTCAATGTTACTGATTTGAGTCGTCTCCCCTTCCACGATTTCATAAGTGGAAAAACCGGTGATAGTGAAGGAGAGCGTGCCGTTCTGGTAAGTGGGGGTACCACAACTGGCGCAGAGTACTCCGTCTTTGAGAATTCGGGGATTAGTGAAGGTGAGCTGGTAGAAAGTGAGAGTGGCCGATTGATTAAGTTCGGGTAGTTTGGCGGTGTCTAGAGTGATTTTGCGCGCTTGAATGGTTAGACCGTCTTCTAAGTCTAGTTGATTGTGGTGATCGCCACTCTCGCGGACAAAGGGAATCGCCGTGGCGGGGGGATAAGTGATTTTGGCGTAGTTACCAATGCCCAATTCCACGCCAGTAACCGCGCGTAAGTCTTTAGTGTTGAAATCGGGTTTGATGTCCAGTTGGCCGGTTTTCGGTTTGGGACAACCTTTCTGGTTAACCAGAGTTTTGAGATTGGTTGGGGTCTTAGGACAGAGATCGGTAGTGTCGGGGATGCCGTCGTTGTCGAAGTCGGTGGGAGTGGTAACCCCAGTGGCCACGAAAGTGGCTATGATTGTGTGAGTGGTTTTAACTTTCTTGAAAGTGTATGGGGAACTAATAGCGACATTTTTGCCGTCAATAGTCAGAGTATTAAGTTGGTAACCGGAATCAGGCGTAATGGTAAAAGTCTGATCGTTGTCTTCCGTCACCTTCACTGTCGCCGGGATGATAGCGCCGTGAGAACCGGCAGTGACAGTGATAAGGTGGGTGGAGGGATTAGGAGGTGGAATAACGCCCGAGTATTCGTAGGCACCGATGTCCGGCATCCCATCAGTTCGCAAATTCCCATCAAAGTCGTCGTAAACCGGGACCGGAGTGCCGGTGTTTATAGCGAGGGAAGTTGACCCAAGGTGGAGGTCGTCGCTAGAAATATCAGCCAGTAGCGGATCCCCTATCTGGTCATTCTGCCCCTTTCCTAACTGCTGCCAATCCGCCAAATTATAAGATCGATAACGTCCATCCAGCCAGCCATTGATGTATGGCTTCCAGTTTACCTGTTTTGGCGCATAAAGCACATTATTGCTTTCAGTTAATTCATTTAAAGTATCATGAAAAAAAAGAAACGGCGAAAATCCTGTTCCGGGAGAAACGAATATGTTGTTCCTGACCCTGATGTTTTTTAAACTCGCAAAACCTCTCGAGTAACCCGTATCCAAGAACACACGATCAGCAGATTCAGATACGTTAAGTCCTGCCAAGTGGGTGTTATGATATATGTCAAAAGAATCAAAATTGAGATAACTTTGGTATCTAAATTCTACGGCAAATCTATTAATGAATTTATTGTTGCGAATAACAACATTGCTTGTGTTAATCCCAAATCCCAAGGTGCTGGCAAATGTGTTTTTTTCAAACAAAATTCTATGGGCGCTCTCGGTTTCCCATCCAGTACTACCAGAATTAGCAGTTTCGGTACGAAGGCCAAAATAATTTCCTACAACCACTAAGTCATTATTTGTTCCGCCTCCTGCCCCCCGAATAGTCAAAGAACTAGCAGCAAAGCCAGCGCCCATATTATTATTTCGAAAAACGGTCTTGTCGCCACGAGCTATCCTGATACCATGATGCCCGCCAGTATTATCAGCTGCATAATCATGAATATAATTATTCACATAAGCCAATCTATGGGCTGTTCCATAATTAGCAGTCGTATAACTGTCATGCAAATCTGAATCAAAAACAAAGAAACCATCACTATAAAAAATAATGTTGTAATCAGTTTTTTCTATTTCAACTCCCTGTACCAAAATATTTGAACTCGCCGAGTCGCCCAAAATCCCAACGTCACCATAAATCCCAATTATATGAATATCTGTTATTCTCCAATCGCTAACGCCTCTTAATCCAATGATGCCACTGCTATAGGTCGAATTAGATTTGAAAATCGGTTTGTTAGCGCTGGGGTTGTTTGGGTCGGTATAAGCGCCGATTAAAACCGGCCCCGCTCGGTTTCCAATTAGAACCCTGGTAAAATTAAACTCATCCCCATTGCGAAATAAAATTCTGGTATTAGAAAACGCTTTTTGGGTAATAGCATAATTAATCGTCTTCAATGGCAGCTCAATAGTTCCGGGATTGGTGTCATCTCCGTTATTAGCCACATAATATGTTGTTCCGGCAAAATTATTGACAGTAATTTGTACGCTGCTGTTTCCAGCGTTGCCTTCTTTATCTTTAACATTTACTGTCGCAACATACGTCCCGGGCTTTTCATATACATGCGCCTCTAAAAATCCAGTCGCTTTTTTGTCTGTTCCTTGAGAATCAATGTTGGTTGAATCAAAATCCCACCAAAAAGAAGCACCGACATAATCATTATCAGTAAGCCCTGTAGTTCCAGTCGCATCAAAAAAAACCGCACAAGGCGCTACGCATTCTGTCCGAGAAGCATTTATTACTGCCGTGATTGAACCAGAACTTCCTACTTGGACTAGTTGGAGGGCCGGAGAAGGAGAGGGAAAGTGGGAACTAAAAATAAAACCAAGGACAATAACGAAAACTAAGCTAAGGATTACTTTGGTCCAGAGATGGTTGGGGTATTTCATAAATTAATGTTTGAAAAGTGTTTTTACAAAATATGTTCGCCGGGGTTGTGGTAAATTTTGTAGTCTTTAGTTTTCTCGGCCAGCACAATTTCCGTCACTCGTTTAACTAAATTTTTCGGATCGGGGTCAAAGATGACGCGCTCGCTCGGCCGATGGCCTTTGACCATAATATCGCGGATAATCTCATCAGTGAGCCAGGGTCCTTCCAACACGCCGATTAATTTACCGTCTTCGAAAGCGATGGTGAATTCGTTGATGGTGCCAACGCGGCCGCAACCGATAATCACCGCGTCAGCCGAACGCGTCAAAAGCAAATTGCGACCGGAATAACCGAAACCGGTGTAAACGATTAAATCCATATAGTCGAGCGGTAAACCATAAACCTCAACATGCTCGCGTTCGGTGGACGCTGGCGACATGCCAATCGAGAAACCGCCAGCTTCTTTCGCTCCCGCCGCCACCCACAGCGGAAAACCGGTCGTCGCGCCGGTCGTCAAAATGGCGCCCTGCTCGGCGATAGCTTTGCCAAGGGTTTTGGCCATTTCCAAAGCGTTCGGTCCGCAATGTCCGGTTTCGGCCGCGCCGGAAACGCAGATTTTTAATTGGAAATGATTATGTTTGGTCGAAGAAAAAGAAACCACGTTTTAATTATAACTTATTTTATCAATCGAGAACTACCTTCTCCCCCGGCGCGGGCATGACCGCATCGGTCGCCAAATAATCACGAATTTTCTGGGTCAAGGCGAGCGACGCTTTCGGTTCCCCCAAAACCACGAAAATCTTTTTTACTTTATCGGAAGCGACGCGCGCAAACTCCAACAAATTTTGCGCGTCTTTGTGAGCCGAATAACCACTAATGGAAACCACCTTGGCCCGGACAGCCACCGGCGTATTTAAAATCGTTACCGACCGCGCCCCGTCTTGCAGTTGCCGACCCAAACTGCCGGCCGCTTGATAGCCCACCAAGAGCAAGGCGTTCTTGGGATCGCCTAGAAAATGTTTTTCGTGATGAATCACTCGACCGCCGTTGGACATCCCCGAACCGGCAATAATAATTTTGCGTCCGGTCGTTGCCGTAATCGCTTTCGACTCCTCCGTGGTCAAAGTCAAGCGTAATTGAGGAAAATTAAAAATACCATCGCGACTGGCAACCACCGGCGCCACTTTCTCATTGAGAAAAGTTTTGGCATATTTCTTATAAATTTCCGTCACCTTAATCGCCAGTGGCGAATCAAGAAATAATGGCGCCAACGGAATCCGCGACTCCTCCATCATCTTTTCAATTTCATAAAGCATTTCTTGAGTCCTCTCAATCGAAAAAGCAGGAATGATCAAAGTGCCGTTGGCCTTCATGGTATTCTCGATAATATCCTCCAATCGATCCGCTCGCACTCCCCGATCTTCATGATTTCGATCGCCGTAAACACTCTCCATAATCAAATAATCGGCATCGGTAATCGGTTCCGTATCTTCCAGTAACGGTGCCGGAGAATTACCCAGATCGCCGGTAAAAACTATTTTTTTATCTTTATATTTGAACTCGAACATTGCCGAACCAAGAATGTGACCGGAATCTTTGGCGATAATCGTAAAGTCGGCAATTTTTATTTCTTCATGATAACCGACGGTCTGCCAAAGAGTTAGAGCTCGCCGCACATCCTCTTCATGATAAAGCAACGGTTGTTTACTGCCGCGGGCTTCTTTTTCTAAGACTCCCAAACTATCGATTAAACTAAGTTCAGCGATCTCCTTGGTCGGCCCCGTCGAAAAAATTGTTCCCCGAAAACCATCTTTAACCAATTGGGGAATCCGACCGATATGGTCAAGGTGGGCGTGAGTAACAAATAGCGCCGTAATCGTCTTGGGGTCATAAGGAAAAGGTTGACGATTTTTATCATCAGCCACTTTGGGGCCTTGCAATAAACCGCAATCAATCAAGAATTTTTCTCCCCGAAGGGGATCCCGAGTATCTTCGAGAGACAATAAAAAATTGGCTCCGGTGGCGGTGCCAGCGCCACCACAAAAAGTAATGGATAATTGATCACTCACCGACCCATTATAATGGCAAAACCAGAAACTCGCCACAATTGGAGAATTGTCGGCGAGCTTTTGCGAGGCTATCGGAGCGATTTACCCTAGAATCAGATTCTAGGTGGGTTCCCGCAACTCAATCCCTAAGGGTTGAATATATAGAGGATCCCTGAAAAAATATTTGATCTAGATAATACTCCAATAACCTCTGCTTCCATTATATTCTACTCCAAAATGCCGTCAAGATTGACATCATAAATAATTTGCTCCTGCACCAAGCGATAGTTAATCAATTCAGCGGTTTTGAACCATAGTTTAATTTCTGGTTGCGCTTCTTTGGCCGAGCCGGAAGCGTGCACTAAATTTCTAATCGCTCGTTCGTCGCCATCCGCCATCGGGTAAGAATCGAGCACGAAATCCCCGCGAATCGTGCCGATATCGGAAGACAACGGCTCGGTGCCGCCAGTAATTTTGCGGACAATGGCCGCCGCGTGCGCTCCCTGCCAGACCATCGCCACCACCGGCCCGCTGGTTAAATAGCGAACCAAAACTCCCAACACTCGTTTGCCCACTTTGAGAGAATCGCGAGTCGGCGGCTCTAAACCTTTGTCCAAATAACCTTTGATTGATTTTTGACCAACCGTTTCCAGCCATTTAGGATCAAGCGTGTAATGTTTTTCCACTAACTCGGGACTAGGAACTAGGAACTTTAATCCTACCAATTTGAGTCCGATCCGTTCATAACGTTTAATAATTTCGCCAATCAAAGTGCGCTGAATGCCGTCGGGCTTGATTAACACCAAGGTTCGTTCATGTTTTGGATGAGTCATATATAAACAGCTGGTAGCGATTAGCTTATAGTTTCTAATAAAAAAAGTAAAGCGACCAAAATACCGAGGTTCGACCTCGGTACAAATATTATTCTTTTGTTAAAATTTCGGCGCCGCGCTCGGTAATGACAATCGTGTGTTCGAAGTGGGCGGCGAGCGAACCGTCGGCGGTGGTGACGGTATAACCGTCGGGCATAAAATTAACTTCGTCCGCGCCAAGGGTAAACATCGGTTCCAACGCCAAAACCATTCCGGCCTTAAGTTTAAGCCCTGTGCCTTTCTTGCCGTAATTAGCAATCACTGGTTCCTCGTGAACTTTCTTACCCACGCCATGACCACCAAGGTCACGCACCACTCCCAAACCATTACGCTTAGCCACCGCTTCAATCGCCGCGCCGATATCGCCCAAGGTGTTGCCCGGCCGCGCCGATTTAATCCCAGCCGCCAAAGCCTCTTTGGTCGCGTTTATTAATTTTAATTTCACCACATCCGAAATGTTAGAAGTCTGACTTCGAACATTCTCACCAATAACTAACACCGTCACTGCCAGATCCGTAAACAAACCCCCATGATTCAAACCTAAGTCTAAACTCACCACATCGCCGACTTCCAGTTGGCGATCACTGGGAACACCATGCACCACTTCTTCATTGATAGACACACATAAGGACGCCGGGTAAGGCGCGCTCGCTCCCGCCGGTTGATAACGCAAGAATGACGGCTTATCTCCCAAGTCACTGATTAATTTGGAAGCCAGCGCGTCAAGTTCGCGCGAAGTAAGGCCGGGCTTAACCGCCTTCGCTACTTGGCCGAGTACACTCGCCAAGCGCCGCCCACCCTCGCGCAAAAGGGCGATTTCCGTTTCGTTTTTTAACTTAATCATTAGTTTCAGAAACTTAGTTGAGAAACAATCGCTTGATGAATCACTTCAGGAGCCGGCTCGCCATCAATGTCCAAAAATTGGTAAAGCGAACTGGCGCGAAAATGTTCCACCGCCGGCATCACCTCTTCGTCGAACCAGCGCAAACGCTTCTCAATTGCTTCGGTGGCATCATCACCGCGGCCGCGCGCCGCGAGCCGGCGGCGCGCGCTCTCGGGTGATAAATTAAGATAAATAACCGTCGCCGTCAACTCGGGAAAAAAGCGACAAACCGTATCAATCGCCTGCGCCTCAAGTAAAGAACGCGGCGAACCATCAAAAATTAGATTTTCTTTGCCAGTAAAATTTTCTATTAGCGCCCGCATCCAAATCCCCACCGCTAAAAAGTCCGGCAGCCGCTGGCCGACAGCCATCGCTTGCCGCACCAAATCATTGGCATAACCCGGCTTAGCCGCGAAATCGCGTAAGAGTTTACCAGTCTCAATGTGCAAAACCGGTTTATCCGGTTCGCGTTCGACCAAAACTTTTTTCAATAATTCAGCTTGCGTTCCCTTGCCACAACCGGAACGACCGATAAAAATAAACAGTTTGGACATGGTTTAGAAAAATGTCGACCACAAAACATACCCCGAGATGGCGAAACAAATCACCGTCACGGCCACTAACGCTTGGTTAATTTTCTGCTCATCTTGAATTCCGGTCAATTTCATCGCCACTTTGGTAATGAAACCGCTAGACGCGGAACCGCCCCGTTCACCACGAAAACCAAAATCATTATTTTGGTCCGGATTAAATATTACGTCAGGCATATATAGATAGTAGCACAAACTTTAATATTCGCGCATCGCCAACTGGGCATCAACTTGTTTCATGAAGTCGAGCGCCACCGAAACCACGATGAGTAAAGCGGTACCGCCGATGGCGAGCGCGGCAATGCCGGTAACCGCTTTCATCAAGAGCGGCAACATCGCCACGAAACCCAAAAAGAGCGCCCCGATGAAAGTCAGACGGTAAAGCACTTTGGCCACGTATTCCGCCGTTGGCCGGCCGGGACGAATACCGGGAATAAAGGCCCCGCTCTTTTGTAAATTAGTCGCCACCGATTCCGGATCAAAAGTAATCGCCGAATAAAAATAAGTAAAAAGAAAAACAAAAATGAAATAGACGATGGCGTAGAACCAAGCATTATTGAGCAAAGCCAGGCCGTAAGACGAGACGCTCTGAACGATGCCGTTATTAATCTTAGTTAAGAAATTAAAAATCATTTGCGGAAAAAGCAAAATCGATAACGCGAAAATAATCGGCATCACACCGGCCTGATTAACCCGAATCGGCAAATAGGTGGAAGCGCCGCCGTAGACTTTATTGCCTCGCACTTGCTTGGCGTAAGTCACCGGAATCGGCCGTTCTGATTCTGTGACCACTACCACACCAGCAATAATCACCACTGCGACCGCCAAGAAAGCAAGATAAAGCGGCACTTGAGCCACCGAGAAGTTGGCTGCGATTTGACCAACACTGGAGGGAATCCGCGACACAATACCGGCAAAAATAATAAGCGAAACGCCATTGCCGATACCGTATTGATTGATCAATTCGCCAATCCACATCAGCAAAATCGAACCAGCCACGACCGTCACCACGTTAATTACTCGATCAAAAACACTGAGAGGAATAATCACCCCTTGACTGCCCAAAAGCGTGAGCAAAGCTAATCCTTGAAGCGCGGCCAACGGCACCGTGAGCAGCCGAGAATACTGATTGAATTTGCGCCGACCGGCTTCTCCTTCCTCGTGCCACATTTCCTTGAGCGAAGGAAACATCATCGTCAATAATTGCATAATGATTGAGGAGGTGATGAACGGACCGACCCCCAGCATAAAAATGGAAAGGTTAGATAAACCGCCGCCGGAAAAAATATTGAGCATCCCGAAAAATTGGTTGCCGGAAAAAAAGTTTTGCAAGGCCTGCAAGTTAACGCCCGGAATCGGCACCGCCGCGCCCAAGCGAAAAATCATTAAAGCAAACACAACAAATAATAATCGATTAAGCAAACCCCGGTCTTGAATAATGAGCCGAAGTTTGTGAGAAAAATTATTTATCATATGGAAATACTACCACCAACCGCTTCGATTTTCGCCTTGGCCGAAGCGGAAACGGCGCAACCGGAAATTATCAAAGCTTTGGTAATAGCACCGTTAGCCAACACTTTGACCCGAAGCGCGGCCGCTCGACCAATCAAACCTTTTTCCACCAATAACTTGGGAGTAATGATGGTCCCCGCGACAAAATTTTTCTCCAGCTTATCGAGATTGATTTCCTTGACCGGCACCGCGACTGAAGCGAAACGATAACCCCGTTTCTTGGGCAACTTTTTAATTAAGTCGCGAATTTCCGGACGAATTTTATGACCGGCCCGGGCCTTTTGACCCTTAGTGCCGCGACCAGCGGTCTTGCCACGCTTCCCTCCCCGCGCCACGCGGCGAGAGCGAATACGTTTGGTTTTTGACTTGAGATTTTGAATTTGCATATTATTTTTGGGCTGGGGCTAACTTAGTCAAAGCCTTCATGGTCGCGCGCGCGTTGTTTAATTTATTTTTGCTCTTGCTTACGAATTTGGCGCTGACATCTTTGATTCCACCCAAGTTGCAAATCACTCGCGCTGAACTGCCGGCCGCCACGCCTCGACCCGGCGCCGGACGCATCATAATCCGTGAGCTACAAAATTTGGCTTCAGTTTCATGAGGTAACGAAAAACTCTTGGTCAAATTAACGGTAAGCAAGTTCTTCTTGGCGTCGCGATAAGCTTTTTCCATGGCCGCGGAAACATCAGCACCCTTGCCTACGCCGACACCAACTTTGCCGCGACGATTACCAATCACTAAAATCATCATGAAGCTGAAACGACGACCGCCACGCACCACGCGAGCAACGCGATTCAACGCGAGCATTTTTTGGTCATACTCCGGCTTCGGTCTCTCGGGACGACCACCGCGTCCGCCGCGACCACCCGGACGACCGCCTCTGCGACCAAAGGTCGAACCACCTCTGGTGGGGAATTTATTTTCAGTTGTTGGTTTAGTCTCTTCCATTTTAAAATTTTAAACCGCCCTCGCGAGCGCCTTCGGCCAACGCCTTCACTCGACCGGTGTATAAATAACCACCGCGATCAAAAGCAACCAATTCCAGTTTTTTCGTTAACGCTTTTTTGGCCAATAATTCACCGACTCGGTAGGCCTCCGGCACTTTAGTAAAACCGGCGTCTTCGGCACGCTTCCCTTTAGTGGCCTTCTCCAGTTCGCGACTATCGGCCGCCACCAAAGTAACATTGCGCGCGTCATCAATCAACTGGGCGTAAATCGCTTGATTGGAACGAAACACTGTCAATCGCGGTCGAACCGCCGTACCAATAATCTTGGCGCGAGTGCGCGTAAAGCGGCGAAGTTTCTGGGCATTCTTTTTTCGAGTAGTGGCTTTCATTTTAATTTAAGAAACTACTTTCTTACCTTCCTTGCGACGAATAATCTCGCCTTCATAACGAATCCCTTTGCCTTTGTAAGGTTCGGGTTCCTTATAAGCGCGCACCGTAGCCGCGAATTGACCGACCAACTCTTTATCAAATCCACTGATACTGACCAAGTTTTTTTCGACCGTCACTTTAAGACCGGTGGGAATTGGTAAGTTGACTGGATGGGACAAACCAAGGTTAAGCGTCATCTTCGCGCCAGTTACCGTCGCGCGAAAACCAACACCTTCGATGATTAACTTTTTCTGGAAACCCTTAGTCACCCCCTCGATCATATTGATTAGATGAGAAGCGTAAGTGCCCCAGAGCGCCCGGGTCGCCACGTTATCCCGTTCCGGTTTGAGAGTCACTTCTCCATTATTAATCGTGATGATTAAAATAGCCGGCAAAGGTCGGCTCAAAGCACCGAGCGGTCCCGCAACCGACAATTTTCCCGCCGTCGCCGTGACTTCGACTTTTTCCGGAATCTTAATAATTTGTTTGCCGATGCGCGACATATTTTTAATAGAGTTGAAATAAAATTTCGCCACCGACCTTGGCGGCGCGTGCCGCCTTATCCGTCAGCACCCCATTCGGCGTGGAATACACCGCCAAACCGTAACCTTGACGCACGGGTTTCACCTCGGCGGCGCGATGATACATCCGCCGAGACGGCTTGGAAATCCGCTTAACGTCCGTAATTATTTTCGCTCCGGCGCCGGAAGCCAATTCCAGTTCCAAAAACTTCTTCACTTTTTTACCTTTCTTGGTGATAGATTTCAGATAACCTTCTTGTTTCAGAAGTTCAGCAATTGCCAACTTGAAATTAGAAAAAGAAACCGTCACCAACAAACGACCCGCCATTTGGGCGTTCTTGAGTTGAATAATCATATCGCTGACTGGGTCGTTATTCATAGTGAGGTATTCGAACTACCATGATGATTTTTTAATCCCGGGAATTTTCCCCTCGTTGGCTAACTCGCGAAAACAAATGCGGCACAAATCGAAATCTCGCATATACCCGCGCTTGCGACCACAGCGAAAACAGCGCAAAACCAACCGCGTACTAAACTTCGGCGGCTTTTTGGAACGGGCAATGACTGATGTTTTCGCCATAAATTTAGGGGTTTATCTTAGCAGAATTGGGCTTAAAAGGAAAGCCGATGGCCCGAAAAAAAGCCAGCGCCTCTTGGCGATTTTGGGCGGTAGTGGTGAAGGTAATCGCCAACCCAAACACGTCCTTTAGGTCTTCGTCGGCGGTTTCCGGAAAGACGGTGTGTTCCTTAAGGCCGATGGTGAGATTGCCCATCTCATCAACGCTACTCTCGGGAAAACCGCGGAAGTCGCGAATGCGCGGAATCACGGCGTTAAATAATTTTTCCAAAAAACCATACATCCGCATCCCGCGCAAAGTAACCGCCAAACCGACCGGGTCGCCCTGTCGCACTTTAAACGAAGCGATTGATTTCTTTGCTCCGCGAATCGCCACTTTTTGGCCGGTAATTTTAGCCAGGCGATCAGTGAGTAGCGCCACCTTCGCCTTCTCTTTATTAAACTTGCCAATACCCGTGTTAATCACAATCTTTTGGAGACGCGGTAAAGCCATCAAGTTATCAATTCCCAATTCGCTTTTGAGCGTGGCGATTTTCTTTTGAAATTTATCTTTAATCGTTTTCATAATTATTTATAGCGAGCTTATCGAGCTAAATCTCGCGTTTGCAAGCGCGACAAATTCTAACTTTACTTCCACTTGTCACTTTGTAACCGACCCGAACCCCTTTGTCGCAATGGGAACAGAAAAGAGCGACATTGGAAACCGAGAGTGGCATCGCTCGTTCCAACACTTGGCCCTTCTCGCCTTGTTTGCGCGGACGCTGACGACGTTTGGCGATATTGGCGCCTTCCACCACCACGCGATCGCTCGCCGGCATGGCTCGAGCCACTTTGCCCTTAAGTCCCCGACTCTTGCCGGTCAACACAATTACATTGTCCCCTTTTTTTATTTTCATAGTTAAACGATTTCCGGCGCCAATGAGGCAATCTTTTGATAACCGCGTTCGGCCAATTCGCGAGGAATTGGTCCAAAAATTCGACTGCCACGCGGATCTTGTTTATCTTTTTCCAACAAAACCACCGCGTTATCGTCAAAGCGCACATAAGAACCATCGACCCGACGAAAAGGTTTGCGCTGACGCACTACCACCGCCTGACAAACCTCCTTCTTCTTGACCGCTTTCTTCGGCTCGGCGGTTTGAATGGACAAAATCACCACCTCGCCCAACTCGGCATAACGTTTCTGGGAACCGCCGGGTACTTTGAACACCCGCCCCAGCTTACCGCCGGTGTTGTCTGCAATTTTTACGATGGAGCGTGGTTGAATCATAAATTAAATAATTACTTCGAAATGTTTGTCGCGAGAAATCGGCCGAGTTTCGCGAATCCTCACTTTATCGCCCACTTTGAACTGATTATTCTCATCGTGAGCTTTGTAGCGCTTGGTGCGAGTAATATATTTTTGATACTTCGGATGCTTGACATAAGAATCCACCGCGACCACCACCGTCTTCGACATCTTGTCTGAGACGACGATACCGGTTAAAATTTTGCCTGCCCCTTTTGGACTTTCATTATTATTTTGCATGGAGTGTAGTTAAGATTTTCGCGATTTCTTTGCGTAAATTGCGACCCGCTTTGACATTAGCCGATTTGCCGCCAGCCGCGCCAAAACGCAACTCGCGCAACGTTTTCTGTTTCTCAACTAATTGTTTTTCCAGTTCACTATTCATCTTATTTTATTTAGCCAACGCGACTAACCACCTTGGTTTTAATCGGTAATTTAGCGCCCGCCTTGCGCAAAGACTCGCGCGCCACCGTCTCCGTCACCCCATCAACTTCAAAAAGGATTCGACCCGGCCAGACTTGAAATTCATAGCCCTGCGGATCACCCTTGCCCTTGCCCATGCCCACTTCGGCCGCCTTCTGGGTATAAGGTTTATCGGGAAAAATCCGAATCCACATCCTACCAGTTTTTCCTAGTTCGTGCATAATCGCCTTGCGCGCCGATTCGATTTGATTGGAACGAATTCGACCGGCGGTCATCGCCTTCACCCCATGCGAACCAAAGGCCACAGTAATCCCCCGAGTCTCAACCTTGGGTTTCTGGGGATTGTGGCGCATCGTGTGCCACTTGCGATGTTTAACTTTTTTGGGCAGTAACATAATTATTATTTATTATCCTTGGCAAAAATATCGCCGCGATAAATCCACACTTTGATGCCAATCACACCATAAGCCAGGTAGGCTTTTTCCCGGGCAAAATCAACATCGGCGCGCAAAGTCTGGAGCGGCAAGCGGCCGCGCTTCAAATTTTCTGATCGACCCATTTCCGCCCCACCCAAGCGGCCAGAAAGACCGACGCGCACGCCCTGCACGCCGCGGACCGCCATCACTTTCTCCATCGTCTGCTTGGCCACGCGCTTGAACGGCATCCGTTTCTCTAAACCTTCGGCAATCATCTGGGCGGCAATCGCGGCGTGCGACTCCGGATTTTTCACTTCTTCAATGTCCAATTTGAAATCCTTGGGCAATTCGGAATTAATTTTTTTAAAGAAAATTATGAGATCGCTTTTGATTTTGTTAGACCCCTCGCCGGAACGGCCAATCACCATACCCGGACGAGAAGTTTTAATGGTAATTCGCAACGAATTGGCGCCGCGTTCGATATCAATCGAATCAACATACATTCCGCGCAGCCGTTTCTCCAGCCACTCGCGCGCCAAAACATCCGCCTTCAAAAATTTTTGATATTTGCCGCGCGAAGCGAACCAGCGCGACTTCCAGTCCCGAATGACGCCTAATCGATGGCCGTATGGATGAACTTTATGACTCATAATTATTGCAAGGTAATGGTAACTTGGCTGGTGCGCTTATTAATCCGCGCGGCGCGGCCGTGAGCGCGAGGCATCATCCGCTTCAAAGTGACCCCTTGGTTGACGGTGATGTTTTTGACTACCAAATTATCAGCGTTGCCGCCGACAACTGATTGGTTTTTGGCGGAGGCAATCGCCGAATTAAGCAACTTGGCCACCGGCGCCGCCGAACGCTTGGTCAAAAAGGCCAGTTGCGCCAAGGCCTCCGGCACTTTTTTGCCTTTCACTAAATTAGCCACCAGTCGAACTTTTCGGGGCGAGATTCTTAAGTTGGACAAAGTGGCTTTCATAATAATTTATTTGACTGGCGCCTTAGTGGCCACCGGAGCGGCGGCAGTTTCTTTGGCGGCCTTGGCGGCGGCGATTTCCCCTTCACGAGCTTTAGTTTCCATTTCTTTCTGAATCTTACCGCCATGACGAACGAACTTGCGGGTCAAAGAAAACTCGCCCAATTTGTGACCGACCATTTCTTCCGTCACGAAAACTTCGATATGGTCCTTGCCGTTATGAACGCCAAATTTGAAACCCACCATTTCGGGACTGATGGCCGAGCGTCTGGCCCAAGTCTTAATCACGCCGGAAGAGCCGGGTTTTTGACCGGCAATTTTCTTTAATAATTTGGGGTCCACATAAGGACCTTTGGAAAGTGATCGAGACATAATTTTAGGGCAAAGACTAAAGCCCAATCTACCAAAGCAGATTGGGCTTTATCTTAGCAGAGAGACGAAAGACGGTCAACTATTTCCGCAACTTCTTCTGACGGCGAGTGACGCGGAAAACATTGGAGTATTTCTTGGCGCGGCGAGTTTTGACGCCGAAAGCGAGCTTGCCCCACGGCGTCTTCGGACCGCGGCGCAAACCGATGCCCTGACGACCTTCACCGCCACCGTGCGGGTGATCAACCGGGTTCATCGCCGAACCGCGCACATGCGGCCGGCGGCCAAGCCAGCGCGAGCGGCCAGCTTTGCCGAGATTAGCCAATTTTTGTTCTTCGTTGGAAACCGCGCCAAGCGAAGCCCAAGCGTTCTCATCAATCTTGCGCACCTCGCTGGAAGGTAATTTCACCAGCGTGTAACCGGCGTCATTGGAAAGCACTTGCGCGAAACTGCCAGCCGAACGCACCAAAATCGCCCCGCCTTGCGGTTTCAATTCCAGATTATAAATAAAGGCGCCCACCGGAATTTTACGCAAGGGCAAACGATTGCCCGGTCGCAAATCCGCTTCCGGCGAAATTAAAAACTTGTCCCCCACTTTCACCGTTTGCGGCAACAGCGTGTAACGCTTGGTCCCGTCGGCATAAACCACCAAACCAATAAAGCCAGTGCGATTCGGGTCATATTCAATTGAAGCAATCTTGGCCGGAATCCCCACCTTGTCGTATTTAAAATCAATCTCGCGGTACAAACGCTTATTGCCGCCACCCTTATGACGCGTGGTCAGCCGACCGTCGCTGTTGCGGCCAACGGCGCGCTGGCGGCCGTAAGTCAAACTCTTTTCCGGTTCAGTCGCTGTCAACAGCTTCCGATATTCAATCGTGAGCGTGTGGCGACGTGATGGCGTGGTTGGTCGATAGCTTTTCATAATTCGTTTTTATTCGTTAACATTCGTTTAGACAAAGTCGATTTTATCGCCCGGTTTTAAAAACACCAGCGCCTTTTTCATCCCCGGCTTCTGACCGCGATGACCACGAATGATAATCGTCTTCGGGCGAACATTAAGTATATTCACTTTAATCGGCGTCACGTTGAAAAGTTCTTTGACGGCCGCGCACACTCCGGCTTTATTGGCGCCGGCGGTAACTTCAAAAGTATAGACCGGATGGGCATCATTCAATGCCGCCGCCGAAGTACTTTCCGTCACGTGAGGACGCTTTAAAATATCCGCTTTCTTTCTTAATTGATTGGCTAGTTTGGACATATTTATAATTTAGCGCGACCAACCAATACCGCCACACTTTCCTTCGGCTGACTAACAATCAAATACTGATAATTGAGCAATTCGAGCGGATTAAGATTGCGCGCGTTTTCCACTTTGGCAATCGGCAAATTACGGAAACTTTTCAAAACTTTCTCATTATCAATCGGCAAAGTAACCAGCGCGCGATTGCCTCGCCGGTAAGCTAATTTCTCAAACCCTTTCACTTTGGCCAAATTTTTGAGCATCTGACCAGCGTCCTTCGTCTTGATCGCCTTTAACACCATTTCATCAACAAAAAGAATTTCATTATCGCGCACTTTTTGCGATAACACCATGAACAACGCTTTGAGTTTAGTCTGGCGATTAATCTTCTTGGTGTAATTACGTTCCGTCAATGGGCCGTGAGTCACCCCGCCGCCTTTCCATAACGGCGAACGACTCGAACCATGACGAGCGCGACCAGTTCCCTTCTGCTTCCAAGGCTTCTTTCCACCACCACGCACCTCGCCCCGACCTTTGGAATCGGCCGTCCCTTGGCGGCGATTGGAATCCATCGACACCACTACTTGATGAACCAGGTCGGCATTCCACTTCACGCCGAAAATGCCATCTGGTAGAACAATTTCTCCAGTCTTCTTCCCTTCCCGATTGTAAATCGTCGCTTCCATGGTTTTTATTTAGCGGTTATTGTCAGTAAACTACCACGACGACCGGGAATAGAACCGGAAAGGTAAAGTTTACCTTCCTCCGCGTCAACTTTAATCACCTTCACCGTTTTGAGCGTAACCCGATCGTTACCTTGGCGACCGGCCATGCGGATTCCCTTCGCCACGCGGCCGCCGGCGCGGCCGCCACCGCCACCGATCGCGCCCGGCTCGCGCTCGGAATGTTTTTGACCGTGAGTTCGCGGACCGCCGTGAAAACCGTGACGCTTCACCACGCCTTGAAACCCTCGGCCTTTGGAAGTGCCGGAAATAACCACTCCCTCGCCTTCTGCAAAAGCTCCCACTTTCACTTCATCGCCAAATTTAAGTTCCGAGTTCCCAGTTCCCGGTTCCGAGACAAATTCTCGTTTAGTATTTTTGCCGTACTGAACCTGAATCGCGTCGTAGCCGTCTTTTTCCTTAGTGCGCACCGCCGTCACTTTAACCGGACCAACCTTTACTACCGTCACCGGAAAAACTCGTCCTTGGCCGTCAAAGACTTGGGTCATTTTTTCCTTTTGGCCGATAATAAACTTCATGATATTTTTACAGCGTCTTGATGTCGAGATTGACTCCGGACGGCAATGACAAATTACTCAAACTTTCGATAATTCGGGGGGTGGGATTCAAGATATCAATCAGTCGCTTGTGAATGCGCATCTCGAATTGTTCGCGCGCGTTTTTGTGGACGAAAGTGCTGCGATTGACCGTATACTTTTTAATCTCGGTCGGCAAGGGAATCGGTCCCTCAATCGTGGCATCGTAACGCAAAGCGGTATCCATAATCTGTTTAACGCTCGCGTCGAGAATCTTGCTTTCGTAAGCGGAAACCCGAATCCGAATCTTTTGGATATCGTTGCTTTCTTTTCCGCCGGAAACGAGTCCACTCTTGGCTTTGGCGGTGATTTTCTTGGTTTTAGTGGTAACGGCGGACATTTAAGCGATAATTTTAGTCACCGCGCCCGCGCCCACCGTCCGACCGCCTTCACGAATCGCGAAGCGCTGTTTGTCTTCCAAAGCCACCGGCGCCACCAATTTTACTTTCATCGTCACGGTATCGCCGGGCATCACCATTTTGGAAGCGTCTTCGAGCGTCACTTCACCAGTCACATCTGTCGTTCGAATGTAGAACTGCGGCTTGTAACCGGAGAGAAATGGCGTATGACGACCGCCTTCTTCCTTTTTGAGCACGTAAACCTGGGCCTCAAATTCGGTGTGGGGAGTCACACTGCCGGTCTTGGCCAGCACTTGGCCGCGAGTCACATCCTCTTTTTTAGTTCCGCGAAGCAAGATACCAGCATTGTCTCCGGCAATTCCTTCGTCTAATTGCTTGTTGAACATTTCGATGCCGGTAATGGTGGTCTTAGCCGTCGGCGTGGTGATGCCCACGATTTCTACTTCCTCGCCGATTTTCACTTTGCCGCGTTCGATGCGGCCAGTGACCACGGTACCCCGGCCTTCAATCGAAAAAATGTCTTCAATCGGCATCAAGAAAGGCTTGTCAATTTCCCGCGCCGGTTCCGGAATGTAACTATCAAGCGTATCAACGAGTTCCATTACTTTCTTGGCATTTTCGTCATCGAGGGTTTTAGCTTCCAATGCCTTGAGACCGGAACCGCGAATCACTGGGGTGGCATCGCCGTCATATTGATATTGAGTCAACAGCTCGCGCACTTCTGTCTCCACGAGATCAATAAGTTCCGGGTCATCAACCATATCAACCTTGTTCAAGAAAACCACAATTTTCGGCACGCCCACCTGGCGAGCTAAAATAATGTGTTCGCGAGTTTGCGGCATCACGCCGTCAGTCGCCGCCACGACAATAATCGCGCCGTCCATTTGCGCGGCGCCGGTAATCATATTTTTAATGAAGTCGGCGTGGCCGGGAGCGTCGATGTGCGCGTAGTGGCGCTTCGGCGTCCAATATTCCGAGTGGTGGAGAGCAATGGTAATCCCGCGCGCTTTCTCCTCCGGCGCGTTGTCGATGCCGTCAACGCCTTCGACCCGGGCGCCGTAACCCTTATCCTTAGCCAGATCCAAAACATGAAGAATACTCGCGGTAAGAGTCGTCTTACCGTGGTCAACGTGACCAATGGTGCCGACATTGACGTGCGGCTTAGTGCGATCAAATTTTTCTGCCATAAAAATAAAATTACTGCTAAATTAATAATTGCTTATAAAAAACGACAAGAATTAAGCGCGTTTTAAGCGTGATAATATACTAGCAGAGGCCGACAATAAGTCAAATAATGAATCAAACTCTCTTTTCAGCTAAGGCGTAAATTTCGCTCCGATGGGCAATGGCGATAATTATTACCTGTTGAGAAATGATGGCATAAGCGACTCGCCAGTCGCCAATTCGAAACTTCCAGTAGGCCTTGAGAATCCCGTGTAGTGGCCTTCCATAAATCTCCGGCGCCATTGTTAATTTTTGCTCAATCGCTAATTTGATCCGTCTGGCAACGGGAGGGTCCAGACGAGGAATGTCTCGATTAACAACTGGGGGAAGATACCGAAGTTTAAACAAAGTTTTTCCAAGCTTTTTCATGGGAGATATACCGAGGATTACCTTTCATTCGTTCCTCCGCAATCGCTCCAAGCATAAGATCCTCTTCCAGTTCAAGCGCCAGACACAACAACTCCGCCGCTTTGGTGGCCACCGGTACTCGATCTCGTTTAGCTATCGCCGCGAGAGCGCGCTCCATTTCTCGACTGGCCGTGATATTGATTCGTGTCTTAATCGTACTCATAATCAGAGTGTAACAAAAGTGTAACACCAACGCAAATAAAAAAAAGGGTGGGCTCGTGTCCGACAACGAGTCCACCCCACCCCAACAAGGAGGAAACCAAAGAAGAAGAAAGGGGTACCGTAAAAGGAGATATTAGGATCACCTCCTTTCGTTTGAAACAAAGGTTCTGCGTTCCAAAAAACAATATAGCAAAACCGTTAAAATAAAGCAAGGCCGGCTACTTGTAATAAGCACTCCACATACTTTCGACAAAGAGACTTTTGTAACCACCCACGTCCTTGGCGCCATGCCACGAAGGGAACCGGCCAATTCCATCCGCGGGATTAGTGTCGGCAATGCAACCGCCGTTACCGTCCGGTCCGTAAGTTACTCCATAATTTGTGAGCCAATTGGCGTTGTAATCGCAAGAGCCGAGAGGACAATAGTCATTACACCAGCCATCATTTTGGGTCAATCCTTTAACGCAAACAGAACGTCCTTGTTTGGCCGTACTGCAATAGCCGCCCGCATTTGTTCCTCCGACACAAACCCCATCCATCGGCGCGCAGGGGTCCGGTTGCATCCAGAGTCCCGAATTAACTCTTCGGTCAACGAATTCTAAAAATCGAGCGTTGTTCCAGATTTCACCCAGTTCCGGAATTAATTTCACCGCTAAAGCAGCCCCTTTCCACGGTCCAAGAAGCGTCGTGTCATAATCAAGCCCCGGCTTATCTCCGCCATCGATATAACCATAAGGGTCCGGAAAAGTTTTTGAACCGCCCGCATTGGCATAGCGGTAAACATTCCAAAAGGTTTTTTCAATTGGATTGGAAAAAATTTGACCAAACAAAACCACGCCGGAACCGTCATTGGCTTTCGGGCTATAAACGATTCCGCCATCTTCGTCAAAATCTATCGGGATTGATTTGCTCGCGTTCATTATCGCTTCTTTCATCGCGGTGTTATTTAGTATAAATCCGGCAAAAGCGATTGGCAGTTTTCTTCCGGGCATATGACCGCCGTTAGGCAACCAGCGGCCGCCATTGTCCAAGATCGAAAAGAAGTCAATTCCCGCTTGCACATAATTTATTAAAGCCGGCATTTTAGTGTCAATCGAATCATTCAGCATCAACCTCAACGCCGCATCATTAGTGTCGAGCGCGATATCGGCGCCATAATCTTGCATATTGTCTTGGGGGTGGATCAATCTGCCGACCCAATCAAGTTGGTGATCTAGCTGAACTCGCTGAAATTTTCTTTCAACGGTCGCGAGCGTTGGCGTTCTGGCCACCGATTGGAGCGAGAGTAATTTTTCCGGCTGCAGTTCACTCGTTAAATAACGATTTTTCTTTGAGCCGAAATAGCCCGGCCTAAAGACGGTGGCGCCCTTATTTTCCGGAACCCTATCCAACACCGTCAGCACCGCGGCCGTTTCCAAATAGCAAGTATGATTGGAATTAAAAGAACATTTAGTGTCGGTGGTTTTGGAAATCGCTTTGACAATCGATGAATTAGGCTGAACAATTTTAGGCAATTGGGGCACGAGGGTGGCGTTATAATAATAAGCTCTGGAATCAAACCCTTGCTGAACAACGTTTGAAGGATTGATTTCAAAACCATGTTGGGTGCCAGTGAATTTTGGTGTAATGTCGGTAACGGTCGCCGGTCCCACCACCCAATAATCACCATTCACAAATTGACCGCAGGAGTAAGCTTTGTCGAACGTCCAAGTGATGCCGTATTGGGAAATGGAAGCGCAAGAACCAACCGGTAGCGGTGATGAAATCTCTGGTGACGGGGCTGATGGTGGTGACGTGACAGTGACCGGTGTTTCCGGCGGCAGAGTAATCGTTCCACTGTCTGGACTGCTTTTTTCGTCAGTAACATCGTCAGTAACATTGGAAGTGTTGCTACTTCCGCCGCCTCCCCCGCCACTGCTAGTGGTTTGAGTTGATCCAACGGCGAGGTTACTGTTGCTAAGGGACACTGGCGGTAACCCGCGTTGAGTTAGGAGAGTGTTTAATTGGTTGGTGAGTAAGACAACGAGTTGTTGGAGGAGGGAGACGAGAGCAGTGCGGAGTTGAGCGATGAGTTCCACGTTAGCCGTGGCGGTAGCGGCGATGGTAAGCGGCGCTTGGCCTTGAGCGAGGTTGGTGAGGGTGTGGCTGGCGAGAAAAGCGGTAAGGAGAACGAGAAGAACGAGACCAAGCAAGCGGTAACGAGAGAAGCGAACGGGAGGAGTCATGGGGTTAATGATAACACTTCTATTTCCGCGCTTCCACAATCTTCAACGCCACGTTGGGCGGCACGATTTCGTAACGATCAAATTCAATATTAAAATTGCCCCGACCTTCGGTCATCGAGCGGAGCGTGGTCATATAACCGAACATTTCCGACATCGGCACGCGCGCTTTCACCACTTTCACCAGATTGCGGTCTTCCATCGAGAGAATCTGACCGCGACGCGAAGAAATCGAACCGGTAACGTCACCCATAAAACGCTCCGGCACTACCACTTCCACTTTCATCACCGGTTCAAGAATTACCGGTCGCGCTTTGCGCGCCGCTTCTTGCACCGCCATGGACGCGGCGATTTTGAAAGCCATTTCCGAAGAATCCACTTCGTGATAAGACCCGTCGTAAAGTTCGCAGGAAATATCCACCAACGGATAACCGGCGGTGACGCCGCGCTCCAAACCTTCTTTCAAACCTTTTTCCACTGGCGTAATAAATTCTTGCGGCACCACTCCGCCTTTAATCGAGTTGATAAATTCAAAGTGCGCTTCGCGTTTAACGTTTTTGGGAATTTTCTTTTCCGGGTCCAACGCTTCCAGCGGTTTAATTCGAATCCGCACGTGGCCGTACTGACCGCGGCCGCCGGATTGCTTGATGTATTTGCCTTCCGCTTCGGCGCCGGCAGTAATCGTTTCCTTGTAAGCAACTTGCGGTTTGCCAACATTGGCCTCGACATTAAACTCGCGCTTCATCCGATCAACAATCACGTCGAGATGCAGTTCACCCATACCAGAGATAATCGTCTCCCCGGTTTCCTCATCGCCCTTGATGCGAAAAGTCGGGTCTTCATCGGAAAGTTTGCGCAACGCAATCCCCATTTTTTCTTGGTCAGCTTTGGTCTTCGGTTCGATTCGTAAGGAAATGACCGGTTCCGGCGCGTCAATGCCTTCAAGTATTACTGGATGGGCCGAATCACAGAGCGTGTCGCCGGTTTTGGTGTCTTTCATTCCCACGGTCGCGGCGATATTGCCAGCAAAAATTTCTTTAATTTCTTCGCGGTCATTGGCATGCAAACGCACAATCCGGCTGATGCGTTCCTGATTGCCAGTGCGCGCGTTGAGCACGTAAGAACCGGCGCTTAATTTACCGGAATAAACGCGGAAAAAAGTAAGCGAGCCAACGAAGGGGTCGGTGGCGGTTTTGAAAGCGAGCGCGGTAAATGGAACATTCTCGTCCGGCGCGATTTTAAGATCTTCGCCAGTCTTCCCGTCTTTCGCCTTAGTCGGCGGAATATCGAGCGGCGAAGGCAAATAGTAAGCTACCGCGTCAAGCATTAACTGCACGCCTTTATTTTTGAGCGCTGAACCGCACAACACCGGAAAAATTTTATTGGCAATCGTGGCCTGGCGAATAATCTGACGTAAACGATCAAGCGAAACTTCCTGACCGTCCAAGTAATCACTCATCGCTTGGTCGTCGTGCTCGACAATTTTTTCAATCATCGCCGCGCGTTCTTTCGCCGCCAACTCTTTGAGCGCGGCCGGAATCTCACCCTTCACCACTTTCTCCCCCTTATCGCCCTCAAAAGTAACATATTCCATCGTTAGCAAATCAACAATGCCCTTAAATTGATCTTCGTGGCCATCGGGGATTTGCAATTTAACCGCCTTTGGCGACAAACGATCCAAAATCGAGAGGAAAGATTTTTCAAATGAGGCGCCCATACGATCAAGTTTGTTGATGAAACAAAGCCGCGGCACTTCGTAATCATCGGCGTAGCGCCAGTTGGTTTCCGACTGCGGTTCCACCCCGGCCACGCCGTCAAACACCACCACCGCGCCGTCAAGCACACGAAGTGAACGTTTCACTTCAATCGTAAAATCGATATGACCGGGAGTGTCGATGATGTTCAGTTTAACTTTGTCTGGCGATGTCAAGGCGTTGCCTTGAATTCCGGAAGGCGACGCCTTGACATTGGTTGGCGTCCAGTAAGCCGTGGTGGCCGCCGCGGTAATCGTAATCCCGCGCTCGCGCTCCTGTTCCATCCAGTCCATAATCGCCTCGCCTTCGTGAACTTCGCCGATTTTGTGGCTAATACCAGTGTAAAATAAAATCCGCTCCGACGTCGTGGTCTTACCGGCGTCAATGTGAGCGATGACTCCAAAATTGCGAATCTTTTCGATAGGATAATCGGCCATTTTTAAAATAATACTAGCTCTGAGGTTTGCGCGCAAAGTGAGCGAATGCCCGGTTGGCCTCGGCCATCTTGTGAACATTCTCCCGTTTCTTGATTACCTCGCCTTCGTTTTTGCTGGCGGCCAAGAGCTCGGCGGCCAAGCGCTCGCGAATTGTTTTGCCCTTCTTCGCTCGAGCCGCTTCAATAATCCACCGAAAAGCCAGCGCCACTCGACGCTCCGGACTAACTTCGTGCGGAATCTGATAGTTGGCGCCGCCGACCCGACGAGTGCGAATTTCCATTTGCGGCGCGGCGTTATTGATCGCTTCTTCAAAAAGTTCCACTGGATCGCGTTTGGTTTGCTCTTTCAAATCAGCAAAGGCGCCATAAACAATTCCCCGAGCAATATTTTTGTGACCTTTCTCCATAATATAATTAATTAACTTAGTCACCTTCGTTGATTGGAAGCGATAATCAGGAATCAGTGTATGTTTGGACTTAAGTTTGCGTCGCATGTTAAATAGGATAAGGTGTTAGATTATAGTTGTTAGCTTTTCTTGGGGCGCTTCGCGCCGTATTTGGAACGACCCTTCATCCGCTTTTCCACGCCATCGGCATCCAAACGACCACGCACGATGTGATAACGCACGCCCGGCAAATCCTTAACGCGACCACCGCGAATCATTACCACCGAATGCTCTTGCAAACGATGGCCCATCCCGGGAATATAGGCGGTTACTTCCATCCCGTTAGTCAGCCGAACGCGAGCAATTTTCCGAATCGCGGAATTCGGTTTCTTCGGCGTCGTGGTTTTGACTTGCGTGCAAACCCCGCGCTTGAACGGCGCCGGATAAAAGACTGGTTTATTTTGCACATTATTAAAACCGCGCGCCAAAGCGATTGAGCGCGTCTTGCGGCGAACACTTTTTCGCCCTCGTTTGACGAGTTGATTAATTCTAGACATCAGCGGATATACTTTAATATACTCGGCCTAAGATTGCAAGAAAAAGAGACAGTTGTTATTTACACAAATAGCCAGGGTCTGCCCACCCGTTAGTATTTTTGATAACTTCAACCCAGGTGCCACTTTCTCGAAAAAACCCCAAATGTAGCCCTTGATTCGCCCCACTTGGATAACAATAATATCTATAAGCAAATTGGCCAGACGTACCATCTCCGGTCATATTATTAACTGGATCAGCCGGCACTTTAGATATAAAACCGCTGGTTTGGAGAAAACCTAGAAATGTTGGACTTCCTGCCGGTTGCGAACTGTAATCCCAACCGCCAATATTGTAGTCTGACCAGCCAATAGCGCCGGAACAAGCCGTGCCGTTAGTTATAGGCAAACAACCGTATTTTGCGTAGAATAAATTTAGAGCCAAATAAATCTGTTGTATATCCATAATCCTTCTCGCGTCGCGCGCTTTTACTCGGGCGGTGTTAATGCTCGACAGCACCATACTCGCCAACATGCTAATAATCGCGATGACGACTAAAAGTTCAACTAGAGTGAAGCCCCGTTTCATTGTCATTGGTTAATTATAACCCTAAAAATAAACAAACACTAAGATTCTATTTGTTAAACATCGGATGTTGAACAATTACTGCCCCGTCAATAAACCGAAGAGAAAATAAATTAGACGATCCAGAAAACTGGTGTTAAGAATGATAAATAAGAGAATAATAAAAAGGATGAATTGGTAGCGATAAAAAAATTCTTCGGCTTGGCGGGCGGAGTAAGGCAAAAAAGAAACCAGAATTTTGGAACCATCAAGCGGTGGTACCGGAAGCAGATTGAAAATCGCCAAAGCCAAGTTAATGAGAACGATTAAGCCAAGCAAGCCCGCCGCCGGCGGATTAAGAAAATTTCCGGCTAAACCAAATCGCAACACTAAACTAAAAATAATCACCAGTAAAATATTGGCCGCCGGCCCGGCCACGGCAACATAGGCCGGCCCCCACTCCCGTAAAGCTCCGCCACGGGACAAGCGTAGGTTGTTTGGATTATAAGGCACCGGCTTGGCCCAACCGATAATGAAACCGCCCATGAGCGCGAGTAAGCCCGGGACAATAATCGAACCCAACCAATCAAGATGTTTGAGAGGATTAAGCGTGAGTCGGCCGGCCAACTTGGCCGTGGGATCGCCAAGAATATAAGCGGCGTAGCCGTGGGACACTTCGTGAATCACCACCGACATCACCAAAATAATAATCATGAAAATTGCTTGCATATTCAATTAAGTATGATAGCATTATGGCCTAGATTATGAAATCTTGCTTAATCTGCAAAAAGACGAGTGGTATGGTTGGTGGTTATTCCAATCGCGTTCGCGCCACCAAATATAATCCGACGGTTAAAAGCCGCCAGCAACCCAATCTCCAGTGGGCGACTTTTCCCGACGGTCATCGCGAGAAAATCTGCACCAAGTGCCTCAAAGCGGGAAAACATCTAAAATAATTTCTCGCCGTCGCTGGTTATTTCAATTCTCCCCTGCTGGTCAGTGCGGAGAATTTTAGCACCAATCTTGGCTAGCGAATCAAGCACGCTGGTTTTGGGATGGCCATAACGATTGTCGGCGCCGACCGAAATTACCGCCACTTCGGGCGAAGTGGCGGCTAAAAATTCCGGCGCCGAGGAAGTGTCGGAGCCGTGGTGGCCGACTTTCAACACCTCGATATCCAAATTTTTTCCGTCCGCAAAAATTAATTGGCGCTCGGTTGCTTGCGGCGCATCACCGGTAAAAAGAAAACTGGTGGCGCCATAAGTCAGTTTGGCGACCACAGAAGCGCTATTTGTATCTTTGCCCGCCATCGGCCCAACCGGTGATAAGATTTCCAGTTCGGCACCGCGGCCAAGTTGAATAACTTGGCCGCGGTGCGCCGTAATTTTTTGCGCGCCTTCTGCCGTTACCGCCGTTTCCAACGCTTCGCAGATCGCCGTGTCGCAAATTACCCCCGGGCCTTCGCCTCGTAGGGGCAGGGCCTCCGGTTCCAGAAAACCGACCACCGCGTAGTTTTTCAACACCAGCGGTAAACCGCCAATGTGATCGCTGTCCGGATGAGTGACGATTATTAAATCAATCGAACGGTCGTAAAAAGGCAACGCTTGTCCCAGTTCGCTTAAAATTTTTCGGCCCGGTCCGCCGTCAATCAACACTTGATTGCCATTCGGCGCTTCAATCAAAATCGCGTCGCCTTGACCGACATTGAGAAAACTAACAGTCAGAATTCGACTGTCCGCCTTGGAAACTAAATACCAGACAAAAAAATTACTAAGAAATAACAGACTGACTATTATTAATTGCCAATTAGCGAGATATTTTTTCATGTCCGCGCGTCTTTCGATGATACCAATAAAGGTAAGAACTATAAACTAAAATAACCGCCGCGAGCGGAAAATTCGAAATCGTAATCGAAGCGAAAGATAAATGTGAGAAAAACGACACGACGCTCAATTGATAAGACAAAAAAAGATAAGCGATACTGCCGGGAAGAAATGCGAGCCAAACGCTGATAAAAGAAAAGAGGCTGGTAAAAAATCCAAAGAGCATAATCGTCGGCACTACCACGAGCGCCAACGGATTAACCGCGAAAGAAACCAACGATAGTTCCCCTAGTTTATACAATAACCACGGTAAAACCGCGAGTTGAGCGGCGACGGTACTGGCCAAAATTTCCCGCAAACCAAATTTCTCCGGCGCTCGAGTGAACCAAACTTCAACCAATGGCGAGAGAAAGAGAAGTCCGAGGGTCGCTAAGATGGAAAGCTGAAAACCAAGATCGAAAACCAAATAATTTGGATTCCACAACAAGAGAACAATAATGGTAACGACGAGCGCGCGAGTAACTTCGTAGATCCGGCCGGTGGCGCGCGCGAGTAACGCGAGCAGCGCCATTAGCGCGGCGCGGCCGACGGCCGCGCCGCCACCGGCCATCAACGCAAAAAGGGCAATCCCGATTCCCGCCGCGCCTAAGCCGGCGTAAAACGGGAGAAAAACTAACGCCGCTCGGATAGCTTCCGCCACAATTGTTAAGTTGTAACCGGAAAGCACCACCATATGCGACAGACCAACACGACGAAATTGTTCCATAGTTTCCCGATCAAGCGATTGTCGCGCGCCGATCAGCAACCCGCCAAGCAAGCCGGCTTGCGGTTCCGGTAAAACCTTGGCAATCCCGCTCATAATTTGGCCGCGCAACCAAATTAGGCCGTGGCCAAACCAATGGCCGCCATCATTTGCCAACACCTCAATTTGCGGCCGGAACATTTCATAATAAATTTTTTGCCGACCCAAATAATTAACATAATCAAATTCCCGTCCGGTTTCGGTAAAAAAGTTTTTCGGTTGAACCAGCTGGCCGGAAACTTTCAAGCGATCGCCGTATCGATATTCCGGATACAAATCGGTGATGAGCAATAAGCGATAATTTTCCGGTGTTACCAAAACCACCTGATTGGTCGTCGCTCCCGGTTTGGGTTCTTCAACAATTTCGCCGGTTACCGTGACAGTTTGACCCGCCAGCCAATCCGGCGAATTTTGATTAAGCAAACTAAGTTCCCCCCGCCCGCCGCCAAGCGCAAAACAAAAAAGAAAAAGCGCCGCGCCGCCGATTAATTTTCGCTCCGTCTGATTGAGAAAAAAGAAACGAGCGAGCCAAAAGACAAACGCGAGAAATAAAATGAATAGCGGCCAAACCAAACCCCAAGACCAGAGCGAAGCAAACCAGACGCCGACAAGAAAACCTAAAGCGGCGTTAGAAAAGTTTGTTGGCATTCTGCTCGTCCATTGCCTCGTTGGCCATTTTGTCAGCCAGAGCGTTGTCTTCGCGAGAAATGTGAGTGAAAAAAAGCTGGGGAAACTCGGCCACGCGCGTATTCCACACCTTCATAAATAGCGGCCAGAGATGCTTCTCTTTGGTTTGATAAATGCCAGCCAGTTGTCGGCAAACCAGTTCGCTATCGAGACGCACTTCCACGTTCAAACTTTTAGTTTTATCTTTACCGAAAATTTTTTTCACGACTTCCAAGCCAAAGATCACCGCTTGATATTCGGCTTCATTGTTCGTCATTCGGCCAAGTGGTTTACCGGCCGTCTTTAAAATTTGACCATTCCCACCCACCACTGCCACACCAGCGCCGGCGATTCCCGGATTCCCCCGCGACCCGCCATCGGTATATAAAATCACTTTTTCCATAGTTTTATCTTACCCTGCTTGCCGTAAATCAACAATCCGCAGACGCAATTCTGGTGCTGAACGAAAATAACTCAATTCAATCGAGACGACTAAGTCCAATTTTTGGCCCGGCGCCAGATTGTGCTCGCCAAAAGTGTTAAAGAAGCTAATCGCCTTTTTGTTAAACATCCGATGTTTAACATTAAGTTCTAAATGCGCTTGGCCGTTGCCAAACTTTTTCGCCTCAATAATTTCCACTTGTCTTAGTAAAAAAATTGGTTTGGGATTCTCGCTACCAAAAGGCGAAAGTTTGGCAAGCTCGCGCTGAAAAGCCGGCGTAATTTGCCCCAATTCAAGTTCGGCATCAATTTCTAAAGCCGCGCTAGTTTCACTTTTATCCAAACTGGCAAGAGCCGCCAAAAGCCGCGACTCCAATTCCTCAATTTTCTCCGCCGCCAGCGAAAAACCGCCAGCGTGACGATGACCGCCAATGTTAAGAAAAAAATCTTCACCTGCTCCTCGCATCAATTCCACAACATTCACCGAACCATCCGAACGACAAGAACCCTTAATCGTTCCGTTGCCATTCTTGCCCCAAATGAAGACCGGTCGGCGATATTTCTCCACCATTCGCGCCGCCGTCAAACCCAGCACGCCGAGCGACCAGGACTCGTGACCAACAACGATAAGCGTTTTCTCGCGACTGTCGGGAATTTTCCTCGGGTCCTCGGAAACAATCCCCAGACCGCTCGGAAAATTCCCGACAGTCGCGAGTATCTCGTCCACGCATTTTCGTCGTTCTTTATTCAACTTTTCCAATCGCCGCGCGATTGTCGCCGCCACCGCCGCATCTTCAGTCGTCAACAATTCAAACGCCTCGCGCGCGTGCGCCATCCGACTAGCGGCATTAATCCGCGGACCAATGGAAAAAGCGATATCATCTTCAGTCAGGGATTCTTGTTTAATTCGCAATGCTCGGCATAATTCAACAATACCTAAACGCGGCGAACGGCGTAACACTTTCAGACCAAAGTGGACCAAAGCGCGATTTTCGCCAATAAGCGGCACCATATCACTTACCGTCGCAATAGCGATTAAATCGAGCAGCCATTTTTCCCAGCCAAGAGGAAAGTCACCGAGGTTCGACCTTGGGGCATCCTTAAGGTCGAACCTCGGTGACAATTTTTGTACCAAGGCCTGAATCACTTTGAAAATCACTCCCGCGCCGCAGAGATTTTTATTGGGATACTCGTCATCTTCGCGTTTTGGATCAAGCACCGCTACCGCTTTCGGTCTTTCCGCCGGAACCAGATGATGGTCGGTCACAATCGTTTCTATTCCCCGCTTTTTAGCATAGGCGATTTCTTTAGCATTCGCGATCCCGCAATCAATCGTGATAATCAATTTAACTTTCTCCGCCGCCGCTTGGTCAATCGCCGGTAAACTCAAACCGTAATCTTCGCTATGCCGATCCGGCAAGTAGACAACGAGATTGCCAAAACCGATTTTCTTAAAAAAAGCAGTTAAAGCCGCCGCACCGGGCACGCCGTCAGCATCGTAATCGGCAAAAATCATCAGCCGTTCATTGTTCTTAATCATCCGAAGCAATCGTTTCACCGCTTTATCCATATCCTTCATCAAAAAAGGATCGTGGAGCTGTTGGTCGTAATCAAATTCAAGATTAAGCCCGCGCGTTTTAACCAAATTTTCCAACCAATTCCCATTTCCCGAATTTTTAACGACCCAATCTTTAGCCATAATGACGTTCATGATATCATAGCTTATATGGATAATTGCATTTTTTGTAAAATTGCGAAAAAAGAAATTTCGGCGGAGGTAGTTTATGAGGACGATGATTTTCTCGCTTTTCTTGATATCAAACCGCAATCCCCCGGCCACACGCTCGTTATTCCCAAAAAACATTATCGATGGGTTTGGGATTATCCGGAAGTGGGAAAATATTTTACCATCGCCAAAAAAATCGCCATGGCGCAAAAAAGAGCTTTCGGCATTGAATCCGTCTTGGCCAAAATCATCGGAGAAGAAGTTCCCCACGCTCATATCTGGCTCATTCCCAATCCCCAAGAAACCGCCGGCGACAAAACAGATTTCAAAATTAATGCGGAAAAGATAAAGAAGAATCTTTAAGCGCTTCAATCCCCGGTAAAGTGCCATTACCTAAAAAGTCGAGCATCGCTCCGCCACCGGTCGAGATAAAGCCGAATTTAGCGCCCAAATTCATTTCTTCAATCGCCGCTACCGTATCGCCGCCACCAACAATCGAGTAAGCGTTACTGCCAGAAATTTGTTCAATCAAAGTTTTGGTTCCTGCTGAATAACCGGCTTCAAAATTACCCATCGGACCATTCCAAAGAATCATTTTCGCCGCGACAATATCCGGCGCGAGATCAGTAAAAGATTCCGGGTCCACATCCACGATTTTATTATCAACCCAGACCATTTTTTTCGGCAACCCAATTTTGGGCTGATTAAGAAATGGTTTTAATAAATCCAAATCTTTATCGACTGTCGACTCTCCAATTTCTTGGCCAAGCGCTTTGAAAAAACTGGCCGCCAGCGCGCCGCCGATAAAAATTTTATCGGCCAAATCGAGAAACTTATTAATCAACGGAATCTTGGTGCTAAATTTAATTCCGCCCAAAACAAAAATAAACGGATGCTCCGGTTCGAAAGCGCGCGACAATTCCTTGATTTCCCGTTCGAGCAAGAGGCCGGCGTAACTCGGCAAAAGCGGCGGAATTCCGACAATCGAGGCGTGTTTACGATGACAAGCCGAAAAAGCGTCGTTCACAAACAAGTCCTGACCATTGGTGAGCATCTTGGCGAACTCGATATCATTCATTTCTTCGGCCGGATTCTGGCGTAAGTTTTCTAACAGTCGAACTCCCGGAGCGAGAGTTTTTAAAAGTTCTCTAACTGGCGCCAAACTGGCCTGATTATCGCTCAAGTGACTGATCGCCGTCACTTGCGCGCCCGCTTGCGACAACAGTTTGAGCGTCGACAGCGATTGGCGAATTCGAAAATCATTTGTGACTTTACCGTTCTCTATTGGCACATTAAAATCAACCCGCACCAATACTTTCTTCCCCTTCAATTGTTCCGGCGACACTTCCGCAATAGATTTTAAATTCATTTGGCTAAATACTATTAGCAATTTTTAAAATTTTAATAAATGACTCCGGCGAAAGCGAAACTCGTCCCACTAAGAGACCGTTGGCTCCACCTTCATCAAGAAAACCAGCCGCGTTATCAGCATCAACCGAACCGCCGTAGAGAATCGAGCAATCAAGCGCCATTTCCCGACCAATAATTCCCGTCAACACTTTGCGCAAAAAAATTGACTGTTCGAGAAACGCCGCCGGCGTGTCCGCGCCTTTGGCTTGCGCGCCAATCGCCCAAATCGGTTCATAAGCCAAAATAATTTGCTTGGCTTGCGTTCGCGGAACACCAGTAAGAGCTGATTCGATTTGTCCGCGTAAAATTTGCAGATACTTACCATGTTCATCGCGCGCTTTTTCACCAACGCATAAAATCACTTTCAAACCGTGCTTAAGCGCCAACCGAACTTTAGCCTTAATGAGATTATCCGTATCGCCCAAAGCCCGCGTTTCCGAGTGACCAATAATCAGGTACGTAGCGCCGGCGTTGCGAATCATCGTCGGACCCAGTTGACCGGTGTAAGCGCCAATAAGTTCCCAAAAAGCGTCTTGGCCGCCGAAGGATAATCGAACCCGGAACGGAGGCGTTGCCTTAAGGGAGCCCAAGGCAACGCCTCCGTTCCAATTCCGGGCGCCTTTCACCAATTCCGCCAACCACACCGCCGGCGGACAAATCACCACCTCCACTTGATTTAATTTCGCCGCCGCTCGTTTAATCGGCGAAAAAATCTCCTTCGCTTCACGAATACTTTCCGGGTTGGCCTTCCAATTGGCCACAATCAATTTATTTTTCATAACGCTATCATAACAACGAATTACAATTCCCGCCAAGAGATGGTTTGATACTGGTCCGAAGTCAGCGGAAAGGATGGTGGCGGACCATAAAGCAGATTGTGGTCATAGGTAATAAAGCGCGTCTCATAGCCGCTGACATGCTCGCCGTTTTGACCATTGATATAAGCGAAGCCGTAACGCTGATTGGTGGCGATTATGCCGTAGAGCGTCAAGATGTTCCGCAGAGAATAATCGACGCCATCAATTTTACAGGAATCATTGTAGTAATAACGACCGGCCCGACCATTTTGGGCCACCAACGCCGCGTCAATTCGCAAATTGTCCGCGCTTTTTAAACCGACATTGATATTATTTTGGGCAATTAATCCAATGACATCTTGACCGTCATAGTGAGTGTAAAGCAGGTCGTTGTTGATGGTGATGCTAGTTCGCGAAGCGGTTAAATCGGGAAAACGCCCGGAAGCAATCGTTAACCGCGCGCTATCAATTACTCCCTCAACCCAAAGCTGGTCTTCAACAAAAATGGCGCCATGAGCCGGAAAAGGATAGTTTCCCAGCAACACTTGGTCCTGAATACTCCAGACGCCCCAACCGACTTGACTGCGAGCCGTGCCATTATTGGAGCAAGAACCGCCAGGCGTCGCCACCAACGAATCAACTCGATAAAGGTCGAAACTGTCGTTGGTTTTAAGCACTATCCGATAACCTTGAGCGCCGGACGCGCCATAATAAGAACCATCGGCAATTGCAATGGCTTTAATTTGCGCCAAATCGGCCGCTAAACCGGCGAAGTCAATGGCTGGTACCGGAAATTGGCGGCCGGCCAGAAAAACCTCACCGCGATTGGCCACCGGCGCGGGTGGCGCTTCGGCGGGCACAAATTCCGGATAAATATCGCCTTGCGGCGGCGGCCGAAGATGAGTATGAACGCCAAACTCATTGTCGCCGATATGGTCCGGGTCGTCATATTTCGCCTTGGCGCTCGTAACAATATTATGAGCCAAACCGTCAAAGCGAATCCCGTCGTTGGAATGAATCGGCCCAAAAACTTCCGTGCCAACGCCAAAACGCATCTGAGCGTTGGCGGCCACAGCAAATTTAGCCAAGGAAGGAATCGCCATAATTGCTTCAATTTTCCGACTCACCTCGGGATTGATTAAAACTTGACCTTCAGACAGCACGGTGACTACGGTCGAACCAACCAGTGGCGGGGTAATCGTCAAAGTAAAAGCACCGATTTTATTGCCATCTTTATCAAAATAATCATGAACATAGGGACCAGCGACACCGGTGCCGTCTTGGAAATCTTGCGGAGCGTGAGCTAAATGCCACCGATAATATTCAATTCCCGCTTCGGCGATTTGGAACGCTTGCTCCTTCTGACCAAATTTAATCGCCGCCCGATGACTCACCAACGCCCAACTAATAATCGCGCCAATAATCATCACCCCAACCGTGCCAAAAACCAAAGCGTGAATTACTAGATAACCGCGATTGAGTTGAGGATTTTTAATCATAAATTATCTTTCAAACTCCGAATCACAACTTGGGTGGTATAAACACCCACCGTCGCTTTAACCAACCGAATGGCGGGAAAATCAATCGGCGCTGTCATCGGCGTGCTGGTGCCGGCATAATTTTTATCGTAATAATTAAAAATGGTTTGATTGGGATTGGCCAGACGATTAACCGCCGTGGTGAGAATCTCCGAGGCTGGATTATAACTAAGCGGCGAACCGGTCGGCTTGATGATTCCCCGCTTGAGTGTCGCGCCGCTCGTAAAATAACGCACTCGATCGTGAAAACCGTCACCATCAATATCGCTAAAAAAAATAAGACTACTGGTCGCCGCTTGAGCAATCGCAAAAGCCCCGGTATCGGCCGTGGTCGCGGCTCTTAACTCAACCGCCAAACGACCTAAGGTTTGTCGCGCGTCTTGGCCAGCTAATAAACCGGTTTGCAAAATAACGTTCTGCCGAAAAATAAAACGGCCTAAACTAAAAAGTGCCCCGACAATCAAAATAAAAATTCCGATTGCCACCAACATCTCCACCAGAGTAAAACCATGACGCATAAAATATATTATAACGCTAAGCGGGGGGTAAAGGTACCACAATTTTTTGCCAATCACTTGAAACACCTATCGCGCTATTGGTATAAGTCTGGTAACCATCACGCGTCACCGTAAGTTCATAACTACCGACGCTTAAATCGTCATACCAAGCTTGGCCCGCCGGCCAACATCCGCCAGCCGAACTGGTCAATTTTTCGCCAATCATTGTTTCTCCTTGCTTCAAGGTGGTGGTCGCGGCTGAAACCGGCAAACCGGTGGCGGCGTCTTCCACCGCCACCAAGAGCGCCCGAGGGGCGTGAGGCGTCAGCACCAAAGAAACATTTTGAGTCGTATCCGGCGACAACGAGAGCGGTAAAGTCGGAGTAATCCCCACTAAATCGTAAGCGGTGCCGGTTAGTTGTAAATTATAATTATCCCATTCCAAATCATTAATGGTCGCCTGGCCGGCGCCATTAGTCGTGAATGATTGCTGGTATTTGTAAACATCGGGGTCCGCTCCAATCAGTTTGGCTCCAGTTAAAGAAAAATCGACTGCCGCCACCGGCGCGCAAGCTTGATTAAAAGCGGTCACCGGTAAATTGCTCAACCGATCAATTGTTAAAGTATTAAACGTCACCTGGCCAACCGCGACGGTTGATTGCGGTTGAACCGGATTGGGATTAGTTTCCGTCGGCGGATAAGTTTGCTCGGTCGAATAACCGGTTTTGGTCACGACCACTTGATAAGCGTTCGCCCCCGGCGGCACATCTACTAATTGCAGTTGACCATTATTGTTGGTAGTTTCGTCAACCGAAATGACGGGCGTCGCTTGGTCATTTTGCACGTGCACGCTCGCTGATGGTATCGGCAAGCCGGCCGCGTCAACCACCTTAATAAACAAAGCGCCGTTATTAGCGCCGCTTTCCACATTCTTGGGCGCCACCGTCGTTACGAAATCAAGTGGAGAAGTTAAGGGACAATTCGAACAACTAATCGCCAAGGTCACTTCTTTGTAATCAGCCGGAGCGGTGTCATTGGGCGTGCCGCCAATCGTTCCGTCAAACGGGTCATCGATACTGCGAATGGTTAGGGTGGTATTAAAAGTAACGCCGCCACGAGCAAAAGTTTGATTCCTCGGCAAGACTCCCGCCGGCAAGCCATTCACAATCCCGAGATTTTGATAGGGTAAATTGCGAATCAGTTCAAATTGTTCGTTGGCCAACAAAATAGCTTCCGTCTTTAATTTGGCAAACGCCACGGTTTTGGTGGCGACAAAAAATCCTTGATAAATTCCCAGGGCGATAATCAGAAAGATAAACACCCCTACCACTACTTCGACCAAAGTGAAACCTCGTTTTTTCATAGAGCGTTAGTGAGCGAATAGATCGGACCGATAATTGAGATGGCAAAAAAGGCCACCGCCAAACCCATCAAGACCATCAAAACCGGCTCGATAATCGTGGCCAGGTTTTTGGTCGCTTGGTCGACATCTTCCTCAAACATCACAGCGCCTTTAAGCAACATCGCCGCCAAATCGCCGGTTTCCTCGCCCACTTCTGTCATCTCGCCCACCAAAATCGGGTAAATATTTTCTTGGGCTTGGAACACGCTCGAGAGCGTTCCGCCTTTTTCCACCACCGGCCCCGCTTCAAACAACGCTTCTTTATAAAAAGGGTTCTGCAACACTTTGCCGGTAATGGCGAGCGCTTCGAGTAAGTTGACCCCAGAGGAAATGAGCGACGAAATTGTTCGCATGGTGATGGCGGAATTTAAATTTTTTACAATCGAGGAAATAACCGGCAAGCGCAAAAATAATTCCGAATAAAAACGTTGTCCGCGCGACGTGCGAACAAATTTAATCACTCCAATAATCGCCGCCACCAAAAGTACCGCCAAGTAAGGATAATAAGCGACCGCAAAATCACTCGTGGCAATAACGATTCTCGTGCTTAAGGGCAACTTAACTTCCATTTCTTTAAACAAAGTCGTCAGCGTTGGTACTAAAAAAATCATCATCAGCGCGCCAATCGCCAGAATCACTGTTACGATTACTGCCGGATAAATCATCGCTCCCGTCACCTTGCGCTGTAAATCATGACTCTTGGCCAATTGTTGGCGCACAATTTCGATTGATTGCGGCAATTGTCCCGATTCCTCGCCCGCTTCCACCATCGCCACGAAAACCAAGGGAAACACGTTGGGGTAATCCGCCATGGCTTTGCTTAAACTCTCCCCGCGATTAATCTGCTCGTTCAAACCGGCCACCACTTTCTTGAATCGCTTATTCTTAAGTTGTCGTTCAATTATTTCCAAGGTCCGCACTAAGGGTAGTCCGGCCGCCAACATCGCTTGGAGCGAGCTGGCGAAAATAATCAGGTCTTTAACTTTGACCCGATTGAACAAGTCCATCGACCAACTGATTTTTTTCTTGGTTTTAGTTTCTTCCGCTTCGGCGGAAATCAGCGTCAAACCTTCGGCATGCATCTCGCGCGCCAGCGCGAAGCGGTCTACCGCTTCGCGCGTCCCGCTCACCGCTTCGCCATTATTTTTTACCGCTTTGTAAATTAACTTCATCGAATGAGAAAAAATTGCTCATTCTAATTATACACCAGAATTTTTTTTGGAGATACAAAAAAGTCAAACACACCTTTTCATTTGACTTTCACCCTAGTTGGCATATACTGATTGGCATATATGGCTTCGGCCTCGCCTCCGCGCAAGCGGGGGCAAACTAGTTTTAGTTGAAGATTAGTCGTTTGAGTTTCTTTGTTGATAGTTTTTTTCTTAGTATTCCAGTTATCAAAATCTTTTTCCATAGAAATTAGCAAGCTCAAATCAATAACCCCACGGCAAGCCGATGGGGTATGGCCGGAGTCCGGCCTTAGGTGAATAATTGTAACTGTCGCAGTTCACTTCTCGTCTTTCCCTGACTGGCAACGTAACGTTCGACCGTTT
>Ga0172379_10001690_pt1 | contig 42641 bp, 20 predicted proteins | sample GrowelOW334metaG_FD_119756 | JGI IMG/M metagenome (GOLD analysis project Ga0172379, IMG submission 119756) | Groundwater microbial communities from an aquifer near a municipal landfill in Southern Ontario, Canada - Groundwater well OW334 metaG | ecosystem: Environmental > Aquatic > Deep... | reverse complement strand
CATCAATATTCAGTAAACTAGTCATCGGGGGCATAAAGAATCTCCTTATTGAGCGTTCTTTGGTCGGAACATCTCAATAGTTATCGGATATCTTTATTGCCCCCTTATTTGATGTAGAGCCAATATGTGTTCCCGCTTTTTTTCACAATAATGATTTTTCTGGGCGGAACCACCCCCGCTCACGCCGAAACCCTCAAGGCCGATTCGAAAATCTCGGAGGTTACGGTATTCCAAGACAGAGCCCTTGTCACCCGTACCGCCGAGCTGAAGCTCGCGCCCGGAGAGCACGCCGTTGAGTTCGACGGTCTGCCCGGAACGCTCGAGGAGGGCTCCGTCAGCGTCCGCGGGAAAGGCACCGCGGCTGTCGTGCTCTTTGGCGCCCGCCCCGCCACGGTCCAATCCAAAGAGCTCCAGTCTCCGAAGGCCCAAGAAATCGAGGCTCAAATCAAGAAGCTCGAGGAACAAAAACAAACCCTTCAGTTCCGAAAAGACGCCCTCGAGAAAAAAGCCGATTTTCTCGGTTCCGTCAAGGCCGCCACCGCCGACCAGATCGGCAAAGACATCATGACGAAGCAACCGTCCGTCCAGGACATCGCCGCGATCGCCGATTACATGGAAACCGGATTTTCCGACGTCTTCGTGAAAATGCAGCAGATCGAGACCGAGATGCGTAAACTCGACGAGGACCTGGACCGGCTGCGCCGCGAGTTGTATGAGCTCAATAACTTTTCAAACCGTGCGAAAAAAACCGTGTGGATCGATCTGGAGGCCAAGACTGCCGGATCCTTCACGCTGGAGCTGTCGTACCGGGTAGGCGGCGCAAGCTGGGAACCCTTGTACGAGGCTCGGACGAAATCAGAAGGGGCGGAAGTCGATTTTTCGGTCTTTGCCATGGTCCGTCAGCAGACCGGTGAAAACTGGGACAATGTGCGGCTGAGCCTTTCCACCGCCCGGCCCGCCGTTTACGGCCGGATCCCCGAAAGCGACCCCTGGTATCTGAGCGTCTTTCAGCCGGTCGTCATGAGGCGAGAAATGAAAATGAAGGCAGACCTCTCGTATGACAAGTCTCAGGAATATGCGTCAACGGCCGCCGCGGGCGCTATGATGATGGCCGCCCCGGAACCCGTCGCAGAGGCTCAAATGGCCACCGCAGACGTTTCTAACCAGGGCCCTTCGGTCCGTTACCTGTTGCCGAAACTCGACAGCATCGCCGCCGACTGGCAGCCAAAAAAATTGGCCGTCGCTTCGCAGGTCTTTCCCGCGACGTTTTCTTATAAAGTCGTGCCTCGCCTCTCCGACTCGGCTTTTCTTACCGCCAAGGTCCGCAACCAATCGCAGGGGCTTTTACTGGCCGGGCCGGTGCAGGTCTTTCTCGACGACGCGTACGTCGGAAGCTCCTCGATCGATACCTGGGGGATGAATGAAGAAATCGCGCTCTCGCTCGGAACCGACGACCGACTCCGGCTTGAGCGCAAACAACTGAAGGCCAAGGAAGACTTGAGCGTCCTGCCGGGGCTGCACGGAAAAACCAAAACGATCGATTACGTCTACTGGACGAAAATCGAGAATTTCGGGTCGCGCGAAGCCGACGTCACGCTCGAAGACCAGGTGCCGGTTTCTCAACACGACGAAATCAAAGTGGAGCAGATCGTCTACGAGCCGAAGCCCACGGAAGCGGATTCCGAAAAGCCGGGGGTTCAGCGCTGGACTTTCAAAATGACGCCGAAGGAAAAAAAGGAATTCAAAATCTCCTTCCGGGTCAAATATCCCGTGGAGTTTCGCGTCACAGGCCTTTAAGCGTTTTTTTTGAGAGCGGCTCTCCCAGAACGAACGCGGCGCCATTGGGAACGTTGGGAAGGATACGGCCGCCAAAAACCCGCACGGAATCGAGGATTTTGACCGCCGGCCACCGGCCGAACTCGGCCCCGAAAGCCTTCAGGACGGCTATCGCCGTCGGAGTGACCGTCTCCCCTTCGGAGTCGATCCCGTAGACGGGAACCTGCTTTAAAAGGAGAAGCGTCGCGGGAGCCGGTGAGGAAAGCGCGCCGTGGGCGCACCGAATTTTACCATCGCACAAAGGCAGGGGGCTGCAATAAAGTTTCGGGCAGCCGAGCCTGTCAAACATCGCTGCCGCCAGGCAGACGTCCAAAATGCTGTCGAGCCCTCCGATCTCGTGAAACTCGACTTTCCGGGGATCGATCCCGTGAATGGCGCCCTCGGCATCGCCCAAAAGTTTGAATGCCCGGACTGCCAATGCCTTCGCGCATTTTGTCATCCGGCTCTTTTGGATCGTCCGGAGAATCACCGCGGCGCTGCGGTGCTCGTGGCTGTGTGGAATCCGAACCTCGGCACGCCATCCCGAAATTCCCCCCACGGAAACTTTTTTGAAAGAAATCTTTTTGCGCAGGTCTTTGACGCCGATCGCGGCAATCATGGCATCTACCCGGGCGGCCGGAAAACGTCCCGCCCTCGCAAGTCCCGTCACCAGCATGTCCCCGCTCAAACCTGACGGGGCGCGGATAATTAAATAAGGGTTAGGAGTCACTGCCGCATCTCTTTGAGAATCCGGAACGCCGCGCACGCCGCGCCGTAGCCGTTGTCGATATTGACCACCGTCACTCCCGGCGAACAGCCGGCCAGCATGCTGTGAAGAGCCGTGACCCCGCCTTGCGCCACCCCGTAGCCCACCGAGGTCGGCACAGCAATAAGTGGCCGGGCAGTCAGCCCGCCAAGCACCGGAACAATGGCCGCGTCCATTCCGGCAGCCGCAATCACAACCCCGCACGCGTTGATGGCTGAGAGATGCTTTTCAAGCCGCCAAAGAGCGGCGACTCCGATATCAGGAAACAGCCGGCTCTCGATTCCTAAAAACCGGAGTGTCCGCACCGCCTCCGCCGCAACCGCCACATCCGAGGATCCCGCGGTTACCACCGCAACGACGGGCGCTTTCGGCCCAAGCGGCGGAAAAGTCCCGTGAAGATAGGCCGTCTTGGAAAGCGCGTCATAATCGAGTTTTTTTGAAATAGCCGGTTTCAAGGACGCATGTTTTTTTTCGGAAAGCTTCGTCAAAAGAACGGGGTGAGATTTTTTGCGGACAAGTTCAGCAAGCAGGCGCTCGAGCACCCGGAGGTCCTTGCCCTCGCAGTAAACACACTCGGGCAATCCGATCCGGTGATGCCGAAAGTAATCGAATTCGTGCGTCATAGGCTTTTCACAAAGGCCCTTCCCGGCTGATACGGGGCAGGGTCGAGGGCGAGACTTTCAAGCTCTGGGTTTGCCGCCAAGATTCTCTCCCGGATCTCTTCCACCACTCCCATCGTCAGTTTCTGCTGTTCTTCTTTGGTTGTCTCGATCCATAGCGACTTTTCCTTTAGGCGGCAACGCACCACGCGGACCCCCGTGCGTTCCTTCAGTTCCGACTCGACCGAATCGATCAGGCTTAGCCACTGCCTCTCCACCCGGGTGCCCGTATAGATGCGGCTGGCCAAACACGGAGAAGCAGGCAGCTCCGAAAAGGGCAGCTCCAGCAGGCGGCAGACCGCGCGAATGCCTTCTTTACCGATGCCCGCCTCGATCCAGGGGTGTCGCACTCCCGCTTCGCGCGCCGCATCGAGCCCGGGGCGGTACTCCCCAAGATCATCCGTATTCGCACCGCTCAGAATCGGATAGGGCTTGAACGTCTCAATCGACCGACGGAAAGCACTATCCCCGGCCCTGCCATAGCGGCCCGTCTTGGGATCGTAACCGAATTCCCGCAGGACGCCATAAAGGTGAGTCTTACAATGGAAACAGCGATTCAGGGGATTTTGAAGGTAAGCTTCATTTTGCAATTCGCCCGACTCGACCCACTCCACCCGCCATCCTTCCTTGGCAGCGCACTCCCGGACCCTGGCGTTCGCTTCCCTAGGAACCGCGGGACTTACGCCATGCGCAATCAGAGCATGAGCGGGAAACAAGCGGTGCTCCAAAACCGCAAGCACCAGGCTGTCGAGTCCCCCGCTACACGCGACAAGCGACGGACCGATCTGGCGAAGCAAATCCTGAATTTTATTGATCTGATCCTCTGACATGGGCAGGCTTTGATTATATCATGACACACTATTTCTAACTTCTTTTGTCATATCCTGGCAAAACCAGACGACTCATAACATGTTATCAATCAAACACTTACGCTTAATTTTTTTGCCCGGATTTGTTGATTTGGCCTCGACCGCGTGGTACACTCCGACAAGTCACCCGTAAATTCGGTTTTATTTCGCTGAGGAGATTGTCCGCCTCATTTATTTTCGGGATATTGAAACTCAAGGGAGGAAAAAACCGTTTGATTAACTTTCGCCTTTTTAAAAGTTCCGGACAAAAGGCGGCAAACGGAAGTTCATGATTAAAAAACTGAACCCCCTCGTCGCGGCGCTTACGACCGTTGCTTTTCTTTGCACCCAAGCGCTCGGGCCTCTGCCGCAAGCCGCCGCGCAAACTGAAATCCGAACGGATGCCTTGGCGGCAGTTTCCGCCTTTAATCCGATCATCCCAACTGATCTCGGTACCCTTGAAACCGTCCGCCAGGGGCGGGGACCGTCGATCATTCATATCCAGACGGCACACGGAAATTTTGAGGCTCAGAAAAAGATCGCCTCGATCCTCGCGGACCTGAAAGACCGCTACGGCTTCAAGACGCTGTTCCTCGAAGGAAGCGCGTTCAAGCTCGATACCGAGATGCTCCGTTTTTTTCCGAACCACCCCCGTGAAACCCTCGAGGTCAACGAAGAATTGGCCCAAAAGGCCCTGGTCAAGGGGCCTGAGCTCTTTTTGCTCGAAGCCCGCGACGCCGAGGGCTACGGCATCGAGGAGCTCGAGGCTTACCGGGCCAACGTCCGGGCTTTTTGCGACGTCCAGGCTGCCAAGACGCGGACCGCTCAGTTCCTCGAAACGCTCAATCGTCAGATCGAGCGCCTGACCGCCCCGTACCTTCATGACGAACTCAGAAACTTCGTGCGTCGCCTCGACACCTATGAAACTGCGGGAACTCCTCTCGAGATTCGCCTCAACGAATTCAAAGACGCCGCCGCAAAACATCTGAAAATCGATCTCTCGAACGCCGCCCATCAGCTCGCCTGGCCGATGCTAGTCCGCGTTTTCAAATTGCGCGAACTCGAGAAGCGGATCGACCTTGCGTCTTACGAAAAGGAAAAGGACCGATTCCTGTCTATCATCGACGCGTCCCTTTTGGACCGCGTCTCCAAACTTCTGGCATCCCCACTTGCTGAGCATCACCTGAGCGATCCTGAAACGGGACTTCTGTTCGAAGAGATGGCCCGGTTCCTCCCGGAAAATTTCAATCCGGCGGATTACCCTCAGGTGACGGCCGCGATCGGACACATCGTGCTTCGAAGCGAAGTCCGCGGCCCTCAGCTGATGCGGGAACTCGAAATTCTCACCGATCGGATCCTCGGGCGTTTGACGCAAACCGGGCAAGAAAAGGAGATCGTCCGGCTTTTGCGCGACTACAGCCTGCTCAAGAAACTCTTCGCCCTCGAGCTCGTGCCGGAAGAATATGAAAAAATCGCCTCCTCCGCCTACTCTCTGCACCCCTCGATCCTGACCCGGCGCCTTGGCACCGTCAACACGGACGGCCGAGTGCGCGATACGGCGTTCGAACATCTCGGCGACCTAGATTTCCTTTTCGACAAAGCCATGACTTTCTATGCCGGGACCAAACTTCGCGACACAAAAATGCTGGAACGAATCGAAAAACAAGTGGCGGAGCTCGGAATCGACAAGGCCGTCGTCGTCACCGGCGGCTTTCACGCCGCTCCCTTTAGCGAACGCTTCGCCTCTCTTGGCTGGAATTACGCCCTGGTGAGCCCAAAAGTCACCGCCCTTGGCGGACGCAACGAATACCTGAAAGTGATCACCGCCTCCTCTACCGTCGAATCGGTGATGGCAGGACTTTCGCCCGAAAATCTAGCTGCTTCTTTGCCGGGCAAAGACGGCCTCATGGCTTATCTGGCCCCCGAACTCCAGGCCGTTTTGAACAAAGCGGCTGAAAATCCGGCGGCTCAGCAAGCCTTGCTGAGCGACTTCGGCGACTCCACGCCGGCAGCTGCTTACGGCGTCAGCGCCATCGAGCGGACCACTGCGAAAGCGGCCAAACAAGCCGTTCGTTTCCGCCTGACTGAAAATGGTTTTCTCAATGCCCGTCTCGGCATCTCCGCTCTGTCCTATAATGTTACCGGCCGCAAGCGCCAGGTCATCGTCCGGGAATCAGCGGTCTATGCCCCAACTCCGGATACCGAGGCAGTTCCCCCAGCCATGGTTTCACTGCCTCAAGAAGCGAGGCTTGCCGGTACGGCCGACAACGATGCGCGTAACGAAATTCGCGATCAGACTGAAAAAAAAGTCCCCCTGCTTTACGGAGATTACTCTTTGACGGCCCGCGTTTCACGCACAGCGGGAAAGCCGCCCAAATATGCCATTGAAATCACCGTCACCCCGCGAGGTCGCGGGAAAAAAGCCCCTTGGCCCGTCACGATCCCTTCGGCTGTTCCGGTCTCAGCCGACGAGGCCGCTGCTCAAATTAAAGAACGTCTTGAGGCCATTCTTAAGACCGGCCGCGTCACTCCCAATCGCTTTCAAGAGGCCTTGGCTACTCTGACGTGGCCGCTTCCCCGGTTGAGCGAAACTTCCGCGGGCCCTGCCACCCCTGTTCCTCAACCGGCGCCCGTCATCGAACGGTCTCCGGCCGTGCAGTTGCCAATCAACTCCCAGCTTTTTGCAGTGGATGAAACCTTGGCCGGCTGGCGCAGCCGCGCTCTTTTGAGAGAAAGTGTGAACCAACTAAAACCCATTCTTGACCAAATCATGGCCCTCGTCCCTCCTAAAACAAAAACAGCGAGGAACCTTTTATCCCCGGCATGGATTGGGCTCCGCTTTTTATCGACGGGCCCTTCCGGCGCCGAAAAATACTATCTTCAGCTGACAGACGCAAAAGTCAGAAATTGTTTTCTGGTCCTGAAAGGCGGAAATGAGGCTCAGGAATTGAAAGCACTCACTCAAGCCCATCTTCTGGGAGCAAATGACACCGTCATCGTCCTTACCGATGTCACTATCTCGGTTCATGACAAATCCCAAGGCGTTCAGATCGCTTTGACGCCCCTTGAATTCGCTAAAATCGACGGCCTCCCGCTCAAAATCGCCGCAAAACCCCTTGCGGGCGGTCGGTTCAAGATCATCGCGGTACGCGACCTGTCGGTCACCATCGAGCAGAGCAGGCTAGCATCCGGTTTCTCGAGGCTCGAAGTGGAATCCGAAGCCGCAACGGAAATCGTCCCTTCGGCTCGGACCATCGCGTTGGCAGTGGCGAAGGAACTTATTCCGCAGGGCGGCGCGGCGCTCCAAGAGCCGATTGCCTCGGACCTGCTGGAGCTCGCCATCGGCACTGTCCTCGAGGGCATCCGGTCTGAAACAAGGAATATCGATTCCCTGGAACAAGCTTTGACTCCGCAAATCGAAGCGGTGAACCGTGACGGCCGTTATCAGGCCGAGCTGATCCGCAAGCAGGGGCATCTCCTCGTGAAGCTAAGCGATCTGCGAGTCCCCGGCACGTCTTTTACGATCATGGCGGACAAAGGGTTCCGGGTGATCTCGTGGACCGTCGACGGAAAGGAACGACTTGCTGTCCCCGAAGACCTGAATACCCTGGGCGGGGGAATCTTCCTGATGGGCCCCTTTGTCAATCGGGTCAAAGACGGAAAAATTATGCGTAATGGTAAATCCTACGATATCAGCAAGATCGAAGGCCTGAGTTTTGACGGACAAACGGGAAATCCCATCCACGGAATCTACCGGATCGCTGAATGGAAAGATTTTTCGATTCGCGCAGATGAAAGCGGCCTTTCAATAACGGCCTCTTTCGAAACCAGCGATTATCCGGATCCGAAGCTCGAAGAAGCCTTCGGTCATTCCAAGACAACCCTGACCTTCCGGCTGGACGGACCCAATCTGAATGCCGGGGTCCGAATCGAAGCCGAAGAAGGCGCCATTGCAGACGCGGGTCTCCACCCCTTCCAACTTTATACTCCGGGACATACGACCCTTCAGGCAGCAGTCGATGGCGTGTTTCCCGTCGACGGGCAAAAAATCCCGACCGGCGAACCGATCCCCCTCCCGCTCGAAAAAGACTTCAATCTCCCGCAACCCGTCGATGCGACTCTCGACAACACTTTCGTGATCAAGGCCGACGCCGACGGCATCGTCACGGCCACAATTACCGATTCTGCGCAAGACGTATCGACCACCTTCCGCATGTCGGGAATATTTTCGGCAGAGCCCGGACAAAACGCAGTGATCCATTTATGGGGTGGAAATAAGGATAAATATCTTGGCGTCGGCGCCATCGAACCTGTGCCCGTCACGGCGAACGGTCCGAATAGGCAGGGGCAAACCGGAGGCTCGCGCCCGTTTAGAAAAGGCGAGGTCCGCACGGGAAATGCGTCCATGACCGTCGGCCCCGCGATTGCGGGAACGCGATACGAAGACCGTGACGAAAAAGACCGGGAATTGGAGCGGGCTCTGCGGGCCAGGGCCAGACAACGGTTCTTTGAGTCGGCCTTTTATCACCTGCCGCGTATGCTCGGCAGAATCGTAATCGTCGCCGCACTGATTCTGGTTCCGGCCTGGGGCTTTGGCGTTTTCAGCGCCGTCCGCGAAGTGCAGAGAATGAAAGCTCCGCAGGTTTTGAGCACGCAAGAGGAAATCACGAATCAATTTGATATTCCCGTTCAAGTCGATCCAGAACTCGCCGACGCTCCGGAGGCCCTTTCGCCTATTTTCGGGGCCTTGTACGCGGCCTTCAGCAGCATCCAATTCAACGGCGCTATGAGGCTCGACCATATTCAGGAAATCCGGATCAGCCCGGCCCAGGCCCGCGATCTGGATATTGCCGCTTATCAACGCGCCGGATTCAATATGCCGGAAGAAATGAAGGCTTCCAAAACCCATGTCCGGATCACCCTCGTGACCGACAACCCCTACGAATTCAAAATCCGGGAAGCGATCGCGGCTCTTCCGGTAAGGTACGATGATCTTGTCTTGCAGAACCTGCGCTATGACATCAATCCCCGCTTTGATTTCCATTGGCAGAACCGGGAGATCCTCCTCTGGGCACGGCTTTTCGGAGTCGGCACCCTCGGAGTCCTCGCGGGCGGCGGAGTTCTCTATCTTCGGTGGATGACCTCGGGGCCGGCCATGACAAGCCGCAACCGTACCGGGGACCTTCCGGTCTTGCGAAAGGCGGCCGTACGACAGGGCCGTACTCGCCCCGGACCGCGCGGCCGACATGAAATGCGCGAAGACACTTCTCCAAAGCACGCTCGGACGGCACCCATCAGCCGGCGGCAAATGTTGGCTTATGGTCTCACAGCAGCGGCCGTAGGCGCCGGGCTGGCCACAATCGGCATCGTCATCACACGTCCGATGTTGACTCTGGAAGGACTGCGGGAACAAAGTACCCTTTCGGAAGCCGACATGAAGTGGGTTCTCGCCCGCTATGATCAAACCCAAAACAGCGGCCGCCGAATCGCTCTTGTGAACCTGCTCGGGAAAAAGTGGGAGCCCTGGATGGCCACCCCTCTGATCGAGCGACTCGGCCGCGAAAAAAGTTTTGATGTCCGGATCGCCATGCTTCAGCTCCTGATCGCGCAGACCAAAACGGATGAGCATATTCCTGCCATGCTGAACGCGATTGAAGGGATCGAAGCCCTCCTGTCCGAACAAAACAAGCAGGACCGCCTGGCCGGCATCCAGGATTTCAACCGAATGGACCGCAGCAAGTATTACGAGGGCTGGTGGTGGCGGGATTACTTCCGGCAGGCAGCCGGGACAAATCCTGAAAAGAATTTTATCCTTCTGAACGGATGGCTCGAGGCCAAAGGGAATCTTTATCGCGAGAAATATCCGGAGGCCGGAACCAAGATGCTGTCCGACAAATACGATACGCCCATGATGAGCCCCGAAACCATCCTCCGCGACGCCCTGCGGAATGTGGCCCTCCTCGTCCGGCGTAAAATCGCCACGGACGCCATGGAGCGCCACGAAATGCGCGCTGATGGCCACAGCAAAAGAAAAGTCGACCATGATTTTGACCTTCAGCCTGCTGAGCCCTCGCCGGAAGATGAGGACGAAGTGGCTGACGCTTTAGAGGACAAACTCCTTTTGGCTGACATGAATAGGCAGGCGGCGAGTCATCGGCCGCGGGTTCCGAGCACACAGCCCCGGCAACCGTTGACGCGCAGGCAGGTGATGGGCCTGTGGATCGGGGCCGCCGTCGGAGCCACCGTCCTCGGGACGATGGTCGGCGTTTTGACTGAACAGCAAACCCGGCCCAGGCGTTTTTTACAAAGCCTCTGGAAAAAAGATTCCCTTTCGAAAGAGGATTTCGAAAAACTACTCGAGTTTTGTGACGCGAGCGAAAAGGACTATCGATACCGCGTCGACGTCATGGATCTGCTGAAAATGAGATGGGACTCCTGGATGTCGATACCGGTCATCGAAAAGCTCGGAAGCGACAAAAACGTCGAAGCGCGGGTCGCCATGCTCCAGCTTCTGATGTGGAAACTCAACTCGGACGTCTATCTTCCCGACCTCTTAAAGGCCTTTGAAAAAACGGAATTGGTCAACGGATTGGAAGGTTTGAACACGCAGGTCTGGGATCCGCACCAGGTGATTAATCGCTACGAAGGGTGGTGGTGGATGGATCTCATGTCCCGGATCGGAAATATCCGCCCGAAAGAAAATTTACCGCTCCTGAAGAAGTGGTTTGAAGAAAAGACCCCCTACTACGCGGAAAAATATCCGAACGCGCGCGACATCCCGATTCCGGGCGAAAACCCGATTTATGATGAGCACGGCCGCCCCGTGTTCAGGATCATGACCCCCGACTTTATCATGAAAAGCGTCATCGACCGTGCCGAGAGAAAGATCCGGCAGCAGGAAGAAGACGAGCGGACCAAGAGGACGGATGAATATTGGCGCCGAAAAATCGAAGAAAGGCTCCAAGAAACCCGGCATCTGAACAGGCCGCAAAACATCGTGCCCGTTTCCATTGAGCGCTCGGAAATGCGCAGCGAAACCTTTCGCGCCAAGGTCTTGGAAAAAACTCTGGTTTATCCGGCGGAAGGGCTGACGCTGACACGGCTGCGTTTGCTCAAAAGCGCGGTGCCTCAACGTCTGTTGGCTTATCTGACCGCCATGGTTTCCCCCGAAACTCCGCCGGCAAGCCGCTTGCCTCGGAAGATTCTAAGAAAACGCTTTGCCTCTTTCGAATTAATCGGCGACTGGGACCTTGAAGACAAGTTCAACGTGCCCGGAATCGAGGTCCGTTTCGGGCGCTCGGGTCAGCAACGCTACGTCATCCGCCTCGACCCGGACAATGCCCTTCTCGGGCGATATCTGCAGGAGCAAGGAGCCAACATCCGGCAAGTCATTGACTTCCCCGCCGACGCCTTTTATGAGGAGAATCGGGAGCTTCTTTCCATTACGGCCTCTCGCGGTGAAATGCGTGGCTCGCAGACCGTCACAGCGGCGGCAGATCTCGAAAATGCAAGAGCCATGATGACACTCAATTTAGACGCCCTGACCGCCGAGCAGATCCGCCAGTATGTAGCCCTTCTCTGGGACGCCAACAGAATCCCCCTCCTGGATGTCCGTGTGGATCACCCGGAAGCCCTTGAGGTGCTCAGGCAAGTGCTCTTGGACACCCCTAGGCGATCGCAGCGGGAGGCCCACGAACGGCTGGCCGTCCGTTTCATGAGAACCGATGACTCGGTAATGAGATGGCCCCAAATGATCAGCCGCCTCAGGGATTCCGGCCTAATCCCCTTGCTTGCCGCAACCCCTCATTATGTCATTTTACAGCTCGCATATTTTGATTTCGTCAGAAGGCGCGATGAGGTTTCCGCCTTTACGGCTGATCTTCGGACAGCTTCCGAAGGAACAGGGTCTGAAATCAAGATCCTCGCCTCGGTCTTTATGGCAGACGATGTTCAAAACTGGCAAACTCAACCGGCAAATTTTGACGGATTTATCCTTCCGGCCGGGGCAAGAGACATCGATAAAATGTTCGACAGTAAGCAAATTCCGACGAGAACGCTTTGGGGGGGCGAACTTGAATCCTTCGGATCTTCCCAAGCAGCGCTTTCAAAACAACTGGCTCCCTTACGGACAGCCGCGGGCTCGATCGCGGCCGGTTTCGTCGTCGGTCCGGCCTCCCCCAGCTCAAGTACCCTTGCTGAACACAGTCGATGGATTCAACAGCTCTTGCCCAGCCGTCGTGAGATACGCAACGAAGCCCCCAAAGATATAAATGCCGAAGCCTGGGCGGAACAACCCGAAGTGGCCTATTCTCTGGCCTTTGCTCAGGATTTCACCGAAAGCGTATTACGCCCCGGTCTGATGAGCGCCATGGAGGCAATGGGCTTTTTCGTTTCCCAGCCGGCCCTCGACGTTATCTCCGGATTTCTCGGATGGCCGCTCGTCCCGGCAGCTTACGCCGCGCAAACCGAAAGCCGTCTGGATCAAAAGCTCCTCACGCCCGACACGCGGGCGCGCATCGACGCCAAGGCTTATCTGGAATCTTTAAGCCGGAACCTTCGCATGAGCCCTGAAGAAGTCGCGGAAGCTCTCGGCCGCGGCCGCACCGTTTACCGTCCGGCCTACGCCGACATCCTGAGGGACAGTCCTGAAGCCCTGCTCAATTTAGCACAGCTTCTCGAAAATCTGAAACCGGCCGATCCGTCAGCGCGTTTCCTTGTCATCATGGCCAAGCGGGAAAATTTCCTCGCCGCCGCCCAGAAAACCCTTCTGGCCCGGAATCGTCTGACCCCGATGGAGCACCGGGAGGAACAAGTTCAAGCGATCATCGATCTTTTGCGAAATAGGGTTGATTTCATCGAGCCCGACGACGAAGCGCTCGGAAACTACATTGCCGGCGGAAAACAGAAGGGCTACGGCGTCACCGTGCTCGGCGACGACCCGTCAGCGTTCCCCGGCGCGGTGAATTTCCGGCTGGACCCAAACCGGGTCGCTCCGCGCGATCTGGACATCGCCCTGCCCTTCCTTGGCGCCGGGGGTGCCCTCGCGGCGAGCCATCTGAGAGACAACGTCTCGACGGCAGCTCAGCTCAAGATTCTGCCCGACTTGTTGCGCCAAATCTTCCAGGGCGCTCAGTTCGTGTTCCGCAACAGCCAGTGGACGCTCGAGTCGCTCGGGGATTACCTTGATTTTGTGGTCGATGCGGCCGCCGTCATCTCGCAGTCGGCATAAAACCTTCCCGCTCAATTCTTTCCGCTTAAACACCGATAATCTTGGCATGAAGAAATCGATACCTGCTTTCCGGCTGACGGCCGGGCTGGTGGCCGTTTTGCTTTCAACGCAGGGGTGTGCAACCTACCGCCCCGCCCCTGTGGAAGAGTCGGCTCTGCTCGCGCAAGCCCAGGAGCAGGCCCAGGGCAAGGTCAAGGTTTCAGCCGCCGTTCTCGGGCCCCGCGAAGCCAAAAAATATTTTGGCACCGCCATGGACCACAAAAACATGCAGCCGGTGTGGCTGAGGATCGAAAACAAGGACGATGAGCCGTATCTGTTTCTCCAGCAGTCGGTCGATCCGCAATATTATTCCCCTGAGGAAGCGGCCTACCTCAACCACTTTTCGACGGCGAAGCAAACCCTCGAATACGGCCTCGTGTCGCTCTTGTTCTTCCCGCTGATCCTTGCCGTGCCATTCCATTACATCAGCGCAAAGATCGCCAACCGGAAAATCGACTCCTTTTTCGGATCGAAAGGCATCGAGAACAATCTCGTCATGCCGAACGAAACCGTTTCGGGCTTCGTTTTTACACCCCTCGACAAAGGGACCAAAGAGATCTGCTTTACCTTGTACGCCGACACAGCCGACAAGACCTTTCAGTTTTTCGTGAAAGTCCCGGGCCTGCGCGCCGACTACGCACGGCACGATTTCGAAGACCGCTACGCCGAAAAGGATCTCCGGCCCTGCACGGTCAAAGACCTCCCCAAAATTCTCGAGGCCCTGCCCGACTGCACGGAGAACGAAAAAGGGACGAGGCACGGCGACCCGGTCAATTTGGTCATTGCCGGAGAACTCGAGGAAATTCTTACGGCCTTTGCCGCCGCCAAGTGGGACGAAACCGAAGAACTGAGCTTCAAGACAGGGTGGCAGATGTTCCGGGCCTTCCTGTTCGGGAAAACCTACCGCTATTCGCCGGTCAGCCCGCTTTACCTTTACGGCCACCGCCATGACATCGCGCTTCAAAAAACGAGGGAAACGATCAACCAGCGCCTGCACCTCCGGCTCTGGTACTCACCGATCCGCCTCGAAGGCAAACCGGTGTGGGTGGGGACAGTCAGCCGCGACATCGGGGTGCGTTTTACGACTCATAGCTGGTACCTGACCACGCATAAAATCGATCCCAATATCGACGATGCCCGCGAGTATGTGCTCGGCGACCTGGCCACCGTCAAGCGTCTGGCCCGCTACGGCTTTCTTCCCGGGAGCAACCGGTCAACGGCAGCGCGCCCGGCAAAGAATCTGACCGGGGATCCTTACTTTACCGACGGCGTGAGAACGGTCGTCGAAATTTCGCAGCGGCGTGGCGAGCCCAAATCGTTCGACTGGCCATTCCCCCTGCCGGACGTTAAAGCCGAAAACCTTGAACCCTCGAAAGGATCGACGGTATGAATAAGCAATGCCGGGAGCTTGAGATTCTGCGTTTTGCCACGGGGCTGACGATCGCCTACGCCGTGGTCGGCGTCATCATCGCCATTCTATGCGATTCGATCACCCTCATGCTCGACGGGCTGTACGGGGTTGCCGATGTCGTCGTTTCCCTCATCTCCATTTTCGTGGTCCGTAAAATCCACGAGCCGCCGAACTCGAAATACCATTACGGGTACGCCAAGTACGAACCGTTCATGACGGCCGTCGACGGCATATTGATCATCACGATTTGCGCGGGGACCATCCTTTCGAGTATTCAGGATTTTGTGAACCCGGAACCCATGGCAAACGTGTCGCTCGCGGTGATCTATTCCTTTGCGAGTTTCTTCATCTGTTGCGGCTTCGGGCTTTTCGTCAAGGCCAACGCCCGGAAATGTTCCTCAGAGTTGCTCTGTGCGGAAGCAGACCTGTGGATGATCGAAGGCTGGATCAGCCTTGGTGTTTTCGTGGCCTTCGCGATCAGCGATTTCATGACCAAGACTTACTGGCGTCATTACTCGAATTTGATCGACCCGCTCCTGTCTCTTTTATTTTCTGTGGCCTTGCTTGCCCGGCCGCTCAGCCTGCTCAAGGACAGCTTTCTTGACCTCGTCGACGCCAACCCGGGCAAAGAGATCGAAACTGAAGTCCGGCATCTTGCCGGCGCTTACGAGGAGAAATTCCGCCTGCCCGGCATTGATTTCGTCAAGCTCCGGAAAGCCGGCCGCCGGCTGTTCATTGCTTTGGAATTCAGGGTTCGGCCGGATATGCAGCAGAGTGAAATTCAGGCCGTCATGGACGGCTTGCGGGGCGACTTATGCCGTTACAAGCCTGAGGCCGACGTGTTTGTCTCTTTCCGGTTCTGATCTTCACGGTCGAAAAGCCATGCGGCGTTTTGGAGATTCCTATTCTCCGGGCAGCGTATCTCCTCTTTGGCTTTCGGAGCTAATGAAAACGTCAGAGTGAACGTCGTCCCGCAACCCTGAAAACTCGAGACAGAGACCGTTCCACCATTCTTGCGGGCAAGCCCCTTGACGAGACACAACCCAAGCCCGTTGCCTTGATCCGCGGCTTTGGTCGTCACAAACGGATGAAAGAGCCGGCTCAAAGTTTCCTCGGCCATCCCCGGCCCGGTGTCCGCCACCGTAATCTGGGCAACCCTTTCTTCATCTGCCCGGAAGCCAAGGCTCGCACGAATAACGAGTTTTCCGGTTTGTCTCCGGCAACGCATCGCCTGGATTGCGTTCTCGGCGAGGCAATAAAGGATCTCCGTCAGGTCCTCCGAGTCACAGAGGATTTTCGGAAAATCCTTCGGGATATGTTCGATCACTTCAGTAACGCTTTCCCGCGCCCGCTCCATCTCTAAAAGGCCGAGGACTCGTTTCCAGATCGCATGGATGGATACCGGCTGGCAATAGCATTCGGTTGCATCCGCCGCCTTCATGGCCAGTCCAATTTTTTGTGTAATCAAAAGAGCTTTGCCGGTTTGCTCGTAGATTTTCCGCATCATCTCCCGCGCATGCTGCAATTCGTCGTCGGAACTGCGGAAACGTCCTTCCTCCAGGCGGCAAAGGTACGCTTCGACAAATCCCTTGATGGTAAAAAGAAGCGTCACGAGATTGTGACGAAGATGATTCATCGGCCACCCCTGCGGACTTCCCACGGGATCCTTGCGTCTGTCACGCTCCCGTCGCCTTCAAACGGAAACGGAAGGCCGACCCCCGCATAAACACATTGAAGCATCGCCCACGCCTTTTGGACGCGTTCGCGCGTGATGCGCTCCGGATAGACGCGAAAGAAAGCCTTCAGCCATCCGGTCGCCCGGTAACAGGCCCTGTCGCCGGAACCCTTGCGGGAAAAATGATGTTGAATGTCGTTTAGGAAAATGACCTGCTCCCGCGCATCGGTCTCGCGTCTTTTTTTCTGGTAGATCCACACATATTGGATGCGAAACAACACCACCATCATCTTGTTGTTGAACCATCCCTTCAGCAGTTCCAACGCTTCCTGGGCTTTGATTTCTTGCGGGGTTGTGATCATCGTCTTTTTATCTCCTTCTATTTACTCTCTTACCCGACCCAGAAAGGAATATCAAGGCTTTGGCAAAAAGTTCTTATCAGTAACCAATTAGTTAGTTTGACTAATTTTTAGATGGCCGCTATACTAATTATGTAATTATTAATAACTCCTGGATTATTAAAAATAATTTTTAAAACGCGGAGGTTGATCGCCCATGTACGCAGAATTCCGCCGGGAATATGCGGACCATTTCAAGGATCAGCGGCGCCAAAAAACGGCCCGCTGGGATCTTGCTCTAAGGGCACTGCTCGCCGAAAAGTCCGACGTCCCCGGCTCGCCGCTTTCGGTCGGCTGGCTTTCGAAGCGGACCGGCTTGAGCGTTCCCTACCTATCGAACGTGCTCTCCGGAAAGATCAAAGACCCGCCTTCGGCGAGATTGATCAAAATCGCCGATGGAATCGGCATTTCGTATCCGGAATTTGCCCTGCGAGCTATGGGCGAATTTGAGGGCACCTTCTTCAAGACAGGATTTGCCCAGCGCGGATTCATCGACTACAGCCAGCACGGCTTCACGATTCAGTCGTTGAGTCCGCCGGGGACAAGCCAGCGAGATTTCTTCCTGGGGATCCTGACGATCAAACCTTTGCGGGAACTCAAACGGTGGAAATTTCAGACGAATTCGATGATCGCGGTGTATGTCCAGCAGGGGACGCTGGAAATCATGTACGGAGAAAAAAAGCACCGCCTGCACGCCAACGAATCAGCTTACTTTGACGGAGCCATTCCCCACCGTTTTAAAAACGTAGACACTTTCGAGGCCCGGGTCTTTCTGGCGACTCGCCCGCCGATTCATTAGGCCGTCTTATACAAACCGAGATCCAGGCACTTCTCCCTCAGGTATTCAAGAACCTGCTCGATCCGGAAGGGCTTCGAAAAAACCATATACCCCTGGCTCTTGATATCCTCCAGCACGTTCTGGAAAGCATCGGCCGTCAGCGCCACAAAAAGCCTCGGTTTGTGCCCGTTTCCTTTTTTGATGCACTCCACCATCTCTAGGCCGTTCATATGCGGCATTTTGATATCGAAGAAAACGATATCCGGCTCAAACTGATTGTTCATGGTAATGCCTTCCCTGCCGTCCTGCGCGATTTCGACTTCATATTGGCTCAACGACGCGTCTTCCGTCAGCCATTCCTTGAACGCCTCGCAAAACTCCTCTTCATCGTCGACGACAAGGATTTTGGCTTTCACGGTCTTGCCGGCATCTTTGATGACGGGTAAATCAACCTGCCCGGCCACCGCGACAATATCCCGGGCGAATCGGGCCGGCTCGATCGGTTTTTCGATGATTTTATCGACTTTCACTTGCGCAAACCGCTCCTGGTAATGTTCATAAAGGCCGGTAATGACGACCACCTTCACCAACGGCTGTTTTTTTCGCACAAGCTCCAGGACCTCGAACCCGTCGAGCTTGGGCATATGAAGATCCAGAATCAAAAGATCAAACGAGTAATGCTTGGCCAGGTCCACGGCCGTTTCCGGATTCGTCGCGCCGAGCGCAAGGTAATTGAGCTCCTCCCTCAGGATGAGCTTGACGCTGTTGACCACGCCCTGGTCATCATCGATCACAAGAGCAATTTTTTGATTCGACATCACGTCACCGCCTTATCCTTTGCAAAGACCGCCTGCTTCTTTGAGGACGGCCACTTTAGAATTAAACCACCGCGCTCTCCACCATCTTTCGGTACTCAGGCAAGCAAATCGTAAAACAGGTGCCTTCCCCGGGCCGGCTTGTCACGGAAATCGTTCCCCCATGGACTTTTTCGATGATGTTGCGGCAGTAGAAAAGCCCAAGCCCCGTGCCCCGTGCCCCCTTGGTCGTAAAACCGTGTTCAAAAAGCTTTGCCTGAACCTCGGGGGACATGCCGCAGCCGTTGTCCGAAAACTCCACCCTCACCATGTTCGGACTCTCGTCGTCGGTGATGGCGTCGATCGTAATGACCTTCTTGGTTGTTTTCTCCATGGCATGGATCGCGTTCACAATGAGATTAACGAACACTCCTTGAAGATCCTGAGGGATCCCCGACACAAACGGAAGATCCCTCGGGATCAGGTTCTCGATCACCGGCTGGTTCAGAGTCTCCCAGTAGTTCTGATACTTCACTTCTTCAATGGCGCTGTCGACCACCATATCGAGTTTGACCTCAACCTTGTTCCCGGTCTTCTGCGCCACCAGGTTATACAGCGTGTTCACGATCCCCTGGATCCGGTCTTTGCACTTTTCGATCTCGCAAAAAGCCTCAGAAACCGAATTGAAATTTTTTAGGAATTTCTCGCGGTCCTCCCCGGCCGCCTCCGGCGCCGTGGCTTCGTAAATCTTTCGCATCTCCTCAAGGCGCTTGCGTCCGAAATACAAGTGAGAGTTCATCGGCGTAATCGGATTGCGGATTTCGTGCGCCATCGACTTCCCGATTGCGGCAAGCACAGCCCTCTTTTTCTCCTCCAGCAGGGCCGAATGGGTGCGCTTCAGCTCCTCGTTGATCCGCTCGAGCTCAAGGGCCCTGTTCACCGCCTCATCGTAAAGCCGGGCATTTTCAAACGCGATCGACGACTCCTGCCCCAGCGTAAAAAAAACGTCCAGTTCTTCCTCCCGGTAGGACTCATCGGATTTCTGGGGGCCAAGAAACAAAATGCCTTTGAGCCGGAATGCTTTGGGATTAAATCTCGAGGCCGCTTCCCCGCCGTAACAGGGAATTGCCGCCTCCGCCTTCAAGGACTCCATCAGGCTCGCGATCGCCTTAAACGCCTCCTCCGCAACCTCGCCCCGTCCCTTCGCCTCCTCCAGAGCGTGAATCTCGATGGGCTCCTGATGCGCTTGGAAAAAGTCGATCAGCGGATGCTCCAACCCGATCCGCCTCAAGAGAGGATCAAGCACCTGGGGTCGGCTTGCTTTCAGCGTCAGGCAGGAGCGGTCCGGTGCCGCAAAGGCATAAACTGCCGCATGAGTAATCCTCGCCTTTATAATGAGAAACGCCACCATCGTCCTCGCCTGACTCTTCAGGCTGTCGACATGAGCGAGCGCCGCGCTCGCTTCCCTGAGAAGCACCCGGTAATTGATCTTTTTTTGGAAAAGATACCTGTCCGTAATCATAACCAGCCACTTTTCCATCGGGCGGTAAATCGACACAGTCGTTATGATGCCGATGATCATAAGAATAAGTGGATTCAGCGAGCCCAACGATATCCCGATCAAGGCCTGCACAAGACCGAGCAAAACGGCCAGACTCGAAACGACGGTCAAAACGATGCCACCAAAAACAATCGTTTTCTTGATAATGACGTCGATGTCCATTAAACGATGACGAATGATCGCATAAGCCAGAATCGCAAACGTCAAAACAAGCAGATAATCATCAATGGGGGGACAATCGACAATTTTAAAAACGCTGAGAAAGTAATCCAAACCAGCAACGGCAGCGATAAGATAAGCAACAAAAGCATATTGTAACTGCTTCTTTTTCAATCCAAAGTTATGCTGGGCACCACGGAATAAAATCATCAATGTCGCTAGACTGCCTATGACAAAATAGACGAAAAAAAGACCATAGGCACTCCCCGGATCGGTGACATAAAACCGTTGATTCGGTATCTGTCTTAGCCCTCTGATGAAAAAATCGCCAAAAAATAACAGAATCATGAAAACAATCGGTAACAGATAAAAGAGACGGGGCAGGAATTTTCGCGCATCCACAAGTGAAATTCCAAAATCCATTGAGAGAACGGGGAGAAAACACGCGGACACATAACAAAGCCTGGTCACTGCCAAAATAGCATCCCCCGGAATAAATTGAACCAAAAAGGACCCGACACTCCAAAAAGCGATACTCAAACTAAATAAAAAGAATTTTTGATAGACAACATTTCTCGGATTGTTCGAGAAAACGTAACATCCGATAAAAAGATTGAGCGCCCACGAGAACATCCCGCCAATGATAATAATGCTGAGCACAGGAACGACTCTCCTTTACAGAAAAAAAATCTTTCGCAGAAAATAACCCGCCTTCTCGAATGTGCGTGGGAAAAAAAGACCTGTGTCGTTCTGATATTGGACATAGTCCTTATCTTTAAAGAGGACGCGAGATTTTTTTTCCTCGAGGAAGAGCCGGACACAGAGCAATGGCCAATTCACGAGGCCAACAAAAAGAATTGCGTAGCCAGTGTTAAAAATGATCGGCAGGGCCAGTTCATCCAGTGCGATTCCAAAATAAATGGGATGCCGGATAAACTGATATGGACCGATTCTGAGAAGTCGTCTTTTGGCGACTTTGTTCTGCCCCACGACATGGATGGCCCATTGCCGTCCTAACGACACCTGACCCCATAATCTTAGCCGCACAGCCACAAAATATAAGATCAACCCCAAGCTTGTAAGAACCCAATTGAGAGCTCGTGCGGACAGAAAAAATTCAAAAGTGATGAAAAAACATAGGCCGATATAAGCCATCGTGCCCACAAAGAGTGTCCAATCCCCTTCAAATTGATGTGGATTACGCTCCTTACTGGTAAAGAATGTCTCCCATGCTCGGAAGAGGCTATGGCTAAGCATGAATAGAACATAGAGCCATCTGTGTTGAACGTCCGGGGACATCAGAGCAAACCCCACGATTGTCATGGGTAAAATAATATTACTCAACAAGAGGAGGGCTTTTAGGATCATGCAACCTCAAGGCTCATCACGGGTGAACGTTTTCTGCTGCTGGCTTATAGAGTCGAAGCTTAAGCACCTTTTAATTATTACTACTCAAATCGCCTTATCACAATCGCCGCATTTTTTCCACCAAAGGCAAGACTATTGCAGATCGCCACTTTAAAATTTCCATGCCTCCCCGTATTGGGCACACAATCAAGGTCACATTCCGGGTCAGGTATTTCATAATTAATTGTCGGATGAATAAACCCTTTGTTCAAAGCAAGGAGAGCTGCGGCTAATTGCTGCCCGCCGGCAGCGCCTATCGGATGCCCCAACATCGACTTGACGGAAGGGACAACCATTTTACGGGCATGCGGGCCGAATACTTTTTTTACGACGGCTGTCTCATAACTGTCATTAACAGGCGTTGCATTGCCGTAGGCCTCGAAAACATCAACCTCTTCAGGCTGAATACCGCCGTCGGCCAAAGCTAGTTGAATGGCTTGTGCCGTATACTCTCCGGAGGGATGCGGTTTAGACATATGCCAAGCGTCACACGTCGCTCCATACCCCATTAATTCACCATAGATTTTCGCGTTTCTCTTCAGAGCATGTTCAAGCTCTTCCAGCACAAACATCCAGCTGCCTTCCGCGATGACAAACCCGTCCCTGTCTTTGTTGAAGGGCCTCGAAGCTGTCTTATCATTCCGGGTTGAAATGGCGCCCATTTGACAGAATGCTGCCACGATAGCAGAGGTCACGCAAGCATCCGCGCCCCCGGCAATAACAACTTCTGAAAGACCGTAGCGAATTTGCTTGAGCGCATACCCAATAGCATCCGTTCCGGATGTGCAGCCATTTGAAAAAGTAAGGCTTAACCCATTGGCGCCCACGGCACGGGATACCTCGCCAGATATTGCTCCGCCAAAGGCTGCTATTCCGGCAAAGGGCCGCACTTTTCTTACTCCTCCGCGCTCTAAGGCGCGGATTTCGGGTTCAGCATAGTCGATGCCTGACGTTGCGCTCCCCACCATGACATCAACGCTTTGATCACTTTTTATGGGCATCATAATGCCTGCATCTTCGAGCGCAAGCTTTCCGCCGGCAACGGCCAAGTGCGCCGAGCGTCCCATCCTTTTGATCTCATGAGGATCGTTTATGAAAAGTTTGGGGTCAAAGTTCGGAATTTCAGCCGCTACTTTCGCCGGGAAATTGGAAGCATCGAAAAACGTTATAAAATCTACCGCGTTTTTGCCCTTAGTCAAACCATCCCAGTAAGCGTCTTTTCCAATGCCATTCGGAGCCACGGCACCGATTCCCGTAATGACAACACGTTTCCTTCCAACACCCTCCATTTTGGCTTTTTTTACGGAAATCTGGGGGGTAAGCGTTGGTGGTATTTTGAGTGCTTGCTCTTCTTTGACGACTAGGAGCTCATCCTCAATAGCTTTGAGAAAATGCTCGTTATCGAAAGGCTTATGGATAAACTTGTCGACCCCTAATCGGATCGCATGGGCAGGTGTATCTTCTTCTGCATATCCCGAAATAAATATGAAACCGCAAACAACTCTTCTCTCCGCAAAAACATGCTTTATTTTTTCTACCGCAACGATTCCGTTCTCGCCGGGCATTCGAATATCCGAAATAACAAGGTCAAAGTCAGCAACGGCCACCCTTGACAGGGCCTCGATCGCATTTCGGGCAATATCAACCTGGTAGCCCTTGGCTGCAAGGAGACGCTGGATGGTTTTCAGAACCAATTCATCGTCTTCGATCAAGAGAATGGGCGTCTTCATACATCACCTATTTGTTTCTGTTACGGTTAAAATGTCAGCATTCAAAACACTATACACTCCGCCCTTACATAGTTATCGTCTCAAAATGTGTTTTTTGCATATAGATTTCCTCTTATTCTCATCAAGGCGCTGGGGGAAAAGGGGTCACACCTATTTTTTCTGTCCGCATTTCCCCTCTCATCGGGCCAACCTTCAATGCGAAATTTGGCTTCCTCTATGTTGCCGTGAATTACGCCTCATTTTCCACGACAAATTAATGAATCCAACTTGAGAAAACCTTGACTTTTGACACCAGACTTCGTTTATCGGCTTTCAGAAGCTCATTGCCTTAAATCGTCGCAACCATATATATATCAATATATTACACTTGGTAGATTTCAAACATAAAAATCTTGCATAGAAAATATTTGACTTAAGCTCCATTTTCGTCGATTATTTAGCTTATGGAATACATCCTTCGACAACAAGAACAACAGATCCGCCATGCGATAGAAAGGAATAAAAGCGTCCTTCTCTTAGGGCCGCGGCAGACAGGCAAGACCACTTTGATCCAGCGCATCCCAACAGACTTAGCCATCTCCCTTGTGACTCCTGAAATACGCCTACGTTATGAGAAAGAGCCGGGCATCATGCGCAAGGAAATTGAGGCGCTTGAGTCAAAAGGCACAAATCGACCTGTGGTGGTACTTGATGAAGTGCAGAAAGTACCCGACCTGCTTAATGTCGCTCAAGATCTTATTGACCGTCAAAAGGCCAATTTTATCCTCACCGGATCCAGCGCCCGGAAACTCCGGCGGGGGCATGACCTCAACCTTCTCCCCGGAAGAGTGATCACTCTCCGGCTCGACCCTTTCACTCTAAAAGAATCCATGCCAACGAAGCTTGAAGAAGGACTTCTTTACGGGGCTTTGCCCGGAATCGTTGCGGTTGAATCCCTTCAGGATCGGGAAATTGATCTCGAATCCTACGTTACGCTATATCTCGAACAAGAAGTTCGAGCAGAGGCTCTTGTAAGAAATCTTGCTTCTTTCGCAAGGTTTGTCGAATGGGCGGCCGCGGAATCTGGAAGAATTTCGAATTTCAGAAAAATTTCCCAGGAGATCGGCGTGGCCCATACTACCATTGCGGCTTATTACGAGATCTTGGAAGACTGCATGATCGCCGAACGGATCGAGCCGATTACCAAAAGCATGACACGAAAGAAATTAACGCGGAGTTCAAAATATTTGTTTTTTGATTTGGGGGTCCGGCGGGCGGCAGCGAGGGAAGGTACAAAACCGGTTCGCGAGCACTGGGGACATCTTTTTGAGCAATTTGTCGGATTGGAACTGATTCGCAGAGCCCGGTTATCGACACACAATGACCGAATCTTCTTTTGGCGAGATCCGGACGGCCCTGAAATCGATTGGGTCCTTCAGCGAAAAGAGGAATTTATTCCCATTGAAGTTAAGTGGAACAGCTCTCCTAACGAGAGCGATATTCGGCACCTTCGGACTTTTTTAGCGGAATACAAAAATACACAAACCGGATACGTCATCTGCCAAAGTCCACGAAAAATGAAACTCTCCGATCGGGTCTACGCCCTGCCCTGGCAGGAGATTCCAGATCTCATGGATCAACTATCCGAGTAATCCTTGCAATGACAAGGGGCGGGGAAAACCAGCCTGGCAGGGTCAGGTTAATATGGGAGCCGACGGTCACATGCGAAGACTTGACCCCACAACTTGTTGGATTTATATTTGAGAGGGCTCGACGATAATGGGCAATATGGGCTCTGTAGCGCCGGAAGACCTGTGAAAAAATAACGAGGAGAACAACGTGGAAGAACATGAAGAAAGCAAAAATGTACCTGGCGAAACGAAGGAAGAGCGATTTAAGCGCCTCGCAGAACAGAGAGTCGCAGCAACGCTAGACAAGATCCGTTTGATCGGAAACCTGGCAACCTCCCAGTACTCGTACAACAGTGACCAGGTGGCCAAGATCTTCTCGGCACTGAAGAGCGCGGTCGCCGATGTCGAAGACAAATTCCACCGCACACTTGAGCGAAAAAAAGACAAATTCCATTTATAGAAGTTTAAAAAGTGCCGATCATCTGTTTTCGTTAAACTGCTAATAAAACGCCCCGCCGGACCCTGTCCGGTACTTGTTAAAGCTCTTTACATTTATCATTCCAGGTAACCCAACCCGGCGAATCAAACTCAATGAAGGAATAATTAATATCTTCCGCATATTTAAGTTCACGAGGAGGAATTTTGTGATCCCTTGCGTACTCCAACGCCAAAATATAATGGTCATATTTGGCATTATTTATTATTTTCGACCGCTCTGAGTAATACCGATCTTTAGGGGCATTGGCGGTAATTTCTTTAAGTTTTTTTACTTGTTCAATACTTTCATCATAACGGCCCAAAATCAAATATAAATTTTTAAGAACATCTCGAAACATATATTCTTCCATGTGTTTATCCCGATTGATAGGTTTGCCGGCCGCTTTCCAATCCTGGACATATCTAATCCCCTCTGTAAGGACGCTCTCCGCTTCTTTATAATCGAGGTTGCTATAATAATAGCTCGCCAAATCCCAAAAAAGGTTCGACTTATCGTCGAAGTTTTTATATTTTCCCTCCAGCTCTTTTCTTTTACTTTCGCCGTCAACCTTGAAATTCAGTTCCATAAGATTAGGATCAATAGGCACGTTACTCTTTTGCCCCTGAACGCTATAGTACTCGTAAAGATGCCAGAGTTTTATGATCTCGCGATTTACCCATTGAATTCCTATCCCTTTTTTTAAGATGTTTTTTTGCCACTGGATTGCTATTACCAAATTCTCAAGATTCTGAGATCCGCCTGCCATCACCAGCACATCTACAAACCCTCTTCCAGCCTCCCTGGTATCCTCTTCGCTATACGCACTGGCCGCGGTTAATGCTTGACGGTATTTTTCAATCGCTTCAGCGTACCTTTTTTGCTTTGCAAGATTCTTAGCTTCTGCAACCAAATTACCCGAAAGCTGAAGTTCCTTTATGCCCTGTTCTATTCCCAGATATATCCGCCTCATTTCTGGTTGTTTCGCAATGACTTCCTCAGTCAACCTTTGATAAGGTGGGTTAACCGCCTTTTGCTTATCAATATAAATCGTGGAGAAAAGAATTTTCTCTTTGGGAGCAGTCGTTACACGCAATTCTTTTTCTATTGATTCAATCGCCGCTAAAGCATCCGGAGTTTGATACTGCGCAAGTGCTTGAATAGCATCTCCGAGCAAATAATGACGGCTTGCGGACATTGTGGGATCAGGTGTCAAATTAACCAAACGCTTCCCAAACGCCTCCCATTCCGGAATAAGCCTACTGTCTTGGGGAACGTTGAGCACATTCAAAATATCTTTTTGCTCATGCGGATTCAGTTCCGATATTTTGTTTAGTTTTTGACGTGCATCTTCTTTTTTCTTCGCAAGCTCAAGCTGGCCTGTTTCCGGTTTTTTCTGCTGTGTGTTTTTTTTTGCCGCCGAAATAACAGCCATCGGCATCCCTCCGTAAGTAACGCATAAATTAATCAAAAACAAGACAGCAAAAATCCACGTCGTCACTCTCATCCTACAAATCCATAAAATAACCACCCAGACCAGGCATATCGATGTGATGACAGACCCCACAGGCTGGACAGCCAACGTTTGATATGCCCAAATCGCCGAGTAATCGTATTCAAGGAGTTTAGAAAATTCCACATGACGCACCATCCGCAGCAGTATCGCCAACGGGATACCGCCTACCACTATAAGCGCCAGAGAAACGAAGATTAATAGAAAAACTAAAACAAATCGGAATAATTTGTTCATAGCCTTCCTTCAGCCTGCTTTTTAATCCAATCCATAGGGTCCTCATCGACACGTTTTAAATCAATTGACCCTTTAACCACCTTTTTGGGCTCCCCACCCAATTGATAAACTTCAATCTCAAAGTTTAATTGCAGTTTGCGGGGCGGATGTTTTAATTCATAGCCGAAATACAGCTCGTCGATATTGGAACAGCTGCTAAAATCCAATTGCGGCAGAAGATCTCGCGAACTCAAAAGCGCTTCTCTAAGCGCTAAATCCTCCGGCATGTGCTGGGAAATTTTCTTTTTGAGCTCGTCACTACTGAGATCCTGCTGAAACAGGAAAAAAGGATGGGTTTTTTCCCGGTCATGCAACTCGAGGGAACGCACACGGAAGCGAACGGGCAGACCGTATCTTTCCGTTTCGATAACAGCAAGATCTAAATGGTGCGTCGCGCCAGCCCTTCTTAAAAAACCCTCTTGTCCCAAAACAGGTGCATACATATCTTCAGGATAGCGAATAGTAAGATTAAAAAAGCCACCGTTAAACTGATAGACTCGATTATCCGGCACACCCATTCCAACCGTTTGATCACTATCAATGTAATAAGAGCGGCCACTTTTTAAAAAAAGAACCGCAGCAATTAGCGCAACCAGTAAACACGGGACCAAAAACCAAATCCACCATTTGGAGGCACGCACGGCCAAAGGGCCGGAGCTGGCCTTAGATTTAATTGACCGCATCGTGAGCAGTGAGATAATCAACAAACTCGTCAAAAAGCCAGTTTTGACCGAGATAAAAATGGCAAGGCCAGCGAAAAGAATATCAAGAAAACTTAAAAATCTACGTTTTTGTTTCAAAATCAAAAAAACCAATAGCGTCGATTCGAGAAGCGGCCCCCATGGCATCCCTTTAATTCCGAATCCCGGCACAAAATGGCCGTGAAATATTTTACTCTGCATTATTGTGAAACAAAGTGACAGGCCTAAGCCCAAAAGCAAATAAACGACCCATAAACCCAACGCCTCTCTTAACGTTCGTTTATATCCAAAATTAAATAAAAATTTGACGATGGAGTTTTGTTTACTGGCTACTGGTGCTTGTGACTTCATTGATGGGACTTTACTCCCCTGAGAAGTTTGATTGATCAAATTAGGGGGTGCTAAAGGTATGGTAGCTGCAGCGGTTAAATCCCCGTTACAACCGGGGCATACTTTCAACCCAAGCCCTTCAGGAACATACTGATTACATAACGGACATCTCATTTTCTTTTGCTCCTACGTCCATCATATGCAGATCTTTAAATAATCTGGTGAAAACACCTGTCACTTTTTAGGTAAAACGTCCACCGCGTCCACCGGACACGTCCACCGCAGTCCACCGGACAGGGTCCGAGCGTCCACCGGACAGGGTCCGAGCGGGAGGAGTTAACTGCATAGAAGGTTCTGCTCTTTCATTTCTTCATAAATTCGGCGCTCACTCACATGCCTTGCATAAAGTCTTCGACGTTGCTTTGGATCTTCCGACAAACCAAGGTATGCCGGGGATGCGGTCAACAAGTTGTCCTCCTTGCCTTCCGCATAATAGTGATAACTCGAATACTCATAACCCTCCGCGCTCCGCACCAGGCCTACCCTCACGGGATTCCGTTCGATATACCGTCCGCACTCCAGCAAGTATTCTTCCCGACTGATTATCAAACTCTTGTACCCTTTCTGAAAAACACAACCCGCCCATTGATATCTCTGGCAATAATAATAGGCGTATCGCCGCTGAACATAATGGGAAAATCCAGCCAAGTTCTTCAAATGATCTGCATGAAGCAACTTGTGAGTATGGTTCGTCATCAAACAGTAGTGATAGATTTGAATGGAATACCGGCTCTTGTACTCAAGAACAAGGTCTTTGAAGTACAAATAATCCCTAGAATCATGAAATATATTCTTTTTGTTTGTACCACGTACAATCCAATGATAGATCCCCGTGGGGCTTTCTTCTCGCTTCTTTCGAGGCATTCATTTTCACCCGCCTTTCCGCTGACTTATTCCCTTACCCCTCCCCGCCGGACACTGTCCGGTACTTTGCAAAAGGATATGACCAAAGCACTTCATACTTGCATATAGTATCACTTTATGCCAAGACAGGTGCCGGTCCCATTGCGTTTATCACCAAGGGAAATAATCGGAATCGATGAGGGCTTTGGTGGCGCTGCCGAGACAAACGGATTCGCCCTTGCAATCAAGCCTGCCGTATTGCTTGTCATGCTCAAACCCTTCACGGACTGATAAATAGGCAAAAATTATCTTGCAGGCCCGCCACTCAGGATGCCTGTCTTTAGCCGGCTTGTTATCATCTGCGCATCGCTTTGCCTCATCAGCGGTTTTAATGCGCTCATAAATTTTATAGTCTTCTTTACGGCTTTTCTTGCGTTGCTGTAGAAAGCCCATTATCTCATCAACATATTTAACGCCGGCATCGTAATCACCGATCGTGTCGTAAAGGCGAAGAACAGTAGAAACTTCCACTGATCCAACTCCCCACTGAAAATCAGGGGGTAAGCTCTTCGCATTTCTTTCTTGATAACGTTTTATATATTCCTGAATTGGCGCCGAATCACCAGTTTCTTGATATGCTTTCAGCGCTTTAATTTCTTCTGCGCGCAGCCTAGCCTTGCCATTATTTTTTACACCTTGTCGCATCGAATTTTTTTCGCTTTGTTCTACAAACCATTCATATTCTTTAAGTGCCTGGTCATACTCCTCTAACAAAACAAGGATTTGCGTGATCTTGCCCAACGAAAAAGCTTTATCGTCCTCATCTTGAATATACTTGGGATCCAACGCTTCTCTGAATTTTTCTATTGCCTCTTTATACCGTCCCTTTTTGGCCAGCTGACTTCCCTGCTGCTGTAACTGATGGCGTTTGTAAAGCTGATCATTGATAAACGCATCTGCTAAAGTCGGCTGAATGATTAAGATTGCAAGAAAAACAATCACGCCCATTCTTTTCATAACACGGAAAGCTTCCAATGATTTTTACCTATTTTAACTAAAAGATGCTCGCCCTCTAAAAAATCCAAATACTCCTTAAATGCCATAGGGTTCGTTGCATGCAACGTCAGCTCAGCCACATACTTACTCACGATTTTATTTCGCTCTTCGGCTTCAAGCTGTGTCGTCGTAGCAGGATATCCGTTTGTATAATCGAGTACGCCACGGATGTAGTCAAAATGATCCGCGCCGTCAATTTCGATGTTGAAGAGGGGTTTTTCATCATTGGTTACGCTAAATCCGCCCATCCCTTCCCGATAACCGCCAATTAAATTTCGAATTGCCAATAAATCTTTGTTACCCCAAACATTGACGACCATTTGTGTTGTTTGTGGAATCCGGATCTGCTCATACCCGGTAGCCGTCTGAATCGCATCGGCAAATTTTTGATAAAACAAATCCATTGCTTCGTTGATCTTGCCTTCCTCCAAATACCCCCAAAGAATACCCATCACAGCCAGGAATTCGTTGACCTTCGCGGCAACAACGCCTGCAACCCCGCCAAGTGCCTCGGCAAATAACTCGAAAAGCTGCTGGGTTACCGCCCTCACTTCCGGCGTCCGCTGTATGGCATACATCTCCATCGCCTTCACGAGCGGCAAAACTACCCCCACAAGATCCGCGCCAATATTAATCGTGGCGCCGCCAAGCGCCACAAGCGACTTCACATTGTATCCTCCCCGAAGCAAGGCTTCAACCATTGGAATAAATCCGCCCGAATACCCCACCCCGATCATTTCACGGAGCCTGTACGAATCGCCCACCGCCTTCTTCCAGTTAAAAAAGGCCTCTATCGAATCCTCAACTTCATAGGATAACGCGTTGGAACCAATTCTTTGCTCGGCAACAAAACGCAGAATATCGCCGAAGGCTCGAACCAGCGTCGGAAGGAATGTTTTTGAATTTCCAAAAAGCATTGTTAGGGCCTCCACAAACCATTTCGCCGGCAGAAACGCCGGGGCAATCGCGATATCCTCCTTTCCGTCAACCAAATAGGCGGGCTCCTTCGGATCCCCTTCAGGACGAACGCTCGCCATGGCAATATCCCGGCTAAAATTTCTCATATACGCAGGCGCCCATATTTCTCTTGGATAATTAATGGCTTTAAAATCAAAATCCGCCATGTTGTCTTCGGGATTATTGACCCCATTCACAAGCACATACAATTCTTTATCAAGCCGCGGATCACTTTGCTCCTCACGATTTCCCGGAAGCAGCACAATTGTTGCGTCCTCGACCCCGCCGCCGATCACTCGTAAGGAAAAATAGGAGCTAGGGGTTGCGAAAGGCTGCGCGGTGTCCGGATCAGGGCCGGGAATATCAATCGGTGAAGCAATCTCTACGTCCCCATCGATAATATTTCCATTTGTGCCCATCAAGGGAGTGTCCCCACGGCTTCGCATAATCAACGACGGAATGGTGCCGTAGTAATAACCCACTGATTTTAATTCGCCATGCACATATTCATGCTTTAGCGTCGTTCCAGCCTCCATGACCTCTTGGGAAGTAATTTTCCGGTAATAGCGGTTTCCGCTCGAGTCCTCGCCCAGGCCTTCGATGCGGACGGTGCCGCCTTCAGAGGTGTCGGTGACCAACCGGGTTGTGGTGTTGTAAACAATCACGCTATTGCCGACCGAGTAACGCCACTGGTCGCCATCAATCGTCAGTTCGCCGCCCCGAATTTGGGTCTCGTCGGCATAAATGGCCTCTCGTGTCTGACGGCTGAAGAGGCCAGAAAAGAAACGGGCGGCGCTTTGAAAACCTTCTTTTGTGACCTGCCCTGCCGTGCCGATCACTTTGGCCCCGAAATCGATCACGCCGTCGACGGCCTTTGATATCATCCCTGTAAATTGAGCGACGCCGGCCGAGATTTTCGAAAAAATCCTTTGCCCCAGATCGGTTTGACCAAAACCGGAGAGGAAGCCTTTGATCATATCCCCGGCCAGGGGCGAAATGCCCGCCGCATCCAGCGCAAGGTTCGTACCCATCGAAACGATCCCGCCCAACGTTTGCCGGTAGACCCCGTCTTTAAGCGATCGCCACAGGTCGAGAACGCCGTCCCTGGGATTCATCACTCCGGTAAGGACTCCGCCGATTGCGCCGCTGACCGGAAGCCCCATGAGCCGCATGATGTGCGGGTTAATTGCCATCGAGCGTCCGATCAGATCGAGGCCGCCGAGGGTAAACTGCTGTGCCGCGGCCGGGAAGATCTTTGGGATTTGGGTCTTGAGATTGAAGGTCGGGTCGAAATATCCCGCAAGCGAGGAGGAGACAACAAGGGAGAGAGCTTGCGTCATGGGAGGGGGCATGTTGAGGTGCAGCCCAAGTTCATTCACGCCCTGCAAAACGTACATCTGGATGCCGGACTCCAGAAATCCGGAGAGGCCGCCGCCGAGCCCGACGATTCCCCCTGAGACAAACGCCCCGGCGAGGCGGGACATCGTGGGGTCGATGCCGAGGCCCTCGAGACCTTTAGAGACCGGAAGGTTGATGGCCGCGGCAATCAGGTTACGGCCGACCATCTGGCCGAAGGTCAGCTGCTGAGGAACAAGCGCGCCCGAAGGATCTAGCATAATTTGGATGCCGTCGATCGCAAAATCTTTGATGCTCGAAATGCCGGCCCCGAGACCGCCAAAGCTCCCCGTAAAAACATCTTTCACAAATTTGAAGCCGTTGCGCAAAAGCTGACCGACGTGCGACACCCCGCTCCAAATCGCATGGCCGAGCGCGGCAAAGCCGTTCTGCACGGCCCCAAGAACTCCGTAGGTGTTGACGGCGCTCAGGGCCATCTGAAAGCCCTGGACCGCAAAGTTGACCACGCTGGCGGCAATCCCGACGATTCCGGCCACCATTGCTGCATAGCCGATGATTCTCCCGAGCGCGGGGCTGATAAAGGAGACGACAACGCTGGTGACGGTCAGGACAATCGATGCGACGGTGAACCAAAAGATCAGATCGTCGATGCCGAAAAACGCGCCGCGAATTCTCATCGCGGCCCGGTCGTCAAGAATCTTGGAAGTGATCGCCTGATCTTTGAAAAGCACCAGGTGGCCCGTCCCGCTGCCGGTATCCCAAATCTTCATAAATTGTTCGCGTGTCTCGGTCACGAGACCGCCTTCCGGGCCTTTATTGGGCTCGTAATACCTCACGCCTCCTGCGCTCACTCCCGTCACCACGACATAGTGATTTCCGCCGACATGGGCGATCACGTGCAAATGGCATGGGTCTTTCTCCCCGCCTAGGAATGCGGGGCAGGCCGCGGCGTAGAGCGCCTCAAGGTCCGCCAGGGTATAGGCAACCCCGGCAATATCAGCTCCATGGAGGGCAGCGACCCGCTCGAAGGCAAAAACAGAGATCAAGAGATCGCCTTCGGCAAACCGGTTGAGGGTGCCGGTCAAAATATCCATAAGAATGCTTTCGCAGCCGAGCGTGACCAGATTGGCTTGAACGCCGCGTGAGGCAAGAAGGGTTTGAAGGGATAAAAAGGCGGATTGTCCAAAGTGAAGGTCCCGGCCCTCGAGCCAGGCAACGATAGCGTCCGCTTCATCCCGCGCAAGCGTAACGGTTTCCGAAGCGCTAAGACCGAGAGAGGCGGTAAGCTGAACGCGTGCGGCTTCATCGCCGGCAGCGGCCGCGTAGGCATTGAGAAAACTTCGGACCTGACCGATGATGGCATTTTTGTCGGAGGTTTTCGCCTGAAATTCAACGGAACTCCGGATTTCGGTCATCGTCCGCCCCACGTCAATCACTCCGCCGGCATTGACGCGGGTAACTTCCGCGTCGACCTCCCCGGCAGAGGGGTCCCGGCCAAGCAAGCGGCGGTAAATATCCGAGAGCACAGGAGCCACTTCGCGCCGGAGGATATCGGCAAACACGGACTGCTCCTGCTTTTTGAGTTCGGCCAATTTGTCGGCCGTCGCTTTTTCGATCTCGAGCTTTTTCTGAGTAATCAACGCCGGGACCGTGGCGATTTGCTCCGGCAGAATATTTGCGAGCAGGTCCGCTTTTTGATTTCGCGCTGTCTGGATCATGTCCGCCACACCCGGAACTTCAACCGTCCGGTGGGTGCATTCTTTCCAGAAAACAACCCGGTGGCATTCTTTGACGTCCCGAAACCGGGCCGCCTCCAGCTGGCTGATCTGCGAATCCAACGCGCCGAGGGCATTTTCGACTTCCTGTTGGATGCCGGCCTTGGCAACGTCTTCTTGTTCCGCCAAATTGCGAAGGGCATCAAACTTGACCTGTTCCATCTGCTGGCGGGATTTTGCGACTTCCGTTTCGAAATCACGGCGGGCCTTGACCAGCGTCACTTTTTTGAGAGTAAGATCGCTCTCTTTGCTACAATCCGTGATCGGACAGCTGTACTCATGCTCATACAAAAGCTCCCCGTCTCTCGTGTAGGTCTCTCGCGGTTTGCCGAAATAGTAATACGTCCGGACCCCGTCGAGCTGTTCGGAATAAACCATTTCGTTTTGTGAGTTGTAGACCGCCACCGACTGCAGGGCTCCGGCCGGCTTGTGGGGTTCATAGGCGCTCAAAAAGCCAGAGTAGGCCGCAGAGACTTCTTGCGGAAACCCGAGCGTCATTTTCACCCCTTCAAACATGGGGTCCGTGACGCCGACAAGGCTCGCGTGTGTCACTGTTTCGGTGACCGTCGCAAACAAAGCCCCTCCGATTTTTTCCGATCCCTCCCCACCCTTCAAAAATTCGTTTCCAAACAAATACCAGTTCTGGTTTGCGGCGCTTGCCGAGCGCACACCCCCGCCGCCGATCCCTTCAAGAAGCCTGAGAATTTCTTCCCCGGCCCTTGAAAAGTCGGGATCGCTCACAACGGCCGCGACAGCCTGGCCGGCCTTCAGGTTTAGCAGAAAGTTCCGAAGACGGATCCGGTCTCCGTCGGAGGCAAACTGTCCGGAAACGACTTCCCATTGATTCAAGGCCTCGTCGTAGGCGCCGATCAAAAAACCGGTACTGCTGCTGTGCCGTGCGAGGACGCCATCGGGACCTTCCAGAGCAATGCTGCCGGATGCTGAAAGGGTCAATTCCTTGGGGAAAGGCACCCCCTTGAAATCGAGCTGCTTGCGGCGGCGAACATCGTAGCCAGTCGTTTGCCCGAAAGCATCGGTCTGATACGTGAATTGAGCGGATTCCCCGCTTCGGGTCTCGATTTTTTGCAGCGCTCCAAGGGCGTCATAAGCACCATATTTTTCCCCGAGACGTAACAGGCTTCCCGCGTAGCTCCCTGAGGCCTCCTGGATGATTTCGGTCTGCGTGACACCCGAAGGCATGGCGACCTGAAAGAGGTTTCCGTTTGCAAGCCGTCCGCTGACCGGGAGGTAATCGTCGACGACCACGATCAGGCCGTTTGCAAACTGGACCTCCCCGCGCTTGATCTTTCGGTTCTCGTCCAAGACCACGTGGACCGCCCGATCGCCCGCAGGGGTCGTCATCTCGAAGAGATCGTCCTCGCCCTTCCGGATCCGCATGCCGTCCGGGGCCTCAAAACCGGCCAAGGTCACCGCCCTGAGGTCTCCAGCACTGAAAACGCTTTCCCACTTAAAATCTCTCTCGGTCGCGTCCGGCGCCTCCGGCGTCGCGGTAAATTGAGAATAGGCGTAAAGGGTCCCGTCGCGGGTGAGGTGCTTTTTCAGCTCGCCGTTGGCGTCATAAAACCAGGTGATCCCCTCGTCGTCAGTTACCTGCGTTTCATCGCCGGTGAATTGATAGCGGCTGCCCTGCAGGAGGCGGTTCTTGTAGAAAAGCTCCGCGCCGATCAACTCACCGTTTTGATAGGCATATTCGGTTTCGACGCCCATGACGGTCGTCGAACGGATCAATTTCCCATCCTTGAATCGGCGAACATCGCCCGTGAGGCGATCGGTCACCACGGTGATCGCATTTCCCTGTCCGTCATATTCGTAGGCAAACTCGTAAATCCGGTTGTCAGCCTGAGTCACTTTTCGCAAGGCCCCATAGCGATATTCCAAACCTCCCCCCTCGGCAGCCTCGCCGGCGGCGGTTTCCGCGCTCAGGATCCCGCGAGCGGTAGTGCCTTCGGTCGAATATTCATTGACCGAGCCGTCCGGCAGAATCATCCGGGTGACGTTCCCGTTTTCGAGCTCGACGTTCGAGCCGTCGAAACGGCGAAAGGCAGTGACGGAAGAAGTCACTGTTTGTGTGCCGCCCGATTGTAAGGGCGTCTCGTGATAGATCAGCTTCGTCGGTAGATCCAAAAGGGATTTGAGCGAGTCGTACACGAGAGGTTTTTCGCCGGCGATTTCGGCACCCACAGCCGTCAAAACGAGCGCTTCGTTATGAAAGTTCAGTAGGTCGGAGGCGCGGATCCCAGCGGCTTCTTCCCACAGAGGACGATCCAGCCTCGTGATCGCATGATAGGCTATGTCCTGAACGTAAATGAGACCCGTTTTTCCGACTCCTTCGGGTTGGCGAACCGCCTCAATCGTCAGCTCTCCTTCCTCGCCCCATTTACCGCCCACCGGGAACGCGAAGGTCTGATAGGTTCCCGTCACGTTGTCGACCGGGAAGCTGTAAAGGTCGATAATCCGGGGGTCCTTGATCCTCAAAGTAAAATCCTGATCCCACGTCATCCAGGGGCCCCTCATCAGCGTCACTTCGAGAAAATCATAATTTGATAGGATGACGAGAGCGCCGACATGACGGGCCGCCACCCCGAGGATCACGCCCTGCTCGGAATTGTACTGGAACTGGTAATACGCCCTGGCCTCGTAAGGAAGGTCCGCTTTCTTGCCGTCTGTTATTTCTCCCTGAGTCAACGGGCCGACACTGAAACCGCCGAAACCGGAGACGGCCAGGATGTCGTACGACTCCCGCAATATCTCGGCCTTCTCGAGGGCGCGCTCCGGCCGCCGGAGGTATTCGAAAAGAGACATGGTTTTCGAAACGCCCACGCCGCCGCTCATTTCTTCGAAAGTCGCATGGACGCCCAAAAGTTGCCCGAGCATATTGGCGGTATAAGTAAAGACCGTCCTTCCGTTCTCCGGAGTTTCCACGGCCGTAATGCGCTCGCCCCGGTAGAACACCCGAGCCCCGTTGGGCCGAAGAATACTCTGCTCGAGGGTAGGATCGATCTCAAAAGTGCCGCCGGCCTTGAGGGCGACATGCGCGTTCAAAAGGTTTCCGTCATCTCCAAAAATCAGGTTTGTCAAAATCGCCGTTTCCGTTTCGATCGAGTCGATCGCTCCGTCTTTGAAGTTGAGGAAGCGGCCGCCCTCGACGATCTGCGTCAATTTTCCGTCGCGGTCGAAAATGCGCTTCCGGTCGTTGTCCTGCACAACCATGGACAGGATCTCGCCGCGAAAGTTCCGGTCGTAATAGTACCGCGCCTCGTCCAGCTTTCCGCGTGAAAGATCGATCATAAAAGAAGCCAGCCCGTCGGCAAACACGACCGTCCTGCCGTTCGGGAAAAGCCATTTGACGAGCCGGCCGCTCCTGAAAAGCTGGGTGCTTCCGTCGGCATGATGAAGCGTCCCGCTCACGAGTTTCCCCTCGGAATCGAGGACGAAATCCTCCAGGATTTCATCCCGCTCGGCCGAAGTGCCGCCGGCCCCAGCTTGAGTCAACGCCGTCTGCCTCAAGAAGTCCCGCATCTGGGCCTGGGTCTTCCCGGTCAATGACAGCCAATCGAGGCTGTTCGCAGTGCGCACCTTGAAAGCAGACAGGGGCCCGATCAACACGGTCCCTTGCACCGGTCTTCCGTCCGGCGACTGGATCGAAATCGCTATCTCATCGAGCTTCCCCTGAGACCGGAGGACCGGAATTTGGACATGCTGCCACTGGCTGTCGAGCGGGGGCGTAACATAAATTTCGCCGGCCCCTTTGAATTCAAATTTCAACCGGATCCCGTCGTTCCCGGTCACGGAATCAAGCCGGAGGGGAACCGACAGGAAATCGTAATGCGAAAGGTCGAGGGCATCAAATTTCGCCCACAATCCGACCGGATTGGATAGCTTTTCGAAATCAAATTTCAACTGCCGAACTTCGCCGATCCCGGTCGTGATGCGAAGCGCGCTGTCGGCAAAACCCGTGCCTGCGGTATAAAAAACGCCGGCCGCCCGGGCTTCGGCCAAGAGGTCGAACGAAAGACCTTCAAACAGCGAACGCGCGGCATCGCCTCGGCCGGGCAGGGCCAGAAATTCTGGAAGGCCCATAGCGCGGACATTCCCGCTGCTGCCGAATTCGATCTCGCTGTGATGAAACCGACCGTCGGGGGTCCGGTAATTCCAGATCCTCCCCTCCCCGAACTCCGGGTCCGTCAAACTCGAAACAAAAGCCGCTTCTTTGACCGGCAAATAGCCGCTCCTGTCGGGATTCGTCTGCTGGCCGTCATAAAGCGCCGGAACCCCGACCTCAAAAGATGGCACGGCGGGGACCGGCTGACCCGCCGGCATCAATCCGAAACTGAAGCTTCGGTAGATCGAATCGAACAGGGCCGATCCGCCCGTTTGTCCGAGATAATTCGAAAAATAGTTTTGGCTCGTCTTCAAAAGCGAAAGAACGAACGATGCCTGATCGACTCCGAAATATTGGGTCGAAAAAAAGGATTCCCGGAGCATCAACGCGTCGACATACCCTTGGTTCGTTGCCATCTGGGGGAAATTAGCGAGAAGGGTCTTTAGGAATTGAAGCGTATAGTGGGGCGCCAGCGAAAATGCCGAAGCCGTTCCGTAAACGGACCCGATATCGGAGCGCAGGGGATCGTCTGTTTCCGAGGCCTCCGGCACGCCGATCTTGCCGTCGTAACCGGCCCCCGGCTGATCCCCGGCCGAAAGCAATCCGGGATTGCCCGTCCTTTGCGCATATTCGGCCTGTGTGAAAAGAAAGTTCCGGAGCGCCGAGTCAAATTCGGCATACTGCGTCTCATCCACATGCATCAGGGGCCAGAACATCTGGAACGCGCCCCCGTCAAACGGAACGGCATTGTCGATCAGCGTCCCATCCTGAGTCTCGTAGGGACGAACCGTGACGTCGAGATTTTGCACCGCCGGAAGATAGGCGGAGTTTCTCGCCGCCAACCAAAAAAGGCCGGTCCGGAATTCATTGAAGAGACGGTCCATGTGACCTTCGAAATGCGCCGCAACACCGGGCGCTTGAAAAACATAAGCCATCTGGAATCGCTGAGCCGAGGCATCGTAGAAAGCCGCATAACCGGGATCCTGAGCCGAAAGGATCTGATTGGCAGTGGTCAGAATCTCGTCCTGCACCGCAGAGAGCGCCGCCGGAACGGCCGCTCCCGTAAGCGCGCCAATGACCGAGCTCAAGCTGACCCCGAGATTAACATTGTCTCCCAATCCGACAGAACCGAACTTGCGGGTATAGACCGGCACTATTTGTTTTTGGCCGGTCGGTTTTCCGGCGCCGTCGAGGACATCAACCTCCTTGGAGCCGATATCAAAAAAAGCCACGAGCCCTTTCCACCCCGCCTGCGTCTGAACATCCCGAAATGTTTTCAGGAGCGTGCGCAGAGTTTGCAGTGCTTGCGCCGAAGTCATTTTGGCGGTCCCGTAATCCCCCCGCGCGATAGCCGCCAGAATTTCGGCCCAAAAACCGACAAGGGTTGACTGACTGTAGTGCGCCGGCTGCCCCCCTTCGGAAGCCGAATAGTTGTCCACCGGCAAGCCTGTCAAAGGATCAAGACCGACGCCGCTTGTAAAATAGTTCAACTGGGAGTCCACCAGTTGATTTCGGAAAGCTGTCTCTGCCGGCGTCAACGGAGCAGGCACAATCGGAGCCGGCGGCTGAGCAGGGCCCGGAAGGACATCGCCAAACTCGATCACCTGCCCGGCCGGAGTAATCTGTTTCAAGAGAGCGCCGTTTTGAATCAGATATTGGGTCCCGTCATAAAAAAGAATCTCGCCGGAAAGAATATTTCCCGCCGCATCGATCGTCACTCCCCGAAGCTCCAGATTGACGAAAGTCACGGAAGGGAGGAATGCCTGACCCTCAGGCAGGAGCGGCGCCTCGGCAGCGCTCAGGGCCACCTGGCGTTTCTGGATATATTGAACCGGTTTGCCGGGCTCGAAAAGAATCCGGCTGCCGTCCTGAAGATCGATGGAGCGAAGCTCGGAAATGCGGTCCGTCAGGCCATTGGCATTCAGCGCTTCAGAGACTTGATAGGTTCGCCCGTCCGGGGTGATGATTTGGTCGACGCGGTTTTTGCCGTCGCAAAAAACATACTTGGTCATATTGCCCTGCTGGTCCCGGCTTCGAACAATGCGGCCGTCTTTGTAAGTTTCCTCGCGGCCGTCCGGATACACATGGGTAAATCCGGTGACATCGGCGCTGTCCCCTTCCAGACCCCGAAGAAAGCTTCCGTCCGCAAGGGCCACCTCTTCGAGCCCAAGCCGGTCCATCCCGAAAACCGTCCCATCCCTTAAACGAATTCCCGTTAACGTTCCGTTTTCATCGTAAATTTGACTCAGCCCGCTGGCATCAACGCTCAGCGACGCGATCTGTCCGTCCGCCCCGGTTTGCGGGTGAACAGACAAGACTTGGCCGCTCAGGTCCGTGAGTGAAACCGGGAGCAGGTGATCGAGCTCCAGGATCTCTCCCTGCCCGGAAAACACCTTGTTCATCGCTCCGTTAAGGTCGTAGACGACCTCCTTGGTGATTTCCGTATTCAAAGTATTCATCACAAGCGGGTACGCCGCAGGATTGGCCAAAACATTTGCAATCGCAACAATCCTTCCGAAGGTCTGAACAAAAACCGACGAAAGCCGGACCCGATACCCCGTCACTGCATCCCCGTCCTTCACCGGCGTGACGGAATAGTAAAAAATATTCCCGGCACGGTCCCGGTACTCTTCCAGCCGGCCTTCGGCATACCGTATTTCGGTTCCGTTCCGCTTCAAAATCCAAACGGGAGTCCCGGTCGCATCATAAAGGCTGCTCACCGAATCCTCGAGACTGAGCACGGACTGAATAGCCCCGTTCGAATCTGTGCGATAGGCGAAGCGGATATTTCCCGAGGCCGGATCGATGAGCGAGACCGCGCGGCCGCCGGAATCGTAAATGATTTTTTGTCCGTCGGCATTCGGGCGATAAACAGCCAGCGAGTCCTTATAAAGCAAGCAATCTCCGTTTTCAAAGGTAAGAAGTCCGCCCGTGAGGTTCCCGTCTGTATCAAGCTCCGGCAGGGTCAATTCATAGACGCCTGGGCTGACGACGCCGACAAGCCGCCCCTCTTCATATTTGAGGATAAGTCCGTCCTGAGTCGTCACGCTCAAAAGATCGACCGAAAACTCGGGGGCCTCCGGCATCGGAGGCAAGACCGGACCGGCTTGATCCAGCATCACAGTGTTCTGTCCGTAGACAAATCCGCCGAAGCCGTCCGGTATCTTGATCAAAAGTTGATTGGCGCCGGGCTGAAGAGACCACGTCTCTTGATAGAGCGCGCCGTCCACCGTATAGGTCAGGGAATAATCCGGACTCGTCACGTTTAGTGGCGAGGTCCATTGAATGGCAGGGGACAAGGTAATCGTCTCGGAAACCACCGGGCTTAAATTTCCCGCTTTGTCTTTGAGTTGATACTGCACGGTCCTTGGCCCGACCTTTCCGGTCAGCGTCAGGGCTTTCTCGGCCGCAAACCCTTCCCACGCTGACCAGGTCATGCCGAGCTCCACTGAAAAACGCATCGCCTCGACGGCGTAAGGGCCGTCAGTTGCGCTCAGGGCAAGCGTCACGTCCCGCAAGGCCGTCTGAACGGCTCCGCCGTTGATCGTCATCGTCCCGGCCGGAACGGCATGGTCCAAAATAATCGTATCGCGGTAAGCCGTCACGCTCCCGGCCTGATCGCGAACTTCGCACACTGCCTCCTTGAGGCCGTCGCCGGCCGGCATCATGACCTGCGTATGTGCGGAGAAACTTTGCCACGGCGAAAATCCGGTCGCCCCCGAGGAAACGACCCCGCAGCGCATGGCGGTCATGCCGGGTAAGGACCCGATCGTCGAAAGATCAATATCGGCCTGACGGGAATTCGTGGAATCTTTCCCGCCGCGAATCGAAATCGCAGCCGGTCCCGACAATTTTCGAAGGACGAAACGGTCGATCATAAGATATTGTCCACCCGACATCACCCCCGCGAGGATCCCAAGCGTGTGCGTGCCGGCCGAAAGACTGATTCCGCCGATCTTGTATCCCTTGTAAGTCCACTGATCATTGCCCACCTTGACCGGCGCTACTGCCGTCACGCCGTCCACCGTCGCTTTCACTTCAGGTAGAGTCGACAATCCGTTCAGCTGCGACAACGCATAAACTTCCATCTCGTAAATCCCAGCCTCTGCAATTGAGTAGTTTCCGTTTATCTTGCCGTTTCCCCACAGCGTCACATACGTTCCGCCGTTCCACACTCCCCCCGTCGCCGTCATCGCCTCCGCTTCCTTCACCACTCGCGAGCGCTCATACGGAATTTCCCCGACTTTCCGAAGAATAATGCGGTCCACGATCAGATACTGCCCGCCTGCCATCGCTG
>Ga0172379_10001689_pt1 | contig 42647 bp, 34 predicted proteins | sample GrowelOW334metaG_FD_119756 | JGI IMG/M metagenome (GOLD analysis project Ga0172379, IMG submission 119756) | Groundwater microbial communities from an aquifer near a municipal landfill in Southern Ontario, Canada - Groundwater well OW334 metaG | ecosystem: Environmental > Aquatic > Deep... | reverse complement strand
TCGACATCGGCGACGGGCTGGCCGTGTGCTTTAAAATCGAAAGCCATAACCACCCTTCGGCGGTCGAACCTTTTCAGGGCGCCGCGACCGGGGTGGGCGGGATCCTGCGCGATATTTTTACGATGGGGGCGAGGCCCGTGCTGCTGATGAATTCGCTGCGATTCGGGAGGCTCGATTCCTCCCAGGTGAAACGCCTCTTTCGGGGAGTGGTGGCCGGCATTGCCCATTACGGCAACTGCATCGGGGTCCCGACGGCCGGCGGGGAAATTTATTTTCATGAGTCCTACGAGGGGAATCCTCTTGTCAATGCCATGTGCCTGGGACTTATGCGGGCGGATGAAATCGTCAAGGGACGGGCGAGCGGCACCGGAAATCCCGTCTACTATGTCGGCGCGGCGACCGGGCGCGACGGGCTCGGCGGGGCCGCGTTTGCATCCCGCGAGCTGACCGAGGAAAGCCACGAAGACCGCCCGGCGGTGCAGGTGGGCGATCCTTTCATGGAAAAACTTTTGCTGGAGGCGTGCCTGGAGCTTCTGAAGACGGATGCGGTGGTCGGCATGCAGGACATGGGCGCGGCGGGCCTGACCTGCGCGACCTGCGAAACCGCCTCTCGAGGGTCCTGCGGAATCGAAATCGATTTGGCCAAAGTGCCGCTTCGTGAAACGGGGATGATTCCCTATGAAATCATGCTCTCCGAATCCCAGGAGCGGATGCTTATCATTGCGAGAAAGGGCCAGGAAAAGACGGTCGAGGATATTTTCGAGAAATGGGACCTGCACGCGGTCCGGATTGGGGAGGTCAAGGACGGCCACCTGATGCGGGTCATGGACGGGGGCAAGTTGGTGGCCGAGATCCCGGCCAAGAGTCTGGCCGACGACGGCCCCATCTATGTCCGGGAAGAGAAAGAGCCAGAGTACTTGAAGGAAACCCGGAATCTCGACCTTGCAAAAATTTCTCAGCCGAAAGATTTTGGCGCAGTCCTCAAAAAGCTTCTCGGGGATCCGTCTTTTGCGTCGAAGGCCTGGGTCTGGGAACAGTACGACCACATGGTTCGGACCGATACCGTGCTTTATCCGGGGCATGACGCCGCGGTGATCCGCGTCAAGGGAACCCGGCGCGGGATTGCGGTCTCAACCGACTGCAACAGCCTGTACTGCTACCTCGATCCGTTCGAAGGTGGCAAGATCGCGGTGGCCGAGGCGGCCCGTAATGTGGTTTGTACCGGGGCCAAGCCGCTTGCGATTACGAACTGCTTGAACTTTGGAAATCCTATGAAGCCCGATGTTTTTTGGCAATTTCATCGCGTGGCCGAGGGCATGACGGAAGCGTGCAACCAGTTCGGCACTCCGGTGACCGGCGGCAACGTCAGTTTTTATAATGAGAGTCCGGCCGCGGCGATTTATCCCACGCCGACGATCGGCATGGTCGGCCTCCTCGAGGATATCGACCTGAGGGTTCCTTCCTTTTTCCAAAACGAGGGCGATCTCGTCTATTTGATCGGGGATTCCTTCAATGAGCTTGGCGCAAGCGCCTATCTGAGCGCCGAGCACGGCCTCGAAAAGGGAATTCCTCCGAGGCTTGATCTCAAGCGGGAGTCGGCCCTGTACCGGTTTGTTCTGGAAGCGGCCGGGCGGCGTTATTTGGTTTCTTGTCATGACCTCTCCGAAGGCGGGCTGGCGCTGGCCGCGGCTGAATGCTGCCTCCGTCCGGAAAAGCCGCTTGGGGCGATCCTGGATCACACCGACATCATTCTTGTGCGCTCCACGGAAGGGACGGCGTTGCGCCAAGACGCGCTTTATTTCGGGGAAAGCCAATCCCGGGTGCTGATTTCGGTCAAGCCGGATCATAAGGAGGCGCTGATTCGCCTGGCTCAGTCGCACGGCGTTCCTTTTTACCAGATCGGCAAGACCGGCGGAGACACGCTTGAGATCGGAGAGAAAATTAAGATTCCCGTAGCGGCAATGGAAGAAATTTACAAGAGCTCCATTCCCAAAAGAATGGAACTGTGAGTCGCGCGAAGAAAGTGCCGGTGACGGTCACTTTTGGCGCCATGGGAGTGAAAGTGAGTGTCACCATAATGCAAAGGGCCCATTACGATGAGTGACGAGGGGATCAAGGAGTCCTGCGGCGTTTTCGGCGTCTATCGGCATCCCGATGCCGCCCGCGTCTGCTACATGGGACTGTTTGCCCTCCAGCACCGTGGCGAGGAAGCTGCCGGCATTTGCACGAGCGATGGCCAAACCCTTCACCTCCACAAGAACACCGGCCATGTGGGCGAGGTTTTTAACGACAGCATCCTCAGCCGACTCCCCGGGCAGATCGCGATCGGACATACCCGTTACTCCACGACGGGATCTTCGACTGTTGCGAATGCCCAGCCGTACAAGGTCCGGTATTCCCGGGGCGAGGTGGCCATCGCGCACAACGGCAATTTGGTGAACGCCCAGGCCCTTCGCCGCGAGCTCGAGGCCTATGGATCTATTTTCGGAAGCACGATGGATTCCGAGATCTTCGTCCACTTGATGGCCAAGCCTTCCTACCAGAACTGTGAAGAATCCGTGCTCGGCGCCGTCAAGAGGGTGCAGGGCGCCTACAGCCTCGTGATTGTGAACGAAACCCAGTTGATCGGGGTCCGGGATCCTTACGGGTTTAGGCCTCTTTGTTTCGGCAAGCTCGGCGACGGTTACGTGATCGCTTCCGAGACCTGTGCGTTCGACCTGACCGGCGCCGAGTTCATCCGGGAGGTCGAACCCGGCGAAGTCCTGGTGATCGACGAGCAGGGGCCTCGGAGCCATTTCCCCTTTGAAGACGGACCGAAGCGCCGGGCGGCCTGTATTTTCGAGCATGTTTATTTTGCCCGGCCCGATTCCCGCATCTTTTCCGACACGGTGGCGCTTGTGCGCGAACGTCTCGGCAGGAACCTTGCCCGGGAACATCCCGTGAAAGCCGACATCGTCGTTCCTGTTCCCGACTCCGGTAATTTTGCGGCCATGGGCTACGCCAAGGAATCGGGCATTCCTCTTGCCCACGGCTTTACCCGCAACCATTACATCGGGCGAACCTTCATCAGCCCGCTCGAGGCCGAGCGCTCAGTCAAAGTCCGGATCAAACTCAATCCCATCCGGGAGGTGATCGAGGGCCAGAGGGTCGTGGTCGTCGACGATTCGATCGTGCGGGGCAATACCGCCAAGTCCCGGGTCAAGATTCTCCGGCATGCCGGCGCGAAGGAAGTCCATATGAGGATCAGCTGTCCGCCGCACATTTCACCCTGCTATTACGGGATCGATTTTCCCTCCAAGAAAGAGCTGATCGCTTGCAACAAGACGCTGGAGGAAATCGTCGAGTTCCTGGAGGTCGATAGCCTGGGCTACCTAAGCCTCGAGGGGATGCTTGCGGCGACGACGCAGGACCCCGAGAGTTTTTGCGCCGCCTGTTTCACCGGCCGCTATCCGACGACCCTTTTTGACGAACAGGACAAATTAAAGCTGGAGCGCCGACGACCGTGAGCCGCTGGACCTATGAAAAGGCGGGAGTTCCTCATCTCAAAGGGGATCCTGCGTACAACCGGAAAATCGCGCAGTTGATCGGCTCGACCCGTGTTCCCGGAGTGCTCGGGAGCGCGACGGGTTTTGCGGCGCTTTTCGACTGCTCTAAGACGGGAGTGCGCGATCCTCTCCTTGTGGCCTCGACCGACGGGGTGGGAACCAAACTCGAGATCGCGCGGCTCCAGGGCCGTCACGATACCGTGGGGATCGACCTCGTGGCGATGTGCGTCAACGACATCATCACCTGCGGCGCAAAGCCGGCTTTTTTTCTCGATTATTTTGCGGCGGGAAAGTTCGAGCCGCCGGTCGTTCATGAAGTCCTCAAGGGGATTACGGTGGGCTGCCGGCAGGCAGGGTGCGCTTTGATCGGCGGAGAGACTGCCATTATGCCCGGATTTTACGCGGGCGCGGGGAGGGGGTTGGCGGCCGAATATGATCTCGCGGGTTTTTCGGTGGGCGTGGTGGACCGCCGCCGCGTGGTGACCGGCGAGGCAATCCGGGAAGGGGACCGGCTGCTCGGGCTCGCGTCGACGGGTTTCCACTCGAACGGATATTCTCTTTTGCGTAAAATTTTTTCAAAGAAAGAACTGAGCGGAAAGATCGGCACGGCGCTCCTCACGCCGACGCGCATTTATGTCCGGCCCGTGCTCGCGCTTCTCGAGAAGACGCCCTTGAAGGGCATCATCAATATTACGGGCGGCGGGTTTTACGACAATCTTCCCCGGGTGATTCCTCAGGGGTTGGGAGCGAGGATTGACCGGAGCCGGTGGGTGTGTCCGAAAGTTTTCGAAAGAGTCGGGCAATCCGGAAGCATCGAGATCAAAGAGATGTACCGGACGTTCAATATGGGGATCGGGATGGTTCTCATTGTGCGCAAAGCGGACGTACGGGAATCCATCGCCTTTCTTGCGCGGAGATTCCGTCTCAAGGCTTGGGAGATCGGTTCCGTGGTTCGCGGACGCGGGGTGGAGGTCCTATGAAGGTGCTGATCGTGGGCTCCGGCGGCAGAGAAGACGCGCTGGCGTGGAAGATTTCGCAGAGTCCGATGCTCACAAAACTCTATTGTGCGCCGGGCAATGCCGGGATGGCTCAACGCGCGCAGTGCGTCGACCTCAAGGCGGAAGATACGGCCGGGCTGCTTGAATTTGCGGCGCGCGAGTCGATCGATTTGACGGTCGTGGGGCCGGAGGCTCCTCTGACGAAGGGCCTGACGGATGAGTTCCGCAAAGCGGGCCTGCGGGTTTTTGGGCCTTCTCTGTCGGCGGCGAGGCTCGAGGGGAGCAAGGCGTTTGCGAAAACGCAGATGACCAAATTCAACATTCCCACGGCGCCGTATGAAATTTTTTCCAACGCCAACGAGGCCAATCACTATGCCATCGAAGCCGAGGTTCCGATCGTCATCAAGGCCGACGGGCTTGCCTCCGGCAAAGGCGTGGTCGTCTGCGAGACTTCGCAAGAGGCTGTGACCGCCGTCAATCAGATGATGGGCAAAAAGGTTTTCGGCGAGGCTGGCGCCAAGGTGGTCATCGAGAATAAACTGGAGGGCGAGGAGTTGTCCGTTCTCGTCCTCACCGACGGCGAAAAAATCATTCCGCTCGCCAGCTCGCAGGACCATAAGAGGGCTTTTGATCATGACCGGGGGCCCAACACGGGAGGCATGGGGGCTTATTCACCTTGCCCGCTCGTTTCCGACGAAAGACTGAAGGAAATTATCGACCTCGCCATCCGCCCCATGATCGAGGGGATGAAGAAGGAGGGCAACTCGTACCGTGGCTGCCTGTATGCCGGGCTCATGCTCACCAAAGACGGCCCGTTTGTTCTCGAGTACAACTGCCGCTTCGGGGATCCGGAAACCCAGGTCATCCTGCCGCGTTTGAAGTCCGATCTTTTGCCCGTGCTGTTCGAAATTGCCGACGGCCGCCTCAAGACCGAACGTCTGGAATGGTCTGAAAAGTCCTGCCTAGGCGTCGTGATTGCCTCCGGCGGCTATCCCGGGCACTATGAGACGGGATTCCCGATCTCAGGGCTCGACGTCCTGAGCCGGCAGAGCGAAGCCTTTGTCTTTCATGCCGGGACGGCCATGGGAGCGCACCAGGAATGGCTCAGCGCCGGCGGACGTGTCCTGCTTGTGGCCGCTCTCGGAGACACCCTGCGCGCTGCTGTCGAAAAGGCCTACGGCTTCGTCGGGCAGGTCCACTTTAAGAACAGTTTTCACCGCCGGGATATCGGGCGAAAAGCACTGGAGGTCCTTCGATGACAACCGCGCACAAGGTCGCAATCTTGATGGGGAGTGATTCGGATCTGGAAGTCATGAAAGAATCCGCGGAGGTCCTCAAAAAATTCGGAGTTTCATACGATCTCAACGTCCTGTCGGCGCACCGCAGCCCGGGCCTCGTGGCCCAGTATGCGTCGGCGGCGCGGCAAAACGGCTTCGGCGCGGTCATTTGCGGAGCCGGGGGCGCCGCGCACTTGGCGGGGGTGGTTGCCGCCCACACGACGCTGCCGGTCATCGGTGTTCCGATCGACGCGACGGCCCTCAACGGGCTCGATGCCCTCTTGGCCACGGTGCAGATGCCGGCCGGTATTCCGGTGGCGACCGTTGCGATCGGGAAGCCGGGGGCCCGGAATGCGGGTATTCTGGCCGTTCAGATCCTGGCACTTGCGGACGCCGGACTCGCGGCACGGCTCGAGGATTTCAAGAAAGAAATGGAAAAAGGCGTTCAGGACAAAAACAGAAAACTCAAGGAAAACCCCCCGCTTTGATTGCGAGTCCTCTCTCATGAATCATTCGGTCGTCATCAAGCTGGATGTCCGGGATCCCGATCTTTCGAAGATCCGGGAGTTTGTCCGGGCGGCACGGGAAGGCAAGCTCGTTGTTTTCCCGACGGAAACAGTTTACGGCATCGGGGGGCCGATGAGCGTACCTGGAATTTCGGACCGGCTCGTCCGGCTCAAAGAGCGCACGACGGACAAGCCCTTTTCCTATCATATCGGCGAGAAAAGCATGCTGGAGTTTCTGCATGTTTCGCGGACGGCGTCTTTTCGCTACATGACGCGGCTTTTTTGGCCCGGGCCGGTGACCTTTCTGGTCCTGAACCAAGCGGGGGAGAAGATCGGGATTCGCTATCCCAGACATCGTGTCACGACGGCCCTCATCAACGCGAGCGGGGAGCCCTTTATTGCCACGAGCGCTAACCGCAGTGGACAGCCCTCGCCGCGGACCGCGGAAGAGGCCATGGAGCAGCTCGGGGACGCTGTGGATTATCTGATCGACTGCGGGAAGACCGAATGCGCCCAAGATTCCAGTATCGTCGATTTGACTGCCAAGACACCTCAGTGGGTCCGCCGGGCCGCCATGGCCGCGGAGGTCGACGAAGCCATTCGTAAAGTCGAGGCCGGAAAGTTTCCCCGAAAAAAAATCTTGGTGGTTTGCACCGGAAACTCCTGCCGGTCGCCGATGGCGGCCCTGTGGCTTGAGCACGCGCTCAAGCAAAAGGGAATGGCCGAGGAGTTCGAGGTGACTTCTTGCGGCATTGGGGCCCGCAACGGCGCCACAGCGACGGCCGAGGCCGTTTTAGTGATGAAAAACCGTGAGATGGATCTCACGCCTCATCGCTCCCGCGTGATTACCCGGGACGAAGTGCTCGACAGCGATCTGATTTTGGCCATGAGCCAGGAGCATTACGGATTCATCGCGGGGCTTGTCCCAAGCTGCCGCGAGAAGATCCGGGTCTTGAGCATCCCGGATCCGATCGGCATGGCGGTGCCGGTCTATGAGGAAGTGATGAAAAACATCGAAAGAAAAATCAAAGGCATGTGGGCCGAGCTGACGGCTTAACTTCAGCCTCGAGGAAAAAGACGATGAAACTCAAAATCGCATACGCGTGTGATCACCGGGGCCTTGGCGTCAAGAAACAGATCATCGACATTTTGAAGTCGAAGGGGTATGATGTTTGCGATTGCGGGACGGACTCCGAGGCGTCATGCGACTACGCCGATTTCATGCTGAAAGCGGCGGAACTCGTGGGGCGGGGAGAGTGCTTCCGGGCCGTGGGGGTGTGCTATACCGGCATCGGCAGCGCGATTGCGGCCAACAAAGTTCGCGGCGTACGCGCGGCGTTGGTTCACTGCGTCGAGGAAGCCCGGTTGTCGAGGGCTCACAACGATTCCAATATGCTGATCCTCGGCGCGGGATTCCTCGATTTGAAACTGATTCCTGAGATCTTGGACGTGTGGCTGCAAACGGCATTCGAAGGAGGCAGGCATGAGCAGCGTGTTAACAAAATCAAAGCCTACGAGCAAAGCCATGGCCGGTGAATCCTTTTTGAAGGAGGCCGATCCGGAGGTCTACGGGGCGATTTGCGGCGAACTCCGAAGGCAAAACGACAATCTCGAACTCATCGCGAGCGAAAACTTCACGTCCTTGGCGGTTTTGGAAGCTGCCGGCTCGGTTTTAACCAATAAGTATGCCGAGGGCTACCCGGGGAAGCGCTGGTACGGGGGCTGTCAGCATGTGGATGTGGTCGAAGATCTTGCGATCCAGCGCGCCAAGGCCCTTTTTGGGGCCGAGCACGTCAACGTCCAACCGCACTCCGGAACGTCCGCCAACATCGCCGTCTTCATGGCTCTCCTGGAAACCGGTTCGAAAATTCTGGCCATGGACCTTTCGCACGGGGGGCACCTTTCCCACGGCCATAAAATGAACTTTTCCGGGAAATTTTACGATATTATTCCCTATGGCGTCAGCCCGAAAGACGAGCGTATTGATTACGATCAGCTCGAGGCACTTGCCCTCGAGCACAAACCTAAGATGGTTCTCTTGGGCGCGTCGGCCTATCCCCGGATGATTGATTTCGAACGCGGCCGCCGGATCGCCGACAAAGTCGGGGCCCTGCTCATGGTCGACATGGCGCACTTTGCGGGACTTGTGGCAAGCGGTCACCATCCCAACCCGGTCCCTCTCGCGGATGTCGTGACGACGACGACCCACAAGACCCTTCGGGGTCCGAGGGCGGGGATGATTTTGTGCCGCGAAGCCTACGCCAAAGCCATCGACTCGGCAATTTTCCCTGGAATCCAGGGCGGACCGCTGATGCATGTGATCGCGGCCAAGGCCGTGGCCCTGAAAGAAGCGTCGAGCCCGGAATTCAAGATCTACTGCGGACACATCGTCGAAAACGCAAAAGTCCTGGCCGCGACCATGGCTGCCCTCGGCTACCGCGTCATTTCGGGGGGGACCGACAATCATCTGATGCTCGTCGACGTCACCGGCAAGGGGTATAACGGTAAGGAAGTGCAGGAAATCCTGGACCGTGTGCGCATTACGGTCAACAAAAACATGATTCCCTTCGACAAGGCTTCTCCTTTCAAGGGATCTGGAATTCGCTTGGGAACGCCGGCCCTGACGACGCGCGGAATGGGCGCGGAAGAGATGAAGCTTATCGGGCGCCTGATCGATCAGACGCTTGCCGGCCCGAAGGATGAGGCGAATCTGACCGCGGTTCGTGAAAAGGTCGGGGAACTCGTCCGGAAATTTCCGCTTTACCCGGAACTTGCGAAAAGGTACATTACACCTTAAATGCGTTGTCCGTACTGCAAGCAGGAGAACGACAAGGTCATTGATTCGCGGTCGGCCAATGAGGGGGCTGTGATCCGCAGGCGCCGGGAATGTGAGGCCTGCGGAAAGCGGTACACCACCTATGAGCGGATCGACGAGATTCCTTTGTATGTGATTAAAAAGGATCTGCGGCGGGAACCGTACGAGCGAGCCAAGGTTCTTGCGGGGGTTTATAAGGCCTGCGAAAAGCGGCCGATTCCTTTGGCGGACCAAGAAAAAATCGCCGACGAACTTGAGAAGCTGATGCGGGAAAAGTACGACAAGGAAATTCCCTCCAAGGAGATCGGCGAGGCGATCATGAGGAACCTGGCGCGCCTCGACCAGGTGGCTTACGTCCGGTTCGCCAGTGTGTACCGGGATTTTCAGGACATCAGCCATTTTATGAAAGAAATTAAGCAGATGATTCAAAAGCAGTCGGCCTGAGACAGGAAGCGTTCGTCGTAAACGATGTCATAACCGTCACAAAAAGGAGAATGCTATGCCAAAAGGTTCAGCGATCATGAAGCCGATGAATGTGAGTCCGGAACTCGAAGCGGTTGTGGGAACAGGTCCGATCCCCAGGGGTGAAGTGGTCAAGAGGATTTGGGACTACATCAAGAAGAACGGCCTGCAGGATGCCCAGAATAAGCGCAATATTAATGCCGATGACAAGCTCAAGGTTATTTTCGGCGGCAAAGCCCAGGTCAATATGTTTGAAATGACGAAGCTGGTGTCAGCGCATCTTTCGTAGATTTCCGCAGATCTGAACGCGGAGGCGCCCGGGGCGGACTGCCATGACGGCGGTCCGCCCGTGCTTCTTTCTCGGAGGTTGAGGCACCCGGAAGTATTTTTATGTGAATGCAAACTTTCGGGCGCAACAGGATGCAAGTCATGTCATCTGTGGTCCGGGGAGAGGAACTTTCTCGCGTCGGGCTTTCCGGAGGAGTAAAATAAACGCCGCAGGATATCTCAATCCAAAAAAGGAATATTAAAGAACTTTCATGCCAAGCCTCTACAAACAACTCGTCGAAGAAGAAGTGAAATTTGGAAAAGGGGCCGGCGTTCTCCTGGCAACGGAGAGATCGCGGGACCTGAGAATGCGCGGCGTGCGGATTCTGATCGGCGTTCTGTTTGTTTTGACGGCGCTCTCATGGGCCGGGACATGGAAGCTTTACACCCAGTGGGATTCCGAGCGCGTCGAGCGCAAAAAGCTGCAAGGATTGCAAGCCCAGCTCGAAGACAAAGCGCAGTCCTTCGACAAAGCGATCAAGGCTTTTGCCCTGGAGTCGGACGAGAAAGTGAATGCACTGCGTAAGGAGCTTGAGGCAGGGGAGCGGCAGTTGAAGGAATTGCAGGGGTCTCTTTCGGTTCGCGATCAAGAGCTGTCCGCTGTCCGCAAAGAGGCCGGTGAGCTCAAGGAGAAGATCGGGGAGCTCGAACAGAAAAAGAGCGAATCCTCGGGCCCTGCGCCTGCGATTTCTCCTTTGACGGAAATCGAAGCAATCGCTTCCCCGGCAGTATCGTCCGCCGCAGGTTTGCGGGCAGTTCCCGTTCAGAGGAGTCGTGTTCTGACCGTCAACAGGCGTTTTAATTTTGTGGTCATCAATCTCGGTGCGAAGGATCGCCTCCGCGTGGGAGACAGCCTTATCGTCGAGAGAGATTCCCGGGAGATCGGGACCGTGGAGGTCGAGAAGACGTACGACCGTTTTTCGGCGGCGACGATTCTCAAAGAAGAAAGAAAAAATCCGCTTCGGGAAGGCGATTCGATTCGCCGGGCTTGACGAAGAAAGTCGGCCCGCCCCCTCATCGTTAAATAAAGATCCTGCATGCAAACAGAAATCCTGTCGGGCCCCGGAAGGCTTCAAGGCGAGTTTGTTCCGCCGGGCGATAAGTCCGTATCCCACCGGGCCGTTATGTTCGGCGCCCTTGCCGACGGCGTGAGCTCCTTCACCCATTTTTTGGAGGCCGGGGACTGTCTTTCCACGGTGCGCGCGTTTCAGGCCCTTGGAGTGCCTGTCCGTTTGGAACCCGGGACCGGCCGTCTCGAAGTCGCGGGAGTGGGACTGCATGGACTCAAGGCCCCGGAACACGGGTTGGATATGGGAAATGCGGGCACGACCACCCGCCTGCTGATGGGCATCCTCGCGGGGCAGCCTTTTGAGGCGGCTCTTTTCGGGGATGAATCGCTTTCTGCGCGGCCGATGCGCCGCGTGACCGATCCCCTGAAGCAAATGGGGGCACAGATCAAGGGGCGGGACAAGGGGAATTTTCTCCCTCTTTCGATCCGAGGCGGAAAATTGAAGGGGATCGCATTCGACAATCCTCTCTCGAGCGCCCAGGTCAAATCCGCGGTTCTTCTCGCAGGACTTTATGCCGACGGGACGACCGTTGTCCGGGAACCGGTTCCCTCGCGCGATCATACGGAGCGGTTTCTCCTTGCGGCCAAAGCCCCTTTTGACCGGGAAGGCGATACCCTCCGGATCCGGAAGGCCGAACGATTGTGTCCCGTCTCGGGCGAGATCCCCGGGGACTTTTCATCCGCGTCTTTTTTTATTGCCGGGGCGGCGATGACCGAAGGTTCCGAACTGACAGTGCGCGGGGTCTGCCTGAATCCCACGAGGACCGGATTTCTGGATGTCCTGAAACGGATGGGCGCGAAGATCGAAGTGACGCCGAAGGGCGAGGTCCCGGAGCCGATCGGAGATATCCGTGTCCTCGGCTCGAGACTCCGGGGGACCCGGGTCCGGCCCGAAGAGATCCCGAGCCTTATCGACGAGCTTCCGGTGCTGATGGTGCTGATGTCCCTTTCGCAAGGGGAGAGCCTGGTGAGCGGAGCCGGGGAGCTTCGCGTGAAAGAGACGGACCGCATCCAAGCGATGGTCCAGAATCTCAAAGCCGTGGGCGCTTCGATCGAGGAGCTTCCCGACGGATGCATGGTGCGCGGGATCGACCGCTTGAACGGGGGAACGGTCCAAAGTTACGCGGATCACCGGACTGCGATGAGCCTGGCGGTCGCATCGCTCGCGTGCCGCGGCGAAATCCGGATCGAAAATACGGACTGTGTGGCGATTTCGTTCCCCGGTTTTTTTGCCGATTTTCTCCGGCTTCGCCAAAGCGTTTAAACGCCTGATTTCGTCAGGGCTTGAGCCGAATTTTGTTTGACAGTGAAGAGTGATTTCGATATACTCCATGCGCTTCAAAGGACCCACACAAAGGACCTGAATCCATGATGTTACTTGACCGAATTCTTGGTTTCTTTTCCAGCGACATTGGCATCGATCTGGGGACGGCCAACACGCTGGTATACGTCAAGGGCCAAGGGGTGGTTTTGTGCGAACCCTCCGTCGTCGCCATTGACCGCACCACCCGGACGGTTCTCGCTGTCGGGGAAGAGGCCAAGCGGATGCTGGGCCGGACTCCGGGCAATATCGTGGCGATCCGCCCCATGAAAGACGGGGTCATTGCCGATTTCGACATCACGGAAGCCATGCTTCGCTATTTTATCCGGAAAGTCCACAGCCGCAACCGTCTCGTCAGCCCGCGCGTCATCATCGCTGTTCCGAGCGGCATTACCGAAGTAGAAAAACGGGCCGTCAAAGACTCTGCGGAACGGGCCGGGGCAAGAAATCCCGTCTATTTGGTGGAAGAACCGATCGCCGCGGCCGTGGGGGTGGGATTGCCCATCCATGAGCCGGCCGGCAACATGGTCATCGATATCGGCGGCGGGACCACCGAGATCGCCGTCATTTCTCTTTCCGGAATTGTTTTTTCCAAGAGTATCCGCATCGGCGGCGACGAATTCGACGATGCCATTATTACCCACCTCAAAAAAGCTTACAATTTGATGATCGGAGAAAGGACCGCCGAGGAGATCAAGATCCGGATCGGGTCCGCCTATCCGATGGAGGAGGAAACGACGCTCGATGTCAAGGGACGCGACATCTTGGCCGGCCTTCCCAAAACGGTAACGCTGACGAGCGAAGAAGTTCGCGAGGCCCTGTCGGAACCGCTCTCGGCGATCTTGGAAGCGGTCCGGATTGCCCTCGAGCGGACGCCGCCCGAGTTGTCGGCCGATTTGATCGACCGGGGGCTGATCCTTGCCGGCGGCGGGGCACTGCTTCGCGGGATCGACAAGCTGATCAGCGAAGAGACGGGCCTGCCGGTCCACATTGCCGACGATCCCTTGACGGCCATTGCGCTTGGGACAGGCCGGTATCTGAGCGATTTCAATCTTCTGAAGCGGCATTCGGTTAATAGCAGCAACGGAAAAAATTACTAACTCGCGGCTTGTCCGGTTGAAGGCCGTTCGAGAAAAAAGACCTAAAGAACCCGTTTAGGTCTTTTGTTTCTTAGGAAAGCTTTCGGATCCCCGATGCGGTCTCGTCCGTCGTATGTGCTTCTGGCCATTTTGATTCTACCCGTCCTCTTTCTTCTTCAGAAGCCGGCCATGACCGAGCCGGTCCGCAAATATTCGCTGGCGATCCTCAAGCCTGCCTTGGTCATTACCGAAGCGGTGACCGACGCGCTTTCCAACCTGATGAACGGCTTTTCGAATTTTTGGGAGACCTTCCAAGACTATGGAGTTTTGAAGGCCAAAATCGCCGTCCTGGAGTCTGAGCTTCTCCGCTTCGAAGAAGTCGAAAAGGAGAACGGGCGGCTCAAGAAACTGCTCGAATTCAAGACTCTCCTGAACGGCAAGTCGGTCCCGTGCCGCATCATCGGGTGGGATTCCTCCCCTTGGAGGAGAATTGTCTTTCTGGACAAGGGCGCCCGCCAGGGGGTCGTCGAGAACATGGCGGTGGTCGTGCCGGAAGGCTTGGTGGGCCGCGTGATGGAGGTGGGGCCCGAAACCGCGAAGGTCCTTTTGCTCCCGGACCCCGATTCGCGCGTCAGCACGCTGACGACCACAAGCCGTACCCATGGGATGGCCGCGGGCGACGGTTCTTTGAAACTCCAGCTCAAATACCTGGACCTCGAAAGCGAGGCCACGGTCGATGAAACCGTGATGACCTCCGGAGTCGGAGGGATTTACCCGAAGGGGATCCGCATCGGAAAAATCGTCAGCATCGCGCGGGACCGGAGCGGACTGCACCTTGTGGGGACCGTCGAACCCTTTGCGCCGTTTTCGAAACTCGAAGAGGTGTTATGCGTCATGCGCTATCCGGCCGAATAATTTTCTATCTTTTTTTTCTTCTGATCCTGGACCTTTGCTTTGTCCCGCTCGCGGCGCTGCACTTCGTTCGCCCGTCCTGCCTGCTCCTCGTGATTCTTTACGTCTCGCTCGAATGGCAGTGGGAGCGGACGGTGACGCTTGCCCTGCTGGTCGGTTTGATGCGGGATGCCGTCGGAAGCCATCCGTTCGGGATCGAAACGGCGGTCCTTGTGTCGGCCTCCGTCGCGCTGGATTTCGTCGTCCACAAGATCGAGCGCAGGTCCTGGCTGATGCGCCTGGCCGTCACCTGGGTTTATACGTTTACCGTTTTTTCCTCCCTTCTGCTCCTGTCCGGTTTTTTCGGATACCGCGAGTTCTTGACCCGCGAGGCCTTCGCGCTTTGTTTTCAGGCGGCTTTTTACGCGGCGCTCGCCATGCCCGTTTTCTTCCTGTTCACTTCGCGGTGGTTTGCCCGCCGCCAGGTGATCCGCCAGTACGAACTTTTTGATTGATTATGCGGCCCCTCATCTTTCGCGTCAGCATCTATGCGGGGCTCGTGGGGTTGGGCCTTGGGCTTTTCCAGACGCAGGTCATCGACGGGTCGCAGTACCGGCGTTTGAGCGAAAAAAACCGGATCCGCTTGATCCCCCTGGAGGCGCCCCGCGGGCGCGTTTTCGACTCGAAAGGAAAACTGCTCGCGACCAACCGCCCCTCGTACGACATCATGGCCACGCCTGAGGACATGGGGCCGGAGACCGTTCCGAAACTGTCCCGCTTGCTGAAGCTGCCGGAAAACGAAATCCACAAGAGGATGCGCTACGCCCGCGAATATCCCTTCACTCCGGCGATGATCCAGGAGGACGTGACGAAGGAAACGGCCTTTGCGGTCGAGGAGCACCGGACGGAGCTGCCCGGTGTCTTCGTGAATCTTTCGAGCATTCGCTACTACCCTTACGGCCAGACGGCTTCGCACCTGATCGGCTACATCGGAAAGATCGGGCCGGCCGAATACGCAAATTTGGACCGGCAGCGCTACGGCCTGAATTCACTCGTGGGGCGTGCGGGCTTGGAAAAAGTTTACGACGAAACTTTGAGAGGTTGGCGGGGCGGCCGGCAAATCGAAGTCAATGCCCGGGGCGAAATGATCAGGGTCCTTTCCGACCGGGACCCCGAACCCGGAGAGGACCTCCATCTGACGGTCGACCTCGAGTTCCAGGCCAAAATCACCGGGCTGCTCAAAGACAAACACGCGGCCGTCGCGGTCATGGATCTGCGCACGAACGGCCTGCTGGCCCTCGTCAGTTCTCCGACTTTTGATCCGAATGCCTTCGTTTCTCCGTCCCGGAGCTCTGAGCGGATGGCTCTCCTGGCCGACAAGAACTATCCGATGCTGAACCGTGCCGTCGGCTCGGCGTATCCTCCCGGCTCTGTTTTTAAAGTGGTCACCGCCTTGAGCGCGCTCGAGCGCGGCAAGATCACCGCCCAGTCCTCGTTTACGTGCACCGGACGTTTCCGCCTAACCCCCGGAGGAAGGCCTTATGCGTGCTGGTACAAGCAAGGGCACGGAACCCTCGGTCTCTACGAGGCGATTGAAAGGTCCTGCAACGTCTATTTTTATCACCTGGGATCTCTGCTCCAGCCGGAAGATATCGCCCATTACGCCCGGGAATTGGGATTGGGGCAGACGGTCCGCCTCGAGCTCCCGGACACGAACCCCGGCCTTGTTCCGGACGCCGGATGGAAGCAAGCGAGATTCCGTCAAAAATGGTATCAGGGGGAGACCTTGAGTTATGCCATCGGTCAAAGTTATCTTTTGACGTCTCCCATTCAGATTCTGAGACTCGTGTCCATTATTGCCCAAGACGGCAAGTGGGTTGACCCGCACCTGGTGGCTTCCCGCGAGACCCATACCCCGGCGGTCCCGGCCAGGTACGTTGCCATCCACCCGGAGAACATGAAAATCATCAAGCGGGGAATGCTCCAGGTGGTACAATCCCAATTCGGGACCGGCCAGCTGGCCAAGGTCGACTTTGCGAAACTGGCCGCGAAAACGGGTACGGCACAGGTGCCTCCGGGGATCGCTCATGCCTGGATGACCGGATTTTTTCCTTATGAGGACCCGCAGATCGCCTTTGTCGTCTTCGTCGAGCACGGGGGCAGCGGCGGGATCGCCGCCGGTCACATCGTCAAAGACATGCTCCAGATTTGGAAAGATTATGCTTAAAAAGTGGATTCGAGAAACCCATTGGCCGCTTGTTTTTGCGGCGATCGCTTTGCTGGGAGTGGGCACCCTTTTTGTCTACAGTGCGGCCTATCACGATGCCGGCAATTATCTGAATAAACAATTTTTCTGGGTGGGGGTCGGTGTTTTTTTGATCTTTTGTGTTCCTTTCATCGGATACCGGACCTTTTTGAATGTCTCCTATCTGCTCTACGTGTTTGCGATTTCCTCGCTTGTCCTCGTCATGTTTTTCGGTCAGCAGCGGCTCGGCGCCCAGCGGTGGCTCAACCTCGGCCCCTTCATTTTTCAGCCCTCAGAATTCGCGAAGCTTGCGACGGTGCTTGCCCTTGCCAATTACTTGGGTTCCAACGCACCGTTAGGCGGGGAAAAGAAGGTGATTCCGGTCACCCTCGCCATCATCGTGATCCCGCTTTTTCTGATTGCCAGACAGCCGGATCTTGGCTCCTCGCTCCTTTTTTTACCGCTCACCCTCACGATGCTATTCCTGTGGGGAATCCGGTTCCGTGCGATTTTGGCCACCGCAATCTTGGCCGTGCTCGGGGCGCCTTTGTTTTGGAATATTCTCAAGGGATACCAGAAGAAACGGATCCTTGTTTTCATGAATCCGGCGCTGGATCCTCTTGGGTCGGGGTATACGTCGATTCAAGCGAAGATTGCGGTCGGTTCAGGCGGACTTTTCGGCAAAGGCTTCCTCGAAGGCACGCAGACTCAGCTCCAGTTTGTTCCCGAACATCACACGGACTTTATCTTTTGCGTGATCGGCGAGGAATGGGGGTATGTCGGGACCGTCTGCGTGCTGGTCCTTTACGGCGTTTACTTCCACTCGGCCTTTCAGATCATGCAGCACACGACGGACCGGCGCGCCCAGTTTTTGATTTCGGGCCTGCTGTCCGTGATGTTTGCGCAAATTTTCATCAATATAGGCATGACCTTTGGCCTCATGCCCGTGGCGGGGCTGACGCTTCCGCTTGTCAGCTACGGGGGATCGTCGCTCATCACGACGGCGGTCGCCACCGGGCTGATTTTGAGCGTTTACAAGGAGCGGTCGATTTTCTGATGGGGGATTGGGGTGGTGAAGTATAATTGGGAAATGCCTGGAACTGTCATTTCGAGCCAATCCCAAATGGGCGAGAAATCCCGAGACGGAGATTTCTCCTCCCCATGATTGCGGTGTCGTCGAAATGACAATGGATGCAGGAAAGCGTTCATCGGGACGCACTCAAACCAATGTTTGAGTGCGTCACCCTGCTGGCCTAAGGAAGGCCAGCTAGGGTGAAACCCCGATAAAGCATCTGGGTGTTTTTATCGGGGCGTGGCTCAGCCTGGCTAGAGCGCCTGCTTTGGGAGCAGGATGTCGCAGGTTCAAATCCTGCCGCCCCGATTCCACACACGAGCCGAACGGGCGAGTGGTGGAATCGTACTTTTGCGAATGGCAAAAGTACGAACAAAGTGAAGAGGCAGGATTTGAAGGGAGCCCGCGTTTACGGATGCAACGTACGTTGCATCCGTGCGGGCGGGTGGCCGACCCGGAGCGACACTAAAGTGCCACAGAAAGCGTGGAGCGAAGGGCGCCAAATCCTGCCGCCCCGATTCCACACACGAGCCGAACGGGCGAGTGGTGGAATCGCACCAAACCCGACCGGTTTGGTGCAGGAACGAGCAAATAGGATCGTGATGAATTCGTACTTTTCCAAGCTGAACAAGTTCAACAGAGCAAACAATTAAATATGATTCAAACACTGACGATTAGACATCCCGCCAAGCGACCGAGGACCATGCTGCGGGCCGACCGGAAGGAATTTGAAAGGCTGGCGCTCGTCTATCTTGACGATCTTTATCGCATGGGATTTTCGTTTACGCGTCAAAAAGCCGATGCCGAAGACCTCGTTCAGCGTTCGATCCTCAAGGCCTTCAGGGCCTTTCACTGCTTTGAGCGCGGAACGAACATGAAGGCCTGGCTCTTTAAAATTCTCAGGAACACCTTCATTAGCGATTATCGCCAAAAAAAACGGCACGCGGTCCAGAGCATTGAGGACGACGAGGCCGAGTTTTCCTTTTACAAGGCCGCTCAAGAGGAGGCCCGGAAGGCGTCTGAAGCGATGCCCGAAGAGGCTGTGATCGATCCTGCGAAGCTCGAGTATGTCCTCGGTGATGAGGTCAAGCGGGCTCTGGACTCCCTGTCCGAAGATTTTCGTGAGGTGATCTTCCTGTGCGATGTCCAAGGGCTTTCGTACCTTGAAATCGCGGATATCCTGGATGTCCCCGTGGGGACCGTGCGTTCGAGGATCGCCCGGGCCCGAGGACAGATGCAAAAGCTCCTCTGGCAGTATGCCAAAGACAAAGGTTTGTGGCGGCGCGCTCAAATTTGAGCTTCGCCTGAAAATTTTGCTTCCCCGTGCAACGGGGACGGTTTATCATAGAAAAAATGAGGGAGACGAACGTGGAAAGAATTGCCGTAGAATCCAGGGAAATCGCGGTGGTGGGTTATGCCGAGGAGACCTCGACCCTCGAAGTGACCTTCCGGCGCGGGGGTGTTTACCGGTACCGGGAGGTTCCGTCCGGCGTGTACCGGCAGTTGATGGAGGCTCCCTCCCTGGGGACTTTTTTTGCTCAGCAAATCAAGGACCGGTATCCGTACGAAAAGGTCCACTAAAGGGGGACGGAAGCCGACTTCCCGATGCCATTTCTATTCGATTTGCTGATCATGTTCGTGAGCGTCTACCTCACGGGGCTGGCCCTTAATTTGACGCCCTGTGTCTACCCGATGATTTCAGTGACGGTTTCAGTCCTCGGAGCGAATCAGGACGCGGGCCGCTTCAAGGCTTTTTTGCGCGCCTTGGTTTATGTCCTCGGCCTGTCGACCATGTTCAGCGTGCTGGGGTTTGCCGCGGCGATTGGCGGGGCCCTTTTCGGCGCGATGCTTCAAAACCCCTGGGTCCTGACGGCGGCCGGGCTGTTTATTTTGGCCCTTGCGCTCAGCATGCTTGGTTTTTACACTCTCCGGTTTCCTTCCGGTGTCCTGTCGGCGCTCTCCAAAAGACGAGTGATGAACTGGCTCGGAATTTATCTGGCCGGCATGATGGTCGGGATTTTTGCGGCCCCTTGTATCGGCCCTCCCGTGGTCGCCTTGATGACCCTTTTGGCCACCAAAGGAGACGCCCTTTTCGCTTTTCTGATTTTTTTCGTCATGGCCCTTGGGTTGGGGACGCCCTACCTTGTCCTCGGAACGTTCTCCGGCCTCTTGAAGCGTTTGCCGCGGTCGGGGACCTGGCTCGTTTGGGTCGAGAAATTTTTCGGATTTATTCTCCTGGTGGTCGCGGCTTTTTATCTTATCGCCGCCTGGGCCCCTTATCTGATGGGTTTTCTGCTTCCTTGCTCGCTTGTCACCGGAGGACTTTTTCTCGGCTTTTGGGTCCGCTCAGCGGCGGACAAGCCCTCTTTTCGCTACACCAAAAGGGCTTTGGGGGTCCTGGCCGTAGTCATCGGTATTCTTTCGCTGGTCCAGCCGCCGCGGGAACGGGTCCAGTGGGAAAGCTATTCTCCCGCGAAGCTGGCCGCGGCTGCACAGGCAAAACGCCCTGTCGTGATCGATTTTTACGCGGACTGGTGCATTCCCTGCCACGAGCTTGAACGGTTCACTTATTCGAACCGCCGCGTCATCGAGGCGCTCGACTTGTTTGTCCGCCTGAAGGTCGATCTGACTCAGCCGGATGCCCCTGACACGATGGAGCTCGTCCGCCAGTACAATGTCTTCGGAGTGCCGACGGCGGTTTTTCTGGATCCCTTCGGCCGGGAAATCGAGGAGGCACGGATCAGCGGTTTTGTTTCGCCGGATGAAATGCTGTCCGTTTTGAATTCGATTTCCGACGCCACGGCCTAGGGGACTCGAGAGAGGCGGGAAATGTGAATCCTATCAGGACGCTGTTGATCGAAGACAGTGCGGATTATGCCAACGTGGTGCAGATTTATTTCCGCCAGCATAAGGCACCTGTCTTTAACGTCGTTTGGGCGAAGACTTTGAAGGAAGGCCTCGATCTTTTGGCCCAGGAGCCGCGCTTTGACATCGTTCTGACGGACCTCTATCTGCCCGACAGTGCGGGATATGAAACCTTTTCCGCGATCCAACAGCAATTTCCTGGAATTCCCGTGGTGGTCATTACCGCGTTTGACGACGAAAAAGTTGCCCTGAAAGCTGTGGAAAATGGCGCCCAGGATTACCTGGTCAAGGGGGATGTGACCGGCAAATTGATCACGCGGGTCCTCGGCTATGCCCTCCAGCGCCATCGCATGCGGGAAGAGTTAACGAGCCTGTCCCTGACCGATTCACTGACAGGTTTGTCGAACCGCCGGGGGTTCGCGACGCTTGCCGAGCAACAGGTCAAGCTGAGCCACCGGCTGCGCCGGGGGTTCCTCGTCATCGTTCTGGACCTTGACGGGCTCAAGGCGATCAATGACCGCTTCGGGCATGCCGGCGGAGACGAAGCGCTCAAGATGACGGCGGAGGCCCTGAAGAAGACTTTTCGAGAATCCGACATCGTGGCCCGGATCGGAGGCGACGAATTCGCGGTGATGGCGATTGACGCCGGTCCGTTGCACGCCCCGGAGATCATGGCACGGCTCTCTCATCACCTCGATGAGCTGAATGCCCGAAAACAGTTGCCCTGTGCGATTGCACTCAGTACCGGGATGGCCTACGCCGATCCCGAAGTGCCGTCCGAAATTGGCCCGCTGATCGAACAGGCCGATAAAAAAATGTACGAACAAAAGTCCCTCAAGCAATCGGGACGGTGAAGCGATGATTCAGCACGATCCGGCAAAAAACGCGCGCGAAACACTCAAAATCCTCCTCATGGAGGCCCGGGAATCGGACGTCCGCTATGTCCGGGAGATCCTTTCGGAAGACAACGAGGCCGTCCGCCAGGGGCCTTCCTACGCGCTGGAAGTCGTCGACCGTCTGGACAAGGCTCTCCGCCGGCTGCCTCAGGGGGGCTACGACGTCATTTTGACGGATCTCGCCCTTCCCGACAGCACGGGGATCCCTACTTTCAGGAAGCTTTATGATGCCGCCCCGGATGTGGCGATCGTCATTCTTGGAGGGGATGACCCACGCCTGGCGGCCGATGCGGTCAAGCTCGGGGCCCAGGACTACCTGTTCAGATCCAAGCTCAATGCCAACAACCTGCCCCGCATCCTCCAGTATGCCGCCGAGCGCAAAAAAATCCAGCGGCAGGTCCATCAGGCGGAGCAGCGGTACCGGAGCGTTTTCGAGAATTCGGCCGTTGCCATTCTTTTGGCCGACTCCCGCGGCGCCGTCGAGTCCTGGAACCAGTACACCGAGAAGCTTTTTGGAATGAAGTCTGAGGATCTGCATCTGAAGCCGCTTGCTTCCCTCTACGGCACGAAGGAATGGGAAAAACTTTGTCTTTTACGATCTCAGCGGACGGTGGGGGCTCAGGAGCGGTTCGAGACCCGCATGGTCCGCAAAAACGGCCGTCTGATGGACGTCGACGTTTCCGTGAGCCCTTTGAAAACACCGGCCGGCAAGGAAGCCGGATCCCTGACGATCATCCGGGACATCACCGAAAAAAAACGCCTGGAACGGCTCAAGGACGAATTCGTCAGCTCCGTCTCGCATGAGCTGAGGACGCCTCTGGCGATTACCCGTGAAGCGGTGGCGCAGATGGCCGAAGGCATTTTGGGGAAAACGACGGCGAAGCAGAAACAGTTTCTCCGGATCAGTCTCGAAAACCTGGACCGTCTGGCCCGGATCGTCAATGACCTGCTGGATATTTCCCGCCTGGAAGCCGGTGCGGTGAAACTCGAAAAGGAGCGCCTCGATTTGACGACGGTGCTGCGGCGGATCGTGGAGTCGTTCGAGGCTCGGGCCCGGAAAAAAAACATCACGACCGTTTTTTCGGCTACGGCCGGCCTCGAGGTCTTTGCGGACCGCGACAAGGTCGTTCAGGCGGTGACCAATTTGATCGCCAATGCGCTCAAATTTACCGAGAAAGGGAAAATCACCGTGTCACTGACCGATCACGCGGACCGGATCGAGTGCTGCGTCAGGGATACGGGCTGCGGGATCGCCGAGGAGGATCTCCTCACGGCGTTTGACAAGTTTCGGCAGTTTCGCCGGGCTGCGGGGCCCGGCGATCACGGAACAGGCCTCGGGCTTGCAATCACCAAAGAGATCGTCGAGTTGCACAAAGGGCATATCTGGATCGAAAGCCTGCCCGGCGAGGGGACGGCCATTACCTTCAGCCTGCCCAAATGGACGGCCGAAGAGATCGGCCTTTCACGGCTTTCCGAGAAGATCGAGCAGGCCAAGTCCGAGGGTGCCCGCTTCTCGAGCGTGCTGCTCAGCCTGAACGTCAACGTCCGTGACCGGAAAAAGCCGGATCCAAAGATCCTCGCAAAATTTTTCCGTCTGCTCGACGACTGGACCGGACGGCACTTCAAAAACCATTATGAAGTCGTGTTCAAAAGTGACGGGGCCATCCTGCTTCTGCTTCCGGGGATGACGAGAGAAAATACCTTGATGGCCTCGGGGCGGATGCGCCAAGTCATCGAGGACGCGCTTGCCAAATGGGGCATTGGCGCGGCCATGAAGCCGGATTTTTCCGTGGCGGCCTATCCCGAAGACGGCGCCACAGCGCAAGAGCTTGTCCGTAAACTCGGCCTCTTGCCGGGGAGCCCGTCATGAAAAAGAAAGTGCTGATGATCGACGACGAAGCCGGTATCCTCATGACGATGTCCCACCGCTTGAGGGTCAGCGGTTTTGACGTCAAAACCTCCCAGGGGGGCGCCGACGGCCTAGAGAAAATCCGGTCCTGGAAGCCCGATCTCGTCCTCCTGGACCTTATGATGTCGGAGATGGACGGTTTGAGCGTCCTCGAAAAGATCCGCGCGTGCGATCAGACGAAGTCGCTTCCGGTCGTGATCACGACCGTGAAATTTCATCCCGACGATTTTGATGCCGCGATGGCGCGCGGGGCCAACGACTATCTGATCAAGCCGTACGACGCTTCGCTTTTGATCGAGAAGATCCATGATTGGGCCGCTCCCGGCCCTGTCCCAAAAACTCGAGGGACCGGCGTGAGTCCGCAAGCCTTTTCGGCGGAGAGAGGATCTTGCCGGCCTTCTTGAATAAGTTTCAGCTTCCTGCCGTCAGTGAACCCGAGGGGATGTCCATGAAAAGAAAAATCAGGAAAACAGCCGTATGTCTTTTTTTCGTGGGCCTTGCTTTCTGTTTGGGAGGTCCGGTTTTCCTTCACGCCGGACCGCAGGAGGATGAACCGCTTCAGGCGGGCATTCGCCACATGGCGGACAGAGAGTACGACGCGGCCGTGACCGATTTTCAAAAGGCAGCCCAGAAAAACGAGAGCGATCCTGAAATCCTTCACCAGCTGGGGGTTGCTCTTATTCATACGGGGGAGCTAGAAAAGGCCCAAACGACGCTCGAAAAGGCCATTGCCCTCAAGCCCGACTACGCGGAAGCTTATTTCAATATCGGTCTCATCTACGCAAACTACCGGCAGGATCCTCTGGGTGCGAAGGAGTATTTTGAAGAGACCCTCCGGCTGGATCCCGATTTTGCGGAGGCCTATCATGCGCTTGGCCTTGTCAAAATGATGGCCGAGAGCAAACCCGAAGAGGCCGCAACTTTGTTCTCGCAGTCGGTCCGGCTGGACCCCAACCTCGCCCAGGCCCACTTCGGTTTGGGGATGGCCTATATCCTGATGGGGAAACCGCAAGAGGTGCCCCCGATTGTCAAGATCCTGAAGGAACTCGGACAACCCATGTATGCCTCTTCGCTGGAGTCGCTCATACGGGGGGATGCGGTTTTTCTTGGGGAGCAGAGGGATCAAGAACGGAAGGCCTGATTCTTTAGGATGCAAAAAATGAACTCAAATAAAAAAAAATACCGACATTGGGTCCTTGCGTTTGCGGCGGCTTTTTTCTTGACGGCCGTGGGCGGGGCATTGGCCCGGGAGGATGCACTGGAGGGGGGGCACAAGCCGCCGACTGCCGAAGATTTGCGTGCGGGGGAGCAATCTCTAAAAGCGCGGGAGTGGCAGAAGGCCGAGGAGTTTTTCGCACAGGCCGTCACGGACCGGCCGGAGTCGGCAAAATCCTATGAGGGGCTCGCACGGAGCCGGATGGAGCTCGGGCGTTTGGAAGAGGCCCGTGTCGCCGTCGACAAGGCCCTCGAGCTGGATCCTAGGCTGATGGAGGCTTATGCGACTTTGATTGCGCTTCATAACCGGCAGAACGAGTGGATTGCCGGTCTTGACACAGCTTCCCGCGCGATGGAAATCGACTCCGAATTTGCGCGCATGCGGTATGAGAAGGGGCGGCTATACCTTCAAAACGGCTTAGCCGAGGAGGCGATTGGGGAATTCGAAAAAGTCATCGATCTCGATCCGGGTTTTCCGGACGCTTACCGGGCCCTCGGGGAGGCTTATGCCAAGGATGACCGTAAGCAGGCGGCCTTGGAGATCTACCAAAAAGCCGCCGCCCTCCATCCGGGGGAGGGGGGCCTCCATACTCAGCTGGGGCTTCTTTACCTCGAAGCGGGGAGAAAGGAGGATGCCGCGAGGGCCTTCGAACGCGCTCTTGCCCTCACGCCTGAGGATCCGGAACTTCTGTTTTATGCCGGCCGGCTTGCGGTGAAGAACCTGGAGTTTGACAAAGCGATCGATTTGTTCCGGGACGCCTTATCCAAAAGACCGGAAGACCGCGAAGTTTGGAAGTCTCTGGCCGAAGCGGCGCGAATCGCGGGCCGCTGGGAGATTGCGCGCGAAGCTTATGAAAAATTAGTTTCCGAGGCTCCCGTGGAACCGATCCTCTATTCCGATCTGGCCTTTGCCTACCAGAATCTCGGCCTGGACGATGAGGCCGTCGAGGCCTACAATCTGGCGATCGACGGGGATCCGGAGGTGTCGTCCAACTACTACAACCTCGGGCTTATTTACTACCGGCGCGACAATTACGAACAGGCCGTGCTGCTCGGCGAAAAGGCCCTGGAGCTTGACCCGGAAAATCCCAATTACACCTATGGCCTGGGCATGGCCTATTGCCTCAACGCCGAGCCTTCCGAAGCCGGGGAAATGGCCCAGAAGCTCCGTCGTTTCGGCGACGGACGTGCGGATGAACTTTTGCGGTTTGTGGCGGACCGCTGCTCGCCCGCAACGGATCGCCCCGAATAACTCCACACCCGCCCTTTCCATTCCCGGGTATTTACGATAGAATAAACGCCGGGGAAGCACCATGAGCAAAGTCGACGAACAGTTGAATCAGCTGAGGGCAAAGATGCCGGAATTGGAAAAAAATACAGGGCTCCGGTTGGATCCGTTTGTCGACCGCCCGGATCCGGTGCTGTGGCGGCGTTTGAAGGCCGCCTTGACCTTTGACCGCCTGATCCTCTTTGGTTTCGTCGTGATCGCGGGAATGGTTTTGACTTATCGCGCAGGGATTCATAAGCGTGCGGAACCTTTTGAAACGGCTGTGAGCACGGTTGCCGATACGCCGGCTCTCGCTTTGATCCGGAACGAGGAGCCTCCGAAGCCAGCGGAAACCGTCCAAACGCCGGTGGTTGCGGAACCGGTGATTTCGGTGAAAGACTTTTCGGTCCCGCTGCCGGTCCCGCAGGCCTTCACGCCTTTTTTTACGATTCAGGCGGCAACCTATCTGAAGAAAGACCGGGCCGCTTCAGAGATCGAGTGGCTTCGGGCGCACGGGCACGAAGCTTTTCTGGTGACGGGGCAGAAGCATTTCGTCGTTTGCATCGGCCGGCACCCCGCAAAAAGCGAGGCGGACCGGGCCCTCAAACAAATCTCTAAGGGCGATTTCAAAAAGCGGTACAAGGGCGCCTACGTCCGTCCTGTCAAGAGTCCACCGTAAAGGGAGTTTTCATGTCCGACTACATTTGTCCAATCTGTGCGAAGCGGTTTCCTCGCGAACTGCTGGTGTTCCTCGACCACGCCGAAACCCACATCATCGAGGTGATCAAACGCAAGCACCCCGAGTGGGTCACCCGCGACGGCCTTTGCCCTCCGTGTGTCGAACATTTCAGGAAATCTTTCGGGAAGCCGATTGACGCGAGCGAGGCGCTGACGTAGCGGTGATGACGCCGGGCGGCCGTTCCTATTTGGTCATCGTGGATGTCGAGTGCCGTTCGAAGACATTTCTCGAGGAGAGCCTGGAGGAAATGAGGGAGCTGGCCTCTTCGGCGGCCACTCAGGTTGTCGGGCACGTCTTCGCGAAAATTCCATCTCCCAGTCCGAGCCACTTCGTGAGGGAAGGCAAACTCGCCGAAATTGCCACGAAGGCCAAAGAAGCCCGCGCCAACATCCTCTATTTCAACGTCGATCTGACCCCAGGCCAAGCCCGCAATATCGAACGTGAAATCAAGCTTCGCGCCGTCGACCGTACGGGACTGATTCTCGAGATTTTCGGACGGCGTGCGAAATCGAGCGAAGGCAAGCTGCAGGTGGAATTAGCCCGGCTCAATTATATCCTCCCGCGCCTTGGGGGGCTCGGGGTGGTCTTGTCGCGCTTGGGGGGCGGCATCGGCACCCGCGGCCCGGGCGAAACGGAGCTTGAGTCGGACCGCCGGAAAATCAGAAAGCGGATCCAGCGGGTCAAGGAAGAGCTCGAGAAGGTCGGCCGGCACCGGGAGCTATTACGTTCGGGCCGGAAGAAAAAGCACTATCTCACGGCGGCGATCGTCGGATACACCAATTCGGGGAAATCGACCCTCTTGAATGCGCTGACCGGCGCCGGGGCCTACGTGGCCGATCAGCTTTTTGCTACCTTGGATCCAAAGACCCGGATGCAGAACCTCAGCGGGCGCCGCGATGTTTTGTTCATCGATACCGTCGGCTTCATTCGGCATCTCCCTCATACGCTCGTTGAGGCCTTCCATGCGACACTCGAGGAGGTGGCCCAGGCCGATGTGCTGCTCCATGTCCTTGATGCTTCCCATCCACACGCCTCGGCTTGCCGGGAAGCCGTGGAGGGAGTGCTTTCGGAAATTCACGCGCTCGGCAAACCGCAAATCCTCGTGCTGAACAAAAGCGATCTTCTCAATGAGGAAGCCTCCCGGGAGGTTCAGTCCCGGTGGCCTGAAGGCGTGTTGATTTCGGCTAAAAACGGCCTCGGACTCGAGGGGCTGCTGGCCCGCCTGGAGGCCCTTGTGCCCGAGCATCCTTCGGGGGCGGCGGCGGGTTTGCCTGAGTCCGCAGGACAGGCTCCTGAAGCGTTTCAAGGATAAGCGGATTCGGACGATACACAAACTCGAAGAGAAATCATACAACGACGCCTGAAATACCCGAGCCGGCGAGGAAAAAAAGAAAATCATGATTGTTCATTCGGTTTATTTTTGGCTTGAGCGGGGATTGTCGCCGGCGGAGCTGGAACTGTTCCTGAAGGGAATCGAGAGCCTGCGCGGAATCCCGGGCCTCGAACGGATTCTGACCGGATCGCCGGCAAAAACCAGCCGGCCTGCGGTCGACCGCACCTATGATTACGCGCTGACGATCCTGATGAAAGATAAGACGGCCTACCGCTCCTACCAGGAGCATCCTCTCCACTGCGCGTTCATCGAACAGTGTTCGCGCTGTTGGATGAAGCTGGTCATTTACGATCACGAAGAGGCAGCGTCGTGAAGTCAAAGAAGGCGGCCCTTCTCGCGCTCTGGTTTGCCACACTTGCCGGCATCGTCGCCGTGTGGGCGCGTCACGCCCTGAGCCATCCGATGGGAAGCCAGTTCGAGGCCGGGACGGCCGAGCGGCTGATTCTTTACGGGAATCTTTGCGCTCTGGCGGCCGTGCACGCGATTTGCGTTCAGCTTCTGCTCATGACCCGCGCGGGCTGGATCGAGCGCGTTTTCGGGCTGGACCGGCTGACGCGCTTTCATGCCGTGAACGGAGTTTGGCTTTTCTGCCTTGCCGTGGCCCATCCGGTGTGCGTGACCTTGGGGAATGCACAAAAAGGCTATCGCCCCTTCGGCGAACAGCTCCTGAAATTGATCCGGACGTGGCCCGATATTCCGCAGGCGGCGGCGGGGCTCCTCCTGCTGGTCTTGATCGTTTTGCTCACCTGGCTTCGTTTGCGCCGCCGCCTTCGCTACGACCTCTGGTACGGGACGCATCTGGCTGCGTATGCGGCCGTTTTACTCGCGATCGGACATCAATTTGAAAACGGGATGGATCTGGTGACTGATCGTCTTTTTGCCGCAGCCTGGTGGGGCCTTTATGGGTGCGTTGCGGTCCATCTAATTTTCTATCGTTGGCTCGCACCCTTCTACCTTTTCTTTCGTCACCGGTTCCGTGTGTCGCGCGTGGTCCGGGAGACCGGGGACGTTGTGTCGATTGAAATCACCGGGCGGGAACTCGAGCGGTTCCCGGTTAGGGCGGGGCAATTCATGTTTTTCCGGTTCCTCGCCCGGAGATTCTGGGGCGAGGCGCATCCTTTTTCCTTGTCCTGCGCCCCGGGCCGCGGGCTCTTGAGAATTAGCTGTAAAAATCTGGGGGACTATACTGCGCGGCTGCCCGAGTTGAAACCCGGGACCCCTGTCGTGATCGACGGCCCGTTCGGTGTTTTTACCGCAGCCCGTGCGGCGCGCCCTAAGATCCTTTTAGCGGCCGGAGGGATCGGGATTACGCCGCTCAGGTCTCTGGCAGAAGAATTCGCAAAAGCGGGAAAGGACGTCGTCCTTTTGTACGGGAACCGTTCCTCAAAGGAGATCGTCTTCCGGAGCGAACTGGAGGCACTGGCTCAAAGCGGCCGTCTCAAAGTCGTGCATGTGCTGAGCGCCGAAGAGGAGGCTGTGGAAAAGGGGTACGTCGATCAGGGCCGGATCGCGCGGCTTGTCCCTGATTGCGCCCAGCGGGATGTTTATGTCTGCGGTCCGCCCCCCATGATGCGGGGAGTTTTGCGCGCCCTACGCCGGCTTGGGGTTCCGAGGCCGCAAATTCACCACGAGGTGTTTTCGTTATGAAGATTTCCGAGTGCTACCGCAATCAAAAATATACATTTTCTTTCGAATTTTTTCCGCCCAAGACGGCCGAGGGCGAAGCAAAGCTGTTTGAAGCCGTCGGCCAACTGAAGGGTCTTTCGCCTTCGTTCGTCTCCGTGACCTACGGGGCGATGGGGACGACCCGTTCGAACACGGTCCGCATCGTCGACACGATCAAAAACACGATCGGGCTCGAAACTGCGGCCCATTTGACCTGTGTCGGCCATAACCGCTCGGAGATCCTCGGCCTTCTTTCGGAATTCAGAGCAAAAAATATCGATAATATCGTGGCCCTAAGGGGAGATCCTCCCAAGGATGCCCCGGAGTATGCGCCTCCCCGGGACGGCTTCCGCTACGCCTCCGAGCTCGTCGCGTTTATCCGGGCGCAAGGGGAGCTCGGCCGGTCCTTCTCGCTTGCCGTCGGAGGCTACCCCGAGGGCCATCCCGAGTGCCGGGACCTCGTTAAAGATTTGGAGCATCTCAAGAGGAAGGTCGATGCCGGGTCGGATGCCATCGTCACCCAGCTCTTTTTCTCGAACAAGGTTTATACCGACTTTGTCGCGCGTGCCCGCAAGGCAGGGATTCGCGTTCCGATCGTGCCGGGGATCATGCCGGTGACGCACGGCCCTCAGATCCAAAGGTTTGCGCTCATGTGCGGGGCTTCGATCCCTGCCGAGATCCAGAATGCGATCGAGCGTTTCGGAGACAACCAAGCTTCGGTCGAGGCGTTCGGGATCGATTACGCCACCCGCCAGTGCGAGGAGCTTCTGCGGCAGGGGGTCCCCGGATTTCACTTTTATACGCTGAACAAGTCGCGGGCGACGATGCAGATTTACAGGAATCTGAAGCTCGAGCAATACCGGTCCTAGGCTCTCGCCGGGGCCGGTGCGTAGAATTCTTCGATGGCTTTCGGGATCTCCTCCGGGAAACTCAAAACCGTCTGGATCCGTTCGACATTGGCCAGCATCCGGATTTCCTCTTCCGGCCACCGGAGCCCCGGGTGGCCGATTGCCACGATCAGGGTTTTGTCGAGGATTTCAAAGGGCATGATCCTGAATTTTTCAGCGATACTTTTCGGAACGAGCCGGACGGCTTTGGGGTTGATTTTGGTGCGGTGCAGCGCCACAAACCGCAGGTGATGCTGACCGGCGAGGTTCTGAAAGAGGAGCAGACGGCCGACGGCCCCCTTACGTACGAGAATCTCTCCGATCACTTCCCGCGTTTGCTGCTGTTCTTCGAGGGCGTCTGAAAGCTGGTCCCAAGAGATCAGTTTTTTCTGGATGAGGAGTTCCCCAATGTGCCACATCATAGTCTTCTCCCGTTGATTTTTATTATCGGCTGGTTGGCGGCTTAACCACACTCCCGGAAAATCAATTTAAACCCTCCCTGCCTAGCATTTCCTAGCACCCGCTAGCCCTGTTTTTGTAATTTTTCGTTTCAGCGGCTAAACTTTCGCATCTCTTTTGTTTTACAAGGAAATCGCCCTTATGAAACTCGAACTCCATCGATTCCGGAAGGCCGCCGCAGCCGTTCTGTCCTGCGTCTTCATTTTGCAGACGGCTATGTGTCCCCAAGCCCGGGCCGATGCCGCTGCCGGCACCTCCGTCTCTCGTGCGACCTCTCTCCTACAGATCGATCCTGAGAGTCTCCGGATTCCCGAGGCGTTGGGGACCGTGGAAGAGTTCTCAAGCGGCGGCGCCGGACGCAGCGTGATTCTTATCCAGGATGCCCATGCCGTTCCCGACGCCCAGAAGAGCATCCGGGATCTCATTGGGTATTTCGAGACAAACTACGGAATCCGGCAGGTTCTTTTGGAAGGGGCCTCGGGGTCGCTGGATGCGGGGTTTCTGCGAAACTTTCCCGATACGGAGCGTCTGAAGCGGGTTCTGGGGGAATACGGGGAGAGCGGGGAACTGGCCGGAGGACCGGCCGCGTCGATCTTTGCGCAGCCGGATGCGATCTATCGAGGCATCGAAGATTGGGCCCTGTATGAGAAAGGGCTCAAACTGTACCGCCGGGCGATCGAAGAAGCCCCCGCCATTGAGACTAGGCTCGCCAAAATTCGTGAAGGACTCCAAGAAGAGAAAAAACAGGTTTACTCCAAGGAACTGCTGGAGGTCGACGAGACCCTTCGGACATTTGCCTCAAACGGTTCCGGCCTTTCGGAAGTCCTCGAGAGGCTTTCACGCGTCAAGCCTCCGGCGAAGAGCAGCGAACTTGCATTGCTGCTGGAACCCTCAGACAGCGCTGCTCCCGCAGATGCCCAGATCAAGCGACTTGCTCTGCGGATCAAAAGGCAGATGGAAAAACTGTCCGGCCCCGGGAGCGGCACAGCCCTTGCGCGGTTTCAGGAGAAAACGCAGCAGTATCACACCTCGCAGATTTCTTTGGGCTCCTACGGTCTTTGTTTGCGAGATCTCATCTTCGCCCATCACTTGACGGTGAAATTTCCCGAAAGCCTCGCGTCCGGTGCGGCGCGCCAGAAGCGATTGGACGAAATCAAAGGGACCCGCTTTTTTTCGGATTTCGTGCGCTATGCGGCACAGGTCAAAGAGAGCCTCTTCCGCAATGACGAAGAACGCAGGCTCGATCAACGCTCCGCGTTCCTTGAGAGGCTCGAACGGATGGCGAGGTTGGAGCTGACGCCGGAGGATTGGGAACTGCTGCAAGCGGAACGAGGACAGTCCCCGCAAAGGGATGTCGGGGCAGGGATTGACACTTCAACGCATCGGGCTTTTTACGAGATCGCCGGGAAGCGCGATCTTGCGTTTCTCGAGAGAATACTTTCACTTTTTTCCCCCGTTGAGGACCGGTCCCTCGCGTGCGCGTTTGGGACCTGCAAGCGCACCGCGCGTTCCTCGGCGCGTCTTGACAGGGCTATTTTTGTTGCCGGCGGATTTCACGCCCGCCAAATGATGCGTCTGCTGAAGGCTAACGGCGTTTCTTACGTGCTCATTTCTCCTCGGATCGATCAGATTCCCGAAACGGTCGCCTACGGCGCCCAGATGCGTGGTGATTTTTCCTGGAAACCTTATTTCAAGCCTGAAAATGGGAAGGTAAACCTCTACGACGCGCTGATGCGGGCGATGCGCGACCGGCTTCTCGCGGACCGGGGTGACCGCTTAACACTGAAAACGTGGCGCGATCAGATTCTGCGCGACTTGGCCGCTCGCGACAGAATTGCCGACGCCCCGCGGTACACCCGGTTTCTCGACGAGTTGATTCCCGGGGCTGCCGCTAGCGACGCTTCGCCCAACCGGCTCGTCCAAAGCGCTCAAAAATTTGCCGACGGCCTGCGCCGGCTTTACACGGGCGGCCGGCTGACCCAGAGCAACGTCCTCGGCCTTCTGAAATCCTCCATGACCCAATCGCTTGTTGTTGCCGGTTTTCAGCCGGAATCTTTTGTGGCTTCCGCCGCTGTTATTCCAGAACCTCACGATTCCGGGCTAGTGGACGCCGTGCAGGGGCTGCGTGCGGAAACGAGGCAGGTTCGGTCCTCAAAGCCGGTAGTCCTTGAAGATGCGGAAGGCTTGCCTGCGATTGGCTTTGATTCTGGAGCGGTGTTCAAAACTTATGCTCGGCGGGATTTTTGGTCGCTTGTTGATGGAAAGCGTCTTCCTTTGCGTTCCGAAATAAGGGGTAAGGATGACGGACAAACTCCCGGTGCTCCACGCCTGATCGGGGTCGATTTCGGCGACATTACGACCGTCTACGGGCATCAGGTTCTGCTGGAGAAACTTAAGAGGCTCTGGGATCCGGAGAATCCCGTCAAGCTCGTGATTCAAGGATACGAGAGACCGGTCGGACCGGACGGTAACATTGGAGAGGTTTTTCATCGCAGAACAAAGATTTTCCGTAATCTCTCGAGCCCGTATCACCAGCGCTTTTATCATTTCGACTGGTCCGTCGAGGGGCATCGCAGGGTTTTGACCGTGAGGGGATTGGACCGTGCAGAAATGCGCACTGAAAGCGTTTGGTATCAAAGACCTCTCACGAAAGGAATCGATGCGGGGGCTGTCCGCGGGGGACTCACAGGGGTGCGAGCGCAAATAGACCGCATCAATCAGGAGCTCCGTTCGCTTGCGAGCGATGACGATCCCGACCTATATTTTGAGGAAGATGAACTCGCGGAGGAATGGATCCACCCGTATGTCCAGGCCGTGAAGGAATTTAATCAAAGAATTACGGCAGACGGTCCGGTTACCGCCTGGGACATGGAACGCGAATATATCCGCCTTCACGACACCTTGGGCAGGGGGATCATTCGTACTGCTGGCCGGTACGGCCTTTTGAGCCCCGAGCAACTGGGGGAACTGGTGAGTATTTTTGTCGAGATGTTTTCACAACGGTTCGCCGAAAAGCTCGAAAAGGATCCGGTTTGGGCGGCGGTCAATATTTTTGTCCGGCTCGTCAATCTGCAGCCCTTTTACGACGGCAACAAGCGGGCCGCGAGTTTCATCCTGAATTTTATTCTGCTGAAGGCCGGGTATGAGCCGTTCATTCTGAGACCGAAAAACGCGGTGCTCTACCGCTACATCATGCATGCGATCCGGGAAGATAACCGGATCAACGAGAAAGAGTTCCGTCATTTCCTTCGACTTCATACGAAGCGGCGCTCCGAAATGAGGAGCCAGCCGGAGGATGATTTCAGGCGTTTGATGAAAGCCATGCGAGAAGCGGTCGAAAGGACAGATTACCCGGCAGCTTTGGAAACTTTGCGGCAGATGCACGCCCATCCTTCTTTCCCGTCGCAGGATTTAGCGTTCCGGCAGACGCTTTTGAGGGAGTATGTCAATTTTGCTTATGTGACCGGGGATTATTCGCTTGCCATTACTGTGGCGGAGTCCCTGATGGGCTCCTCGGTCGATCAGGCCCATCCCGCGGCGTTGGATTACCTCCTTGGGATGTCTTATCACGGCCTCGTCTCTGATGAGCTCCAGGCGGGGGAGGCGGCGTTCGGCGCGAATAATCAGGAGGCGATCGATCATTTGAGTCAATGTCTGGCGGCCATCGAAAGCGGTTCCGCTCCGGCCGTCATGGCCCAAGACGTTTATTTTGTCCTGGCTATGAGCTATAAAACGCAGGGTGGGCTTTACCGTCGGAACGGAGATTTTGTCAGTGCCCAGGAATCCTACCAAGAGGCTGAGACTTTGCTGCTGCGCTCCTTGGCCCGGTCGGGATTCGATATCCGGCAACTTGACAGTCCGAAGCTGCGGCTTCCCAACAGTTTCGACGTTGCCTCTTTGGCTCCGATGAAGCTCGATCCCCAAGTGCTATTCGAATTGGTCCGCAGCAAGATATTGGCCCGGAAAAATGATGGGGAGGGTGACAACGCGCTTTCCGCACAGGAGGTGGGGCTCCTTCACAATTTGCTCAACCTCTCTCTGGCTTTTGAACCGTCGATGCCGGATAGAAAGATTCTTTTTGCCAGGATTCACGCACAGTTGGGCCAGCTTCTCTACGACATGTATGCCCAGGGCAGTTCGGACGGGAGGTTCATTGCAAGGGCCGTCGAACACTTGCGCGGCGCGATACGAGACGATCCGGGATATGAAGAATCCCACTATTGGCTGGCGGAGGCATTGTTTTTATACGCGGACCATGTCTCCGGACTGAGCGGGAGGACGAGCGATGTCCCGAGGTATCTTCGCGAGTCGCTTCGCGAGTTTGAGGCCGCCCGTGGTATGCCGCAGCGGAGCGGGCAAAGTCAGGCCAAAATTGAAATCATTCACCGGCGCTTGCAGAATTTGACTAAAAAGTTTCCGCGTACCGAGATGCGTGCCCAAACACGTTCGGCGCCGAAGTCTATCCCACTGGGCGCCGGAGAGTTCGACGATGCCGCTCATCCGTATGTGGGTTATGCCGCAGGTTTTCTCCGGGGATTTCTCCGGAGAATCGAGCCTGCTGCCGGCGAGTTTTCGCAAAGCGATCGATCGGCATCTGCGAGTGCAGACCTCTCGTGGGCCGTCCAGAATTCGTTTCGCGCATTTTCGACCGAGTTTACGCGTTCCTATTACGAAATCGCAGGCGACATGAAATACGAAAGGTTTTGGGAGCGCCCGTACCTGATCGTCAAGGATACCGAGGCATGGCTTGTTTTCAAGGATGGCAAGAACGGTCTTCCCCACGGTTCGGCGGTTGTTGCCTACCGGATTGACCTCACGCAACCGATCGCTTCTCAAGCCGATTTGTCGGCCTCCGATGCTGAACTGTTGGAGGTTTTGTACGATGAGCAACCGCTGTTTGCGGGAGCCACCTTTGGGCAGCTCGAGCGGTTTCACCTTGCTTACCGTGCGATCAATCATGGAAACGCAGTCTGCTTTGAATCGTTTATGTCCCCCTTGTCAAGCGGTTGGGGGCTTTTAGGAAGTATCATGGATCTGAAAAAAGATGCGGCATGGTTGCGAGGGCGTGAAATCTTGGGAGCAGTCATTGACGAGATCCATAGGAACCCCATGCTTAGCTGGGGCACCTCCGAAGAACGGAATTCGAAAATCATCGACTTGAACGTTTATCTCAAATGGCGGGAATGGTTTGCGCAAAGCTTCAGGAAATTCGCGGTTTTGAATGAGCCCATGAGATCTGTGTTCTCCCGTGTGGAAGCTGCCGGGGTCCGAAAAACGTTGAACTACAAAACAGCGCTCGAAGATTTATACCGCGCGAACCTAACGGCGTTTGAGGGGCTTCATGCTTTAACGGAAAGCGGCGACATGTCGGCGCTCGAGGGGGGCGTCGAACGAATGCATTCTTCGCTTGAGGTGCTTTATCAGGCTTTTGTTCCTCATGTGTGGTACCAGAATTATTTGCTGGACTTGGATCACGACATGACAGCGCAGGAAAAGACTGAATTTTTGAGGCGATTCGTAGAGCGATCGAAAGATTGGCCTTATATGGTGACCTTTCCCGCTGGGGATGACCGCTTCTTCGAGCTTCCTCTGGACGGCCCCGTCGTTTGGCTTGCCTTCATCATCGACAACGCTTTGCGGGGGGCTGAAAAGATAAGTCAGGAAGCCGGGGCTGAACGCAAGCCCGAGGTTTCCTTTCGTTATGACGAAAATTATTTGACGGTGACGATCGAAGATTTCGCGACGGGAATTCCGCCGGAACATTGGGACCGGATTTCCGATATGGATTTTACGACGAAGCGCGGGGAGACCGGTCAGGCCGTTGCCTTTCGTGCCATTCAAGATGCCGGAGGAAGGATCGAGATCGACAGCCTGACGCCGGCCCAGGCCGAAACGCTCCGGAGCGATCCTGCGGCGCGAGATGCCAGAGTCCGCGCGGGTTTGCTGCGCACCGAGCCGGGCCTGACTTACCGGATTTATTGGCCACTGAAAAAATCTCCGAATCGCACCGAAGCTGCCCGCCCCGAGATGCGGAGTGCTAAAAGACAAACGGATGAAGAGCATTCCGGAGACAGGGAGTGGCTGGTGCAGTTGAGAGCGCAGGATCCGGAATTGGGCGCGGGTGCTTTGAAGCCCTTTTATGAAAAATACGGACGGCGTTTTGAAATGCTTGCGGAGGACTATTATTACGCGATGCGCTTTTTTATGGAGCAGATTGCGGGCGTGACCTGGACGGAATATGACTTGGACGATTTCAGAAGTGAAGCCTTGATCGCAGGCCGCGATGCCTTGGTCTCATACTTGGCGGAAAATAAGCAGGGCTATTTCTCGACTTACGCCAACAACCGAATCAAGGAACATTTGTTGGATCTCGCGACCCGGAATTGGCCGTTTCCCCATAGCAGTTTGCTGAACATGCTCGAAAAGATCATTTCCGTGATCGAAGATCCCTACCTCAGGCAGCATGGGGATGTGCCCAGACTCGATGCGGCCGAGACGGATTTAAAATATGAACTCGAATTATCCCGCGAGCAAGTCCTCTCACTTTTTGTGACGTCGGTTTATGATTTTTGGCATCTGACCGAAAAGGTCCGACGGTTTTACGCGGTGTCACTCGAGCAGGATTCTGCGGCGGGACATTTTGCCCGAAACTTGCCGGTCGCTACAGGCGACCGGGAGCTCTTCGATTCGGCGCTTTGGGGCGAGCCGGCCCGCGAGGAGTTGCTTGAGCAGTTAGCCGCAGCAGTCCAGAGTGCCTTTGAGCGATTGAATCCTCAGGAGAAAGATGTGGTCGCGCGCCGGTTCGGGATCGGGCATGATCGCCCTTGGACGCTCAAAGAAACAGGAGAGGAATGGAGCCGTACAAAAGAACGAATACGTCAAATTCAGGCCAAGGGGAGGTGGAAACTCCGTAGCTATGGGTGGGAGGAACTCGCGCCTTTCAGAGGAATCTCTTTGAGCGATACGGATCAACTGAGGTGGAGTGAGACTTTTAATCCCGGTCTTTCTTCTTCGACGGATCTGCAAAGAATCTTCGATGCCTTGACCTATCCGGAGGCCCGGGTGCTGATTCTGCGCCAGGGCCTGCTGGGAGAGAGGCGCCGTTCCCTCTTGGAGGTCGCGGGGCAACTGGGACTCAACCGTGACGCTGTCATCTATCTGGAGGGTGCGGCCATCAGGAAGCTCAAGGGTATCCGGATGAGCGACGAAGCGATAAGCTCCCTGGAGAAGGGGCGATATTCTCTTTTTAAAAGAAAAGATTTCCCGCAGCATTGGGGCCCCGTCGATTTTTTGCCGGACCCCGTCAAGCGGGCTTCCCGTGTTCGGAGGACACCGCTTAGCCATGAGGAAGAAAATCGGCTTCGGGAATGGGTCCGTGCCAGGTTCACGGACCTCCAGGTGGAGTTGCTTCCCGACGTTTTGAAAAGGGTCGCCGTTGCTGACGAGCCCAGAGGGCTTCTGAACTTTGCCCCGGACAAGTGGCCTCAAAAGAAACTCAAACTCTTGAGAAGATTGCGGCTGTCATTTACGCTTGGCATGATCGACGAATTCGGGTCCAGGGAGCAGGTCCGCGACGATTTGATTCGGATTTTTTCGGAGACTCGCTCCGAGATGCGGCATACGGCGCAAGAGGCGGCGTCTGTTTTTATAGCAACCGCGCGTGGTGAAATGCCTTTGGATAGGGGAGCGGAAAAGATTTTTGTGTTGGCGCATGACGCTGTGATCAATCGTTCGGAGGAAGAGGGCACCATGGATATATTCCTGGAGGCCTTTGTGAGGGAGGTGGGCGAGCGGGAAGGAGCGGCCCTTGAGGCGGTAGACCGCGCCGTTCAGACGGCGATGAACGATATCGAGGACCGCGTGCACGCGTATTTGGAAACTAAACCCAAGCGTGCAGGAGGCGTCGCTGTTTTATCGATGACGCACGAGGACATGGCGCATCTTCGCGACCACGCGGACGCCTACCGGGCCTTCGGGGCGAACCTAAACATGACCGGCGTTCACGGATTGAACGCGGAAGATTACGGGACGGTTCGCTCGGAATTTGCTGAGGCAGGAGGCGACCTCGAACGCCCTGCTTCCGTTCAGCGGATTTCGAAATCGCCGGACCAGATCGCGAACGCGGCGCTGAATCAGAATTTTGTCCCGGTCATTTTTTCGGGCGAGTCGAAGCGGCTCGATGCACAAAAACTTTTGTTGCTTGCGTTCGGGATCGATTCCGAGACGCGTGCTTCGTCCGGCGACACTGAAGACGTCAAGGCGATCAAAGATCGTTTTTCGATTTTCATGCTTTGGGCGCTGGCGGCTGTGGCGCCGTATGCCGAAATTGACGAGGCGGATGTGAGGATCCTGCAGCAGGAAGATAAAGGGGGCCGTCCCCAAACGCTCGCAGCGCTGCAGCACATCCGGGCGGCGCTGATCAAAGAGCTGACGGAAATTCTGTCTGGGAAGGACGTTGCGCTCGAGGGCTTGTTTGCCAGGGGGCTCGATCTCAATGCCGGTGTGCTCAGCGATCTCATGGTTTCCTACGAAACCACGCGCGTGACCTCCGAATCGGCTTAATTTTTTGCCTTCCCGATAAAATGGGTCGACAGGAGTCAAGGAGGGGTTTCGGAAAAACAATCAGCGCCGCTTGCCGAGACGAGGAGATCAGCGTAACACCTTACTGGAGCATGAGCTCCGAGCGAGGCGGCGCGTTTTGGAGAAATCCCTCCTTGACGACTGAGGCGCAGCAGTATGACGTGCCAAGGGCTGATTGACACCCCCCCCAGCGCTATACTATAATCTCTCATACGAAAGCCACTTAAAGCATTCAAAATCAAGGTTTAAGGAAAAAATGAGCGACGGTATTAATCTGTACGGAGGGCGGTACCCTGGAACGGAGTCTGTCCCCTCGATGATCGAGCATTTCGAGGAGGGCCGTAAAGTGTGTGCTGCAGGCCGCTTAATGGCCCGGCGGATCATGGGAAAAAGCACTTTTTGCGATCTCAAGGATGAATCTGGCAGGATTCAGATCTACGGCAAGAGCGACGCCCTCGGGGAGGATCAGTACAATCTTTTCAAAGATCTCCACATCGGCGACATTATCGGGGTGGAGGGTTCCCTTTTTCTTTCGAAAACGGGGGAGAAGACCGTACGGCTCGATAAGTTCACCCTGCTCTCACGGATTGTCCGCACTTTGCCGGAGAAATGGCACGGCTTGAAAGACGTTGAGACGCGCTACCGCCACCGCTACATCGACCTGATCGTCAACGACGAGGTGAGGAAAACTTTTAAAACGCGCAGCTCCGTCATCCGGCGGATTCGTGCATTTCTCGATGACAAGAACTTCATGGAAGTCGAAACGCCCATGATGCAGCCAATCCCCGGCGGGGCGCGCGCTAAACCTTTTGTCACGCATCACAATACGCTGCATACGAATCTTTATCTGCGGGTCGCTCCCGAGCTTTACCTCAAGCGCCTTTTGGTCGGCGGATTCGAGCGCGTGTACGAAATCAACCGCAATTTCCGCAACGAAGGAATTTCGGTCCGTCACAATCCCGAGTTCACCATGCTCGAGCTTTACCAGGCCTATGCCGATTATCACGACATGATGGATCTGACCGAAGAACTCGTGTCCGGGCTCGTCAGAGAAATCCATGGGACCGACGAGATCCCGTACGGAGACAAGACTTTGAATTTCACCCGGCCGTGGAAAAGAATCTCGTTTTACGATTCGCTCAAGGAGAAGACCGGCATCGACTTCAAGACCGCGGATCTCAAGGACTCGGCGCGAAAGCTCGGAATCAAAATCGATTTCACGGATGCGGACGTGACCGATGCCGACATTCTGAATGAAATTTTCGGCCGGTATGTCGAAGAAGATCTGTGGGACCCGACTTTTGTGATCGATTACCCGACGATGATGACGCCGCTCGCCAAGGCGAAGGAAGACGATCCCAGCGTCGTTTACCGGTTCGAGCTTTTTGCCGCCAAGATGGAGCTGGCGAACGCCTTTTCCGAGCTGAACGATCCGGCGGTCCAGCGCGAGCGCCTGACGAGCCAAAAGGAGATCATCGGCGAAGCGAAGGTGATCGACGAGGACTTTCTTTTGGCCCTTGAATACGGCATGCCTCCGGCGGGGGGGCTTGGGATCGGGATCGACCGGCTGGTGATGCTACTGACTAACCATCATTCGATCCGCGAGGTGATTTTGTTTCCGCAGTTGAGGCCGGAAAAACAGGAGCCATTGGAGGAAGCGCCATGAAATTCGAACGCTTTATCGCGGGAAAGCATTTGACGCACCGGAAGAAGACCGGATTTATTTCCCTGATTTCGATGATTTCCGTGGCGGGCGTCGGCGTCGGCGTTATGGCCCTGATCGTGGTCCTCGGGGTCATGAGCGGTTTTGACCGCGAGCTCAAAAGCAAGATTGTAAACGTCCAGCCGCATTTGAGGATCGAGAAAATCGGCGGCGTTGACAACCCGGAGGCCGTGATCGCGCAGGTCGAGCAGCATAAGATCCCGGGCATGAAAAGCATCGCAGGTTTCGTCGAGGGGCAGGCCATGATCCGCTCGAGCGAAAACGCGGTTGGGGTGATGGTCAAAGGGCTCGATTCCTCCCGAGAGGATTTATCGATTTATACGAAGCACATCATCTCCGGCCATATTACGACCGAAGACCTGGTGTTCGAGAAAATCAAACGCAAGTTTTTGTTTTTCAAAAAGAAAGTGGAGGAACGCCGGGGCCGCGTCGTCATCGGAGAGAGCCTCGCCGAACACCTGCGCGTGCGGGTCGGCGACGAAGTGTCGATCATCGCGCCGTACCGGGATTTCAACAAGAAGAACCTTTCGGACATTCTCAGCCTCGCTTTCGCGGAGACCCGGACGTTCGTCGTCGGCGGGATTTTTCGCGTCGGCATGAACGATTTCGACTCCTCGCTGGTCCTGGTCGATCTCCCGCAGGCGCAGAGCCTTTATCATCTCGGGGAACGTGTCACCGGCATCGGCATCCGCTTCACCAACGTCGACGAGGCGCAGAAGTGGAAGTACGTCCTCGCGGGGGATTTCGAATCGGACTACTACCTGAGGTCCTGGTACGACATGAACTTTACGTTCTTCCAGGCCCTGAAGGTCGAAAAATCGGTGATGGCGATCCTGCTTGCCCTCATTACGCTTGTCGCGGCCTTTAATATCGTGTCGACCCTGACGATGGTGGTGATGGAAAAGACCCGCGACATCGGGATCCTGCGGGCGGTGGGCGCAACCCGCGCGAGCATCCGCAAGATCTTTTTGTTCGAGGGCTTCAGCATCGGCTCCATGGGCGTCGCAGCCGGAGCGGTCATGGGGCTTTTGGTGGCTTTCAACCTGAATCCAATTTCCGATTTTATCAAAAAGACGACGGGGCTCGAAGTGTTCCCGAGCGATATTTACTATTTCGACAAAATTCCGGTGGACGTGCACATCCGCGATGTGGCGGTGATCATTCTTTTTGCGATGGTGGCGGCGCTTTTGGCGGGGGTGTTCCCCGCGCATCGCGCGGCCCAGCTCGACCCGGTGGAGGCGCTGCGATATGAGTAGTTCCAGGTTCCTGGGGCCCATTCTGTCTGTCTACGACCTGAAGCGCAGCTACATGACGGAAGCGGGCGTTCTGACCGTCTTGAAAGGGATTCATTTTACGATGCAGGCCGGCGAACTGGCGTTCATCATCGGCCGGTCCGGCTCCGGAAAGTCGACGCTCCTTCACTTGATGGGGGGGCTCGATTG